>Ga0209060_10002225_pt1 | contig 18512 bp, 16 predicted proteins | sample Coa_R1_8_FD_187155 | JGI IMG/M metagenome (GOLD analysis project Ga0209060, IMG submission 187155) | Surface soil microbial communities from Centralia Pennsylvania, which are recovering from an underground coalmine fire - Coalmine... | ecosystem: Environmental > Terrestrial > Soil >...
CGGCGTCGACCGTTGGTTCCACAAGCCGATCGACCCGCATTCCCTGCTCCGCGATTTGAAGCAAGTACTGGGCAAGTCTTGAACCGTACGCGACGGTCGGTACCTTTCGGTGCATACGGTGGACCGCACATACGTTCGGAGTCCTAGGATGGGACCGCGCCGCCAGGGACGCCGGAAGCCCCCGCGCGTTTGACGGTGGGGAACCGGGATCTCCCGGTTCCCCGCTTCATTCATCCATGATCCGTTTTCCACGGATGCCCTCCTCACAACTTCAACCTCCATTGGACGGTAACCATCCCAAACCGCGGCCATTCGCAGAGGCCGGCCAGCCACGACGGTTCGGTTGTATGCCGGCGTTGCCGCTAGCAATACAACATGCTGGGGTTTGTCGAAAACGCCGGTTGGGCGTGCTCCGCTGCGCGCAGGAAGGAGTACGGTGATGAACTTCTTCAGTCGACTTTTGGACAGCACCGATTTCATGGCCCGTCAGAACTGAGGGGGCTGGACCCCGGGGCTAGTTTGGCTCCACAACGTTTCCGACACCGTCATCTGGCTGGCTTACGTCGCCATCCCCTTCGTGCTGGTCTCGTTCACGCGCCGCCGCCGAGACCTGCCGTTCCCCTGGATGTTCTGGATGTTCGGGGCGTTTATTATCGGTTGCGGAACCACCCACCTGATGGAGGTCATCACCAACTATCTCCCCGTCTACCGCTTCTCCGGCTTGATCAAGCTGCTGACGGCCGGTGTCTCGCTGGCCACGGCCGCCGCCTTGATTCCGTTGGTGCCCAAAGCCCTGGCCTTGAGAAGTCCGACCGAGCTGGAACAGCAAATCGCCGAACGCAAGCAGGCGGAAGCGGCGTTGCAGCGGAGTGAGGAGCGTTTTCGGCTGCTCGTGGACGGTGTCAAGGACTTTGCGATATTTATGCTCGATCCCGATGGCCGAATTGCCAGCTGGAATGCGGGTGCGGAACGCATCAAGGGCTTTCGTGCCGAAGAGATCATCGGCCAACACTTCTCCCGATTCTATACGCCGGAAGATTTGCGGGACGGCGAGGCCGACCGTGCGCTGCGCCTGGCCCTTTCCTACGGCCGGTATGAAAGCGAGGGCTGGCGGGTCCGCAAGAACGGGACGCGATTCTGGGCCAACACCGTCCTCACTGCCCTTCGCGATGAGGCGGGGGAGCTGAAGGGATTCGCCAAGGTCACGCAGGATATCACCGAGCGCAAGCAGGCCCACGATCGATTGCAGCGCAGCAACGCGGAGCTCGAACAGTTTGCTTCGGTCGCTTCCCACGACCTCCAGGAGCCGCTCCGGAAGATTCAAACTCTCGGCGATCGGTTGCAAGCCAAATGTGGCCCGGAGCTGAGCGAACAGGGACGCGATTACCTGGAGCGGATGCAACACGCGGCCAGCCGGATGCGGACGCTCATCACTGACTTGCTAACCTTTTCGAGACTGACGACCAAGGCCCAGCCCTTTGTGAGGGTCGATCTCGCCCAGGTCGCCGCGGACGTGTTGGCCGATCTCGATGAGCGGATCCATCGGACCGGCGGTCGTGTGGAAGTCGGAGATCTACCCACGGTGAACGCGGATCCTATACAGATGCACCGGTTGTTACAAAATCTGATTGGCAACAGCTTGAAGTTTCACCGCACGGAGGAGCCGCCCGTTGTCAAGGTCTTTGGAAAAATCTTCACGGATGCCGAGTTGGCGGGCCGGCTGGAATCGGAAAGCCCGCGGCTCTGTCAAATCACGGTGCAGGACAACGGCATCGGCTTTGAAGAAATATACAAGGAGCGGATTTTTGAAATTTTTCAGCGGCTGCATGGCCGCAGCGAATACGAGGGGACCGGCATGGGATTAGCGATCTGCCGAAAGATTGTCGAGCGGCACGGTGGTTGCATCACGGCCCAGAGCAGTTTGGGCCAAGGGGCGACCTTTGTCGTCACCTTGCCCGTTCGCCAGTCGGAGGAGATGCCCCATGAAAAAGTATCCCAGACCGATCACCATTTTGATGGCCGAAGATGATCCGGATGATCGCCAAATGACCAAGGAAGCTTTCGATGAAAGCCACGTGGCCAATGATCTTCGGTTTGTCGAGAATGGTGTGGAATTGATGAATTATCTGAAGCGCCGGGGCAAGTATCGCGATCCGGCTGTTTCGCCGCGCCCGGGGGTCATCTTGCTCGATCTCAATTTGCCCAAGAAGGATGGCCGGGAGGCCCTCAAGGAGATCAAGGCGGATCCCAAACTTAGGAATATTCGCGTGATCGTTTTGACAACCTCGAAGGCCGACGAAGATATCGATCACATCTATTCCCTGAGCGCCGCGTCCTATATTACCAAACCGGCATCGTTCACCGCCCTGGTCGAAATTATCAAGACCCTGGGCAAGTACTGGCTGGAGATCGTTGAACTCCCGAGCGAAGTACAAGGAGGCTGGGATGGAAGCTCAGCGCATCCAAATTCTCCTGGTTGAAGACGATAAGGATGATTATATCCTGACCCGGGACCTGCTCGCGGAGATCCCGCGGACTCCCTGCCACCTGGAATGGGTGAAAAGCTATGCGGCCGGCCTGGCGGCGATGGCCCAGAACCAACATGTCCTCTACCTGGTAGACTACCGCCTCGACAGGCGTACGGGCCTGGATCTCCTGCGTGAGGCGCGGGAACACGGCTGCCGTGGACCGATCATTCTGCTGACCGGGCAGGGAGAGCGGGAAGTCGACCTGGAGGCGATGAAGGCGGGTGCGGCGGACTACCTGATCAAGGGCCGGACCGATGCGTCGGGCTTGGAGCGTTCGATCCGCTACGCCATCGAACGCCACCAGGACCGGGAAGCGTTACGCCAAGCCTATGACGAGATGGAGAAACGGGTGCAAGAACGCACCGTGGCCCTGCGCGAAGCAAATGATGCTCTCCAGCAGGCGAATCGCAGCAAAGACGAGTTCCTGGCCATGCTAGCCCACGAGCTCCGCAATCCGCTGGCTCCCATCCGCACCGGCCTGCATGTCCTGCGCATGCCCAATGCCACTCGTGCGAGCATCGATCGGATCATGCACGTGATGGAACAGCAGGTCCACCACTTGACGCGCCTGGTCGATGACCTGCTCGATGTTTCCCGAATCACGCGCGGAAAAATTGAGCTCCGCAAGGAAATCATTGACTTGGCCACCGTCCTGTGCCATGCGGTCGAGACCGTGCGGCCGCTCGTGGATGCGCACCGGCATCGGCTCACGATCTCGTTGCCCGAAGAACCCGTGCATCTGGAAGCGGACCCAACTCGGCTGGAACAGGTCTTTTCCAACTTGCTCACCAACGCTGTCAAGTACACCGAGCAGGGCGGGCACATCGAATTATCGTGTCAGCGCGAGGGCCATGTTGTCACCGTGCGGGTCCGCGACAATGGGATGGGGATCGCACCCGATTTGTTGCCGCGGGTCTTCGATATGTTCACCCAGTCCGAACGGGGGCTGGCACGGTCCCAAGGAGGACTCGGCATCGGGCTCACGCTGGTCCGGAGCTTGGTGCAGATGCAAGGTGGAAGCGTCACCGCCCACAGCGACGGGCCGGGACAGGGGAGCGAATTCGTGGTGCGGCTGCCGGTGGTGGACCAGGCTCCGGACCAACCGCTTGACGATGCCGCCAAGCAAGCCCAAGCGAGCCCGCGACAGCTTCGGGTATTGGTGGTGGAAGATACCGAGGCGGCGGCGGAAATGCTCGTCACGTTGCTGAAAATATGGGGCCATGACGTTCGCTTCGTCTATGATGGCCCTGCCGCTCTGGTAGCTGCCCGAACGTTCCAACCCGATGTGGTCCTGCTCGATATCGGACTGCCGGGGATGAACGGATACGATGTAGCGCGGCAACTTAGGCACCAAGCCGGGCACAGCCGACTGATGATCGCGGCCGTGACCGGCTATGGCCAGGAGGAGGACCGCCGCCGTTCACGGGAAGCTGGATTTGATGAGCACATGGTCAAGCCCATCAATCCGGCGGCGTTGGAACAACTGCTGGCCGCGGCCGAACTGCTCAAGGAAAAACCGACAGCGTCGGTCACGGCTGGAAGAGCTTGAGCAAATTGCTCCTTCGACTAGCAACAGGGACGATGCCCTCTGCGCACTGGCATTCCCAAGGGTGAGCAAGCTGAGCTACACATCAGTCTCCTACGCCGATCTCGGCGGTGACGCTCTCCACAATCAACGCGTTTTCGACATCCAGGTGATGTTGTAGCGCATGGATAAACTTTTCCACCCGTTGGCGGATGGCCCCAAAATCCGGAATCGCATAGGCCCCGGCAGGTTCGGGTAATTTGCTGACTTCCCCCCCCGGCTGTGCCCGTGACGCGAAGAGGCCGGCCGCTTTCAACACTTCGTTTCCCAGGAGGTTCGTCTGCTCGAGAAAGTCCCTGTGCTCCTGGCGAAGCTCGCTCACCTGTCGTGCCAGTGTGGGCCGCGTGAGGTCTACCTGGGCGTACATCCCACCGGGCCCCTCCACACTTGCCGCGTGTTGCCGCACGGCAATTTCAACACGGGCCAGAGCCCTGCCCACATCTTCGGCCCATTTCCGCTCATGGCCGGGGATGTCTGAGCCCAGTGCTTTCTCCAGCTGGTCGACGTAGAGCAAAGGAGTATCGCTGGCGGTCCTCATTGAACGGCACCTCCCATTGGCTTGGGGCACCAGGTACGATTGCCTCGTTCTCCGTAACCATACATGCATCCGTTTGGTTTGGAGGAGTCCAGGGAGCAAGCCCCATGCCAAGCGCTGCGATTCCGTCGGCGAGGACTGACTTGGAATGTGCGAGAACGCGGTTATAATGGCAGACGTTCTCCAGAATCGCGCCGGCCTTGATTCACCGGTGTTGCTCATCGGGCGGGAAAACCATCATGCTCTTCGCGACCAAACTTCCTCTGTCGAGCTTGATCGAGTTCTGCCGCGTCTTGCGTCACAACTTGGGCGCCGGCTTGACCTTGCTCCATGTCTTCCGCCAACAGGCAGAACGGGGACCGCGACCGGTTCGTCCCATTGCCGATCGCATCTCCCAGGACCTCGAACAGGGAGAGAGCCTGGAAGTGGCGCTCAAGCGCGAGCAGGCCGCGTTTCCACACATGTTCGTGGCGATGGCCACGGTCGGTGAGCAGACGGGCTGCATGCCGGATGTGTTCGCCGAGCTGGAAAAGTATTTCGTCTTGCAGCAAAAGCTCCGGCGACAGTTCTTCTCCCAGATCGCTTGGCCGCTATTGCAGTTTTTTGCCGCTCCATTCGTCATTGCGCTGATGCTGTTCGTATTGGCCATTTTCGATTCGCCAATGACTCCGCTGGGCCCTGCCTACAAGGGCGTTTGGGGCGCGGCCAAGTTTTTGCTTCATTTCTTTGGCACAATCGCGGCCCTGGTCGCCGGCTATTATGTGATTACCCACATCCTCCACAGGCGGCCGACGGTTCATGCTCTGCTCCTACGGCTGCCGGTCATCGGACCGTGTCTGAGTGCCATCGCACTGTCGCGGTTTTGTTTGGCACTGCGCTTGACCATGAATACCGGCATGCCAATCACCAAGGCGCTGCGGTTGAGCATGCGCGCTACCGGCAATGATGCCTTCGCCGTTCGGGCGGAGCGGGCCATGGTGGCCGTGAAGGAGGGGGAAGACCTCGCACAGGCCTTGAGAGAGACGCGCGTCTTTCCAGAAGATTTCCTGGACATCCTTGCCAATGCCGAGGAGGGTGGCCGGGTGCCGGAAGTCATGGAACATCAAATGGAGCACTACACCGAGGAATCTCGGCGGCGGCTGAGCATCTTGACGCATACCGCCAGTGGCATGATCTGGCTGGCCGTGGCGGGGACCCTCATTTTCCTGATCTTCAGCATTTTTCTCAGCATCTATGGGCCAGGCGGTGTCTATGATCGCCTTGCCCGGTAGGCTCGGGATTGGCGAAGGAGCAACCTTGGACCGTAGACAGTTTCTCGCAGGTACCGTGGCCGGGGCCGCTACGCTCGGATCGGTGTCCGGCCAGGAGCCGGGCTCGGCACCGTCCGGGACAGCGACGAAACAGGCGCGGATGAAGGCCGGCCATCAAAATCACTCTTCCGACGCTGATCTGCGCGTGTTGGCAGCCCTGGGTGTCAACCACATTTGCAGCTCGCTTCCGTCGCGGACGTTGGATGCCAGCTGGTCGGTGGACGGGCTGAACCGACTCCGCGAACGGGTCGAGCGCTTTGGCGTCCACCTGGACATGGTCCCCTTGCCGCTCAGCTCCTCCTACATCAGCCGGGCCGAGAACCCGAATATCATGCTGGGCAAGAGTCCGGAGCGCGATCGTGAAATCGACCAGCTTGGCCAGATGATCCGCAACGTCGCAAAGGCCGGCATTCCCGCCGTCAAATACAACCTCACGATCCTCGGCGTGGTACGGACCGAAAGTACGCCCGGCCGCGGCGGGGCCCGGTACAGCACGTTCGTTCATGCCAAGGCCAAGCAGGACGGACCGCCGGCGGAGAGTGGGCCCGTGAGTGAAGAGGCGATGTGGGAGCGAATCACGTACTTCTTGGAGCGGATTGTTCCCGTGGCGGAGGATTGCAACGTTCGGCTTTGCTGTCACCCACACGACCCCGCGATGCCGCCGACCGGCTTTCGTGGCGTGCACCGTGTACTTGGCACGGTGGATGGCCTCAAACGCTTCGTGGACATTCGGCCGAGCAAATATCACGGTTTGAACTTCTGCCAGGGGACGGTGGCCGAGATGCTGCGCGAACCCGGCAAGGAGATTTACGACGTGATCCGCTACTTCGGTCAACGCGGCAAGATCTTCAATGTCCACTTCCGCAATATCAAGGGCGGGTATCTCCACTTTCAAGAAACATTTCCGGACGACGGCGACGTGGACATGATCCGGGCGATGCGTGTCTACAAGGAAGTCGGCTACGACGGCATGATCATGCCGGATCATGTGCCGCGGATAGATGGGGATCCAGGAGGTGCACAGGCGTTTGCCTTCGCGTTTGGGTACATCCAGGCGCTGATTCAGATGGTCAGTGGCGAAGGGTGATGAACCCAGCGTGGGCGTACGGCCAGTGATGAGGACGAGATCCGCACGAGAATTCCGCCGCCTTTTGCAGGAACTCTCGGCAGCCGAGGACACTGTATTTGCCGAGTCGCTGGCTGCGCGGATCGGTGTTGACCTTGGGAGCGCGCCCGCTGGCTATGCCTCCGGCATTGGCTGGCTATGGGCACCGGTGAGGTAGAAGCAACTGAAATTACGAATCGCTGATGGCCGGGAGTTTCGCGAACGGCGCGCGGGTCGGGTTCACATCGGCCGCGCTGAAATGGCCACTTCTTTGTTTCGCGAGTTTCCTTCCACTCTTAATAGCCCGACTCGAGGGCCCCCGCGAAGAACTGGAGCTGACTGTGAACAGCTCGTATCCCGACAGTCAGGTCCGCAGCAGTTCGCCCACCTGATGGCATAATGTCTTTGCTTCATCCGCCCGCGGCGCCTCCGCGATGACCCGCACAATTGGCTCCGTATTGCTCGGCCGTACGTGCACCCAGCGGTCAGCCCAGTCCAGGCGAAGCCCGTCGACTCGATTGACTGCCGCATCCGGCCAACGCTGCACCAGGGCCGCGAACAGGTTCGGCAGCCGGTCGCGTGCCACCGTGTATTTGTCCTTGATGATGCAATAGCCGGGCAGTTCCGCTACGAGTTGACTGAGTTTCTTGCCGGTATCGGCCATCAGGTTCAATACCAATCCCATCCCGATGAATGGGTCGCGCACCCAGCCGACACGCGGGTCGATAACTCCGCCATTGCCTTCGCCGCCGATCACTGCTCCGACTTCACGCATCTGCTCGACCACGTTCGCTTCGCCGACCGCCGCGCGGTAGCACGAACAGCCCTGCTCCTTGGCCAGATCCTCGCTCAACCGGGAAGTGGACATATTGAGAACGACCGGTCCGCGTTGTTGCTGCAATCGGAACTGCACCGCCAGGGCCAGCGTTAACTCCTCCCCCACGTAACGCCCCATTTCATCGATGAGCGCCAGACGATCGGCATCGGGGTCAAGCACAAAGCCGATGTCAGCGCGATGCTGGGCCACCAGGGGACCAATCTCGCGCAGGTTCTCCAGCACGGGCTCCGGCTCGTGTTGAAATCGGCCGTCGGCGTCGCAGGCATGGCAGACGCAGACACATCCCAGAGCCCGCAGGAGGCTCTCACCAAGGGGGCCGCCGGCTCCGCCGTTGGCGTCAACGAAGGTACGGAGGCCCCGCGCCTGAATGGTCTGCTTCTCCACAAGTTCCAGCACTCGATCGCGATGCCATTCCGCGGCCTGGCGGCACTCCGTTGCTGTGCCCACGTCCTGCCAGGAAGCGCGGCGAAAGCCCCGCGATTCGAAGAGGTCCCGGATCTTGCCTCCCTCGGTCGCCGTCAACACCATGCCGCTCGGCCCAAAGAGTTTCAGACCGTTCCACGGGGCGGGATTGTGACTGGCTGTGATCTGAATTCCCCCCGCTGCAGCCAGCCGGCGCACGGCCAAGCCGCATGTGGGCGTTGGAGCCACACCCAGATCCACGACTTCGCAGCCGCCGGCCAACAGCCCCGCCAGCGCCGCATGGCGTAGCATGAGTCCGCTCGGCCGACCGTCCCGACTCAGCACGATCCGCCCGCCACCGGTATGCGTGGCCAGCGAAGCCGCGAACGCCGTTGCCGTCTCAGGGATCAGGCCTTCGCCCACGATTCCTCGGATTCCCGAAACGCTTACAATCAACCCGGTGTCGTTTGCCATGTTTTCCTCCGCTGCCGGCTCAGCCATTGCTCGGCTGCGGTCAATGCCGTTCGGCACGCCCAACCCTCAAGGTCCGCAAAGTCGTTAGCCGATGATAGCTCGGGTCAGCCGGACTTTGTACTGGTTCTCTTCTGGGCAATCTATGGAGGCTGGCAAAGACCGGTCAGCGTGGTGGCCATTAAAACGCGCCTGGCTGGGGCTGTTGCTATGGCTGCTGACCGGCTGCGCCCTGTGCCGGACCCCGCTTGATTGTGCGATCCCCGCGGACGCGGGCTTGGCGGCGCGGACGGAGAATGCCGCCGGGATTTATGCCGTCAGTTGCCCCGACGTCCTCGAAATCAGTGTCGATTCCCATCCCGAGCAGAACGGCCAGCGCGAGATTGGTCCCGATGGCCGGATTGATGTCGGTCCCCAGGGTCGCTTGCGCATCGAAGGCCGCACCGTCGCCGAGGTCGCTTTGCTCCTGTCCCAGATTTATGGCGTATCCCCGACGGCGGTGCACGCACGGGTTGCGGCCTACAAGAGCCGGCAACTTTACCTGATCGGCCAGGTGGCCGGCCTTCAGCACGTCGTGCCCTACCAAGGACCGGAGACCGTGGTGGACCTGCTCCATCGCGTCGGCGGGATTACGCCAGTCGCTGCTCCCGACGCCGTTCGTGTGGTGCGTTCCCATATCTCCGAGGGCAAAGCGCCCGAAGTCTTCCAGGTCGATTTGCAAGCCATTCTGCTCCACCATGATTGCCGCACGAACATCTACCTGCACCCCCAGGATCAAATCTTCGTCGGCGAGACACGGCATCTGTCTGTACTCAAGTGCATTCCTCCCTGGCTGCGGCCTATTTACGAAACGCTTTGCGGCATGCGGCGGTCGGCCGCGAAGATGGGATGATGGCTCAAAACATCCGCCCCACGGCGAGGCCAAGTGGGCATTCTGGGGGATTGCGCGATCTGCTCTTGCTCTGCACGCCCTCTCACGATATACGTTCCCGGCCGGATGACGGTGGCAAGGGCAGACTACGGGAACAGGGAGGGGAAAGATGCGCGTACGCATAAGCCGAAATCGATTGCTGCTGATGGTCGGATTCGTCGGTTTGGCAGCGATGAGCGTCTTCTGGGGCCGAATCGGGTCATTATCCAGGGCGACGGCCAATCCCCCTGTCGCCGGCCAAGCTGGGCCGCAGCAAGATCCCACGAACGTGGCCGCGGTAGCCCCAATCTCCTCGGACTACTCCCACCGCGTGGTCGCCTACATCTATGACACCATTCCCATCACGCGCGAAGACCTGGGGGAATACCTCATTGCCCGGATGGGAAAGGAGCGGCTGGGCCAGTTGGTCAACCGCCGCATCATCGAACATGTATGCCAGCAAAAGGGCATCGAAGTGACTCCGGCAGAGGTCGAAGCCGACTTGGCCGAGACTCTCAAGGGCTTGGCTGTCAATCGCAACGACTTCGTGAGTAAGGTACTCAAGCCATATAACAAAACGCTCTACGAGTGGAAGGAAGACGTGATCAAGCCGCGGCTCATGCTGACCAAGCTTTGCCGCGATCGAGTCCATGTGACGGAGGAGGACTTGCAAAAAGCCTTCGAGGCCTACCACGGTGAAAAGCTGAAATGCCGGATCATCCTCTGGCCCAGTCCAGAAAAGGGGCACGTTTTCGAGATCTACCCCAAGATCCGCGACAGCGAGGAAGAATTCGACCGCGTTTCCAAGCAGCAGGCCGATCCGAAGCTGGCGGCCGCGGCGGGCCAGATTGAGCCATTCGGTCGGCACACCACCGGTAATGAAGAGATGGAAACCGCGGCCTTTCGTCTCAAGCCCGGCGAGATTAGCCAGGTCATCGAAACACCGCAGGGACTTGTGGTCATCAAATGCCTCGAACACCTCCCACCTGATGGCCACAAGCTGGACGAATTCCGCGCCGAATTGACCAAGGACATCATCAACCGCAAAATTAGCCAGGTGGAAATTCCGAAACTCTTCAACGAATTGCGGGCGCAGGCCCATCCCACGCTGTTCCTGAAAGAGGGCGAGACCGAGGAAGAGCTGCTTCGCGAAGCCCAGCGGGAGTTGCAGGATACGGCTCAGAAAACATCGGCACCGCCGGGAAATTAAAACCAAGCGACGAAAATTGCACGCCGAAGCGCAAAGCACCCAGGGAAGCGGGTCCCCACAGGGAACTTTTTCTGGGTTCTTTGCGTTTCTTCGCGCAACGTGCCGGCCCAGGAATTACAGTTTACTGGGGGATCAATTACGTAGACTCCTCTTGACTCACAGCGAAAGACTCGACCATGCCCGAAGCCGCAGCCGAGCATGCCGTACTCTATAGACCTCTTGTGGTCTTGCTCCCGGTCTTCAACGATTGGACAGCCCTGCGCAAGTTGCTCGTGAACCTGGATGCGGTTTCCAGGGAGCATGGCCTCTCCTTCCAGATTTTGATCGTCGATGATGGTTCGACCATGATGGCTGAGGAGGGTTTCACCGGGCAGGGTTTTCCCACGTTTGAGTGCATTGACATTCTGCGTCTGCGACGAAATCTCGGACACCAGCGGGCGATTGCGGTCGGTCTGGCCTATGTGGAAGACCGGATTCCCTGCGAGGCTGTCATTTTGATGGACAGCGACGGCGAAGACGACCCCCGCGATGTGCCGCGCCTGCTCCAGAAATATCGCGACGAAGCCGAACAGAAGATCATCTTCGCCGAGCGCACCAAGCGCTCCGAAACTTGCGTGTTTCAGCTCTTTTACTCCCTGTTCAAGCTTCTGCACTTCATCTTGACGAGCCGTCAGGTTCGGGTGGGCAATTTCAGCGTCATTCCCGCGGTGCGACTCGCTTCGCTGGCGGTGGTATCCGAAATGTGGAATCATTACGCCGCGGCCGTTTATAAATCCCGTCAGCCGTTGGCGCTGGTTCCCACGCAGCGGTCGCAGCGGCTGGATGGGAAATCGAAAATGGGCTTCACCAACTTGGTGATCCACGGCCTCAGCGCGATCTCGGTGTACAGCGACACAATCGGTGTGCGCTTGTTGGTGGCCGCTACGCTCTTGATTGGCTTGACGCTGGCCGGGCTCGTTGGTGTCGTGGCCGTGGGCCTGGTGGCTGGCTTGGCCATTCCCGCCTGGGCAACGTTGACGGCCGGCACGCTCCTGGCGGTCCTGTTCCAGGCGATTTTGTTCTCGCTCATTTTCAGCTTCCTCATCCTGGGCGACCGGCAGGGATCGACGTTCTTGCCGTTGCGGGATTACCGCTATTTTGTCGACCGTGTGAAAACGGTGTATCAGAAATGATGACCGGCTATGCCTATGTGGGCGGCGAGCTGGACCTGTTTGCCGCCGCCACAAATTGGAAAGCCTATTTCCGTTCCCATATCCAGCCGTACCTGGGCAACGATGTCTTGGAGGTCGGAGCAGGCCTGGGCGGGACTACCCGGCTATTGTGTTCGAGCTGTCAGCACCGCTGGGTTTGCCTCGAACCCGATCAGGCCCTGGCTAACCGCCTTGCACAATCGGTCCGGGACGGGACGCTGCCGGCGACGTGTGCGGTAATGGTCGGCACATTAGAGCGAATCGAGAGCCAGGCGGCCTTTGACACACTCCTCTACATCGATGTGCTGGAGCATATCGAGAATGACCGCGGGGAGGTGGCGCGGGCGGCGGATTGTTTGCGGCCCGGGGGACATGTCGTGGTGCTTGCACCGGCCCACGGTTGGCTGTATACGCCCTTCGATCAAGCCATCGGCCACTACCGTCGGTACACGAAGCGCAGCCTGACCGCACTCACGCCGGACTCTCTGGAGCTGGTACGGCTACAGTATCTCGATTCCGTGGGGCTGCTTGCGTCGTTGGGAAACCGGCTGTTGCTCAAGCGTGCCATGCCCAATGCAAAGCAAATAGCGGTCTGGGACAAAGTTCTGGTTCGGCTGTCGCGGATCGCGGATCCTCTCGTCGCCCATTCGATGGGTAAGTCGGTCCTTGGCGTCTGGCAAAAGAAATAGTTTGATTCTCCGATGAACAGTGGCGCTCACCGCCCGGGTTTCCCTTTGCCTCTTCTCCACTGGCGCCATAGAACACGGGGAACAGTTCCTGGAAACGACCGTCTCCACGAATGGGTTATCGAGCCTCAGGAGGTGCGTGATGCGAACGATCGTCTGTGGAACCTTCGTACTCGGTCTGCTACTGACCGCCGGCCTCCGCTTGCAGGCGGACGATCAGGCCGATGCCAAGAAAATCATCGACAAGGCGATCAAGGCCGAGGGCGGCGACGAGAAACTTGCCAAATACAAAGCGGCCACATCCAAGGGGAAGGGCACGATCCACATTGGCGGAAACGATATCGAATTCACGTTCGACGCCGCCGTACAGCCACCGAAGCAGTCCCGCCGCCATTTCGAAGCGGACGTCGGCGGCACCAAGTTCGAGCGGACCATCGTCTTCAATGGCGACAAGGGGTGGATCAGCATGATGGGCAACACGGATGAGCTCTCCCCGGACCAATTGGCGGCAGAACGTGAGGATATGCACGCCACGTGGGTTGCAACGCTCGAGCCGCTCAAGGATCCCTCGTTCAAGCTCGCTCCCCTCGGAGAGATCAAGGTCGGCGACCGTCCCGCGGTCGGCGTAAAGGTTTCGCAGAAGGATCACAAGGATGTGAATTTGTATTTTGACAAGGATAGCGGGCTGTTGCTGAAACTCCAGCGCCGCGCCAAGGATACCATGTCGGGTCAAGAGGTCGACCAAGAAACGTTCTACAGCGACTACAAAGCTGAAAACGGTATGATGCGCGCCCGCAAGCAGAAAACCAAACGGGATGGCAACGACTTCCTGGATCTAGAAATTACCGAATTCAAACCCGCTGAACGCCTCGACGATAGCTTGTTCGCCAAGCCCTGACCGGCGTGCAGCCAACAAGCCTGATGCGTGAGCGAAGTTGTTGCGATCGTTCGCTCGCGCAGCACGCTTGTTGGCTATCAAATCTCGAACGGTCGCCCATCGTGGACAGGAAGCATTCGTAGGCCGAGGAATCACGATCCTCTCGCCGGTGCCGACTTTTCTGGCTTGGCCCCAACGATGCGCGGCAGCGCGTTCACGATCTCTGCGATTTTTGCCGCATTCAGCTCGCATTCTCGAAACGCGAAATTTGCGACGACCTTTTGCTTGACAAAGAGCAGCACGGTCACATCTGCGTCCCGGGCCAGGCGATAACTCGGCGGCCCGCCCACGTCTTCAAATATGCCCAGGGGAACATTCCGGAGGGCGTGCTTGCTGGCCCATTGCACTACCCGCGGGTCCAGGCCCATCTGGTCGTCGCTCAACAATGTCATCCAGGCGCGCAGCTCGACCTTCTGGTGCGCGGCAACTGCTTGGTCGAGTTGCTGACAGAGTTTGGCGAGCGAATCGCTGAGGCTGCGGGCGAATACGACCACGGCCGGTCGATCCCCGGTTTCACAAATGTAGCAGTGCGATTTGCCGCGCTCAGGCCCTGTGGAAATTACCGCTGCATAGGGGCCGGGCCGTTGGCCCGGCTCCAGTCCCGATCGGCAAGGATCGGCCGTCCAACCGGGCTCTGCCACCAGCGCGAACCACAGAAAAACAACCCACCATGCCCGACCACGCTTCTGCCCATTCATCGTTTCACCTGCCCTTCTTCCGGAGAGATCCCTGCGCATTGCCGACGCCGTTCCCGTCGGGTGGCGGCGGTGCCCGCGAGAAGGATTCGCCGCGCAGCGCCAGAAGTTCGGCGGTCAGGCAAGGGGCATCCGCCTTTCGCCAATTGCGTTGGGCCAGCTCTGCATAGCGGCGTGCTTCCTCGGTCCGGCCCAGACGTTCACATAGAACCTGCAATCCCAGGGCGGCCCGTACGCTTCCCGGGTCGTGGGCCAACGCTTCCAGAAATGCTTCTTCCGCCGTCGGGACCTTGTGGGCGTGCAGGGCAGCGATTCCCCAGACCTCCATCAAATAGGAGCCATTTCCCCAGGCGTGATGACTGTAATCGTTTTTGGTTCGGTCCACGATTTTGGCGAGCAGGCTCAGTCCTGTATCGCAAGCCCCCTGGCGACACAGCAACACTCCCTGGGTCTCCATTAGCCTTTCTTCCAGCGTCTTGTTGTCCTTGTGTTCGGCATAGGCGTTGCGGAGGACTTCGACCTCGGGAGCAGCTTTGCCCAGATCCCCCTGTTTCAGGTACACCAGGGCGGCCAAATAACTCGCCGTTGGCTTGTCGCTTTTACGAAAATGGTCCACGACCTTGAACGCTTCCGCCCAATCGCGCTGGGCCAGAGCCAGCCGGAACCACGGCAGCCAATGGTGGATGCCGGCTCGCTTGGCCTCCTCCTTGATGGCAGACGCTTCATGGAACCGGCCATCGTGAATGAGCGAGAGGGTCAAGATTTCCAAATGATGGCTGAACTGGGCATCGTCCTTCGGCTGAACGTTCATCTGCTTGTGGTAGGCCCGTTCCAGTTCGATGGCGTGGGCGGAGCGGTCGCTGGTCTTGTCCCAACGGCCCAGGCGCGTGGCGAGGTGGGCCTGCATGTGAAACGCATGCGGAATACCCGGCGAGGAACGGATATAGTTTTCAGCATACAGCCATCCCAGGGCAGGCCGGCGTTGGCTTTCGTAAAAGTGGAGCAGCTCGTGGTTGGCCCCCGGGTGAAGCGGATTGATGCGCCATAGCGCCTTGTAGAATGGAGCGGACGACAACTGCCCGCCGAACAGACCCGACCCGCCCGCTAGCTGGGCTCGGTAGTACCACCCCTCTTCATCATCATCGTAGAGGGTCAGCAATTCATCGATTGTCCGAATGGCGGCTTGCTTATCTTTGTCCTTGCTGTCGCCGTCTGAGGATAGCCCCTTTTCCTGGACGCGGGCTCGAATGAGCAACTGTTCGCGGTGGCTGGCTCCTGTCCGTAAGTCGTTCGCTTTTTGCAAAGCCTGTTTCGGATTACCTTTGCCCCATCGTTCGAGCGCTCGGCTTAATCCCCACCAGGCCAGGGCACACTCCGGGTCATACTGCGTCGCCGTTTCGAAGGACCGGACCGCCTCCATCCATACATAGGAATAGTAGTAACCCAATCCCTGGTCGAAAAACTCCTGGCATTCCGGCGAAGCCGTACTCACGCGGTACTTGACGAGACACAGGCCAGGCACGAGCTTGGCCCGCATCAGTCCGGAGATGGGTAACTTCTCCCCGGCAGACTTGGCATCTGAGGAACTCGAGGGGGTGCTCGCATGCGCCAATCCCAGAGCGAGCGCGAGACCAAGGCAGGCAGTTTCGAACATGGAAACCATCCTTTGCAGGACGACGGCAGGCGTTGAAATTGCGTACAGCAAACAGTTTAACAAAGTCGCATGGAAGGCCAGAAAAAGTTCCAAAATTGTACGCAAACTTTAGTGATAAAATCTTGCCCGCAGTATATCATATGCGTCATGATCGCCAAGACACTCCGAAGAGGATCGCCGGCCTGGAAAGCTCGCCGCAGCAAAGCGGTGCGCCTATTTGCGAGCGGGCAGGGGCAATCGGCCGTGGCTCGCACACTGGGCGTCAGCCGACAATGCGCCCACAACTGGTACTGGGAGTGGCGGGGTAGCGATGGCGAAGCCATCCGGGGTCGGCGCCGTCTTGGTTCAGGTCGAAAATCCAAACTGGACGCCAAACAGCTGGCTTCGGTGGACGCGGCTCTCCGGCGCGGACCGCGTTCCTTTGGCTTCGCCAGCATGCGCTGGACCCTTTGGCGCGTGGCCGCGGTGATCGAACGCATTACCGGAATCCAATATCATCCAAGCAGTGTCTGGCGCATCCTGCGCACGCTGGGATGGCGATTGCGTCTACCCTCCCAATCGGATCGAATGGGCAGCGCGTACGTTCCCCGGCAATGGGCGGCGCCGCTGAAAAAGAATTCCAAAAAGAAGTGAAGTTCAAGAAAAAGTCCCGTCGACTCAGCCAGCGAACCGAGAGATTTTGAAGCGCGGTGGCTCGACATCGCTTTGATTTTTGCTGGCTATGGTCATCCAAAGCCGTAGGGAGCCACCGCACTCCAGAACGTCCCAAAATTGAGTCGAATCCGTTACCGGTGCAGGGGTACGTGATCATTCCCCAGATACGCGCTCAGTCCCTTGGCTACGGTCACGAACTCCGAAGGCATCATGATGATGGTCGTGGAGTTTTGTTCGGCTCCGACTTCCGAAATCATCTGCATCCGCCGTAGCTCCAGACCGAAGGGATTGTCGGCGATTTGCCGAGCCGCCTCGGACAGCTTGGTCGCTGCCTCCTGTTCAGCCTCGGCCTTGATGATCCGGGCCCGTTTTTCGCGGATCGCCTCGGCCTCGCGAGCCATGGCCCGCTGCATGGCATGGGGGATCTCGACGTCCTTCATCTCCACCATTTCAATTTGAACGCCCCAAGGATCGGTGGCCTGGTCGACAATAGCGCGGAGTTGGGCGTTGATCCGGTCTCGCTCCTTGAGCACTTCGTCCAGCATATGCTGTCCGATGATATTGCGCAGGCTGGTGAGGGCGACCTGGTACACCGCGGCACGGAAATCGGCAACTTCCAGAATGGCCTTGAACGGTTCGGTAACGCGATACCAGAGCACCGCATTGACCTTGATGGTGACGGAATCCTTGGTGATCGTTTCTTGCGGCTCGACATTCACGGTAATCGTCCGCATATCGACTTTGCGCTGCCATTCCAAGAGCGGAAGGTTGTAATAGAGGCCCGGGCCGCGCACCGACTGGAACCGTCCAAGGCGGAACACGACGGCGCGCTGGTATTCCTGAGCAATGCGGATTCCGGATGCGATCACCGCCAAAAGGATTAAGCCGGCGAAAAAGTAGCCAATCGTGGAAGCGGTAAACATGACTCCCTCGTGAGGGCGAATGCTCAGCCTCGATTCAAGTCTGCACCAAACTCTGCATACTTATTCGTTTCCACGAGGGCAATCTTCAAAAGGATGGCGCAGCGTGAGGGCCGGGACCCCGCATTCGGAGGCGGTAAGCCCAAGCCTATCCAGACCCTCCCGACGCTCCGCGACTCGCGCGCCAGCGCTGGCGCATACATCAACGACCAATCGACTCCCCAATCGAAAGGGGTTTAGAGCATCCTTTGCCCTAAACCCCTTACTGAACGCGACTAACGGAGAGGACGGGATTCGAACCCGTGGAGGAGGTTTACCCCCCTCACCGGTTTAGCAAACCGGCGCTTTCGGCCGCTCAGCCACCTCTCCAAGTACTTATCGATTCAGCGTTTGCGTCTCTTTCTGCACATGCTCTTTTTCGTCACTAGTGCGCCCAATCGTGCGCCGTGCTGATCTTGGCACGCTGCTCATTGTAGGCTGCCGGGAACTGTGTCGGCAAGGTCAGGACTTCCTTCGGCCCATCCTCCTTGCCCCGCTCGCCGCGTAGCCGGGTGATCCAACTCCGCCAGATGGTGTCGAGACTCCAACGCGCTATGGAAGAAGGCGGCTTCCTGAGCTTCGTGAAGTCGTTCCCCGCCAAGCGAGTCGTTTTTTCGGAGTCCGCAGCCAAGTGAGTGTCGGGTCGATCTTGAAGACCGAGCCTGCGGCACCGTACGGTTGCCGGGAGCGCGCCGGGCTGCTATTGCTGGTATTGCGAGAATCGCCAGTCAGACTACTGCTCAAGCGACACCTTGTGCGTCACCGGACTCGCCCCCTACTATAGCCGCAGAGGCCCTACTGGCGCTGGCCGCATGGTGCGATCAGCGTCGTGGCCAAGGAGGC
>Ga0209060_10002230_pt1 | contig 18500 bp, 23 predicted proteins | sample Coa_R1_8_FD_187155 | JGI IMG/M metagenome (GOLD analysis project Ga0209060, IMG submission 187155) | Surface soil microbial communities from Centralia Pennsylvania, which are recovering from an underground coalmine fire - Coalmine... | ecosystem: Environmental > Terrestrial > Soil >...
AAACTGCTTCAAAAAAGCATTCACGTCGTTCATGTCTTTGCCGCTTCCGGCAGCAATCCTTTTGCGGCGGCTTGGGTTAATCACATCCGGGTTTGCTCTTTCATAAGGCGTCATCGAATTGATCATGGCTTCAATTCCCTTAAAGGCATCATCGCTGATATCAATATCTTTCATGGCTTTGCCCACGCCGGGAATCATGCCAAGCAAATCTTTGATGTTGCCCATTTTTTTTATCTGCTCGAGCTGCTGTTTGAAATCATCAAAATCAAATTGATTCTTGCGGATTTTCTTTTCGAGTTTTTTCGCTTGCTCATCGTCAAATTGCGCCTGAGCTTTCTCCACCAAGGTAGTGATATCGCCCATCCCAAGAATGCGCTGCGCCATTCTCTCCGGATAAAAAACATCCAGCGTGTCTAACTTCTCGCCACTACTTATGAATTTGATTGGCTTTTGAACCGTGTATTTAATGGAAAGAGCCGCGCCACCACGCGTATCTCCGTCTAATTTGGTGAGAACAACTCCTGAGAAATCAAGTCTTTCATTAAAAGCTTTTGCTGTGTTCACCGCATCCTGACCAGTCATTGAATCCACCACAAACAAAATTTCCTGTGGATTGACGGCTGATTTAACATCAGCCACTTCTTTCATCATTGCTTCATCAACAGCAAGGCGACCGGCAGTATCTATGATGACAACATTCTTGTTTTTTGTTTTTGCTTCTTTAATGGCGTTCTGTGCAATCTCAACGGCGTTTTTATTTTCTGGCTCGCTGTATACATCCACATTAATTTGTCCTCCCAAAACCTTTAACTGGTCAATAGCTGCGGGACGATAGATATCTGCAGCGACCAATAATGGAGAAAATCCTTTTTTTGATTTGAGATAATTCGCGAGCTTTCCGCTAAAAGTTGTTTTACCACTACCCTGCAATCCTGCAATCAAAATCACCGCAGGGCTTCCTTTGGCATTGAATTCCGTTTCACTTCCGCCCATCAATTCGGCAAGTTCGTCTTTCACAATCTTCACCATCAACTGCCCGGGAGAAATTGCAGTGAGCACTTTAGCGCCCATTGCTTTTTCTTTAATCGTATCCGTGAATTCTTTAGCGATTTTATAGTTCACATCAGCATCCACCAATGCTCTACGGATATCCTTCACCGTTGCTGCAATGTTCAGTTCCGTGATTCTTCCTTCACCTTTCACCTGCTTGAACGCCGATTCAAGCCGCTCCGTGAGATTTTCAAACATGATATAATTTTTACTTTCTTATAAAAACGAAAAGTGAATATAACCTAAGCTATATTCACTTTAAAAGAATTGCAAATTTACAAAATCTGCGACGAAAAATTATTTTGATTTGGATGATTAAATCCCCAAATAAGATCTTAAGCTTGTTGAACGTGTATTCGTCCTGAGCTTTGTGATTGCCTTGTCCTTTATCTGGCGCACTCTTTCGCGGGTAAGATTAAATCTCTGCCCGATATCTTCCAGGCTCATGGGATGGTCCACACCAATCCCAAAGAAAAAGCAAATCACTTCTTTCTGACGCTCGGTGAGCGATTGCATCGAGCGGTTTATTTCTTGTGTCAACGATTCCTTATGCTCGATATTTGTTTCTGCTCTTTCTGCATTGTGGTTTTCAAGCACGTCTAATAAAGTATTGTCCTCACCTTCCGAAAGCGGAGTATCAACACTCACGTGCCTTCCGCCAATGCCAAGCGTTGAGGAAACTTCTTCTATGTCAAGCTCAAGCAATTCAGCCAATTCTTCAGCAGAAGGTTCACGCTCAAATTCCTGCTCCAGTTGCGAATATGCTTTTTGAATGCGATTTGTCAAGCCCACTTTATTCAATGGAAGGCGAACAATTCTTGATTGCTCAGCAAGTGCCTGTAAAATGCTTTGGCGAATCCACCACACTGCATAAGAAATGAATTTGAAACCGCGTGTCTCATCAAAACGTTGTGCAGCTTTTATTAAGCCGAGATTTCCTTCGTTGATTAAATCAGGAAGTGTGAGCCCTTGATTTTGGTACTGTTTTGCAACAGACACCACGAAACGAAGATTTGCTTTGGTGAGTTTTTCGAGTGCTCTTTGGTCGCCCTGTTTTATCTTGATGGCGAGCTTTACTTCTTCTTCAGGACTAATAAGTTCTACTTTTCCGATTTCCTGCAAATATTTTTCCAGGCTCTGCGATTCACGATTTGTTATACTCTTCGTGATTTTGAGTTGGCGCATGCTCATAGGAAATAAGTTTGAAGGGTTTGTAGAAATTGGTTCATTGGTAATTTGTTTTCCAGGTGAATGATTATTGTTAAAAAACGTTTAATGGATATTTTTCTTGTATTGAACCTTGGTTTCTTGCTAAAAACTTATTCCCATTTTTTAAGGATTAGCTAGCAGTAATTTACCGATTTTAATGCTATTAGCAAAAAATATTTTTATAAGTAATTGATTTGCAATAAAATTGAGCTTAATTTGCTCAAACACAACAAAATGTTATTAAACAAAAAATGCCCGAAAAAAAATTTTGACGGTTGGAATATTTTTCTATAATTGCACCGCAGGTATGAAAGTTCATACAAAATCTGCAAAGACACCGCGGATTTACATTAATAAAGCCATTAATAATAATTGCGGAAGATTGGTAAAAGATTCAATTGAGAAAATAGATGAGCAAAAAACAATTATTTACGTTGGAGTATCCTGTAAGATGTTCGCCTTCCATTTTATATGATTTTTTAAGCACTCCTGCAGGCTTGCAGGAATGGTTTGCAGATAAAGTTGATGAGCGTGAAAATATATTCAGCTTTTCATGGAACGGTTCTGTTGACAAAGCAGAAGTTTTAGAAAGTGAAGTTGAAAAATTTATCAGGTTTCATTGGGCACACGCGCCGAAAGAAGAATTTTTTGAATTCAGGATTGAAAAATCTGAAGTCACTAATCAAACTATTTTAGTGATAAAAGATTTTGCTGATAAGAAAGACATCAAAGACCAAAGCCAATTGTGGAGCTATCAGGTGAAAGATCTTTTTCATCGCCTAGGAAATTAGTGCTGGCCAATTGACTGCAACACATCTTTAAACAATCCCATCAAAATTACTTCAACATTATCCCATTGAGATAATGCAGTAACTGCTGAAATTTTCAGGAAGGATTTGCTTTGCATAATATCTGTCAATTCATTTTCGGTTATGCGTGACAGTGAGATATAATTGTCTTCATGCTCATGTATCCATTCATCAAGTGAAGCTGAGATAGAAAAACCTTTTTTAGCCAATAAAGAAATATTTTTTAAGATTGATCTTGCATACATTTCTTTGTAATTCCCTTTTAGATGAAGTGTGGTGCTGAAATAATTTCCCCACCAGAAAAAACTGCGGATGGCAAAGATGTTTTCGTGATTGAACAATCTTGGATAATCCAAAATCACATAAGGAAGACCTTTATAATTTTCGCCTTTTGAAATTTTCGGCGAAGATGATTTTATGTCTTCAGGTAAATCAATTTTTGAAATTTCAGCTTGCATATTTTCGGAAAGCTCGCTGAACAAACTAATTGCTTTTTGTATAATCACATTCTTTGTTAAAATAATGTCTGCATTTTGCACGAGCTTTAATTCGTCTTCGGAAAGCTTTATTTTTGCTTCTTTCATTCATTAAAGTTATTCATCATTCAAGACTTTTACGGATTGTGATAAAAAAGCTGGACATACTTGTTATCAAAGCCTTTATCGGTCCATTTATTGCCACTTTTTTTATCACGCTTTTTGTTTTGGTGATGCAATTTTTCTGGCTGTATATTGATGATATTGTGGGCAAGGATCTTGACTTCATAACCATTGGCAAATTCATCAGCTATGTCAGCGCTACATTGGTAACACTCGCATTGCCACTCGCAGTCCTTCTTTCTTCGATTATGACTTTCGGCAATCTTGGTGAAACCTTTGAACTTGTTGCTATCAAATCTGCAGGCATTCCACTGTTGAGATTTATGCAGCCTTTGTTTATTGTGAGCCTGCTGATTTGTGGAATTGCTTTTCTTTTCAATAATAATATCGGGCCGGTCGCTACGCTGAAAATGCGAACGATGCAATATGATATCATCGTTGCAAAACCTGCATTCGATATCAAAGAAGGAATTTTTTACGACAGGATTGACGGATATGTAATCAAAATCGGAAAGAAAGAAAAAGACGGTTCTACTATAAAAAACGTGATTATCTACGAGCAGAATTATAACCTGCAGGATAATCTGATTGTTGCTGATAAAGGCAAAATGAATGTGACCGCAGATAAAAAATTCCTTGAATTCAATTTACAGGATGGCTGGATGTACCAGGAAAAGGGAAATCATTTATCTCTTAATACGGAATTTATTAGGCTCGGCTTTAAAGATTATAAAAAAGTTCTTGACCTGAGTTCTTTCAAGCTTACAAAATCTGATGAAAATCAGTTCAAGGGAAATTATCAAATGCTCAACATGAAGCAATTGGGAGTCGCTATTGATTCGCTGAAAAAAACTCAGAACAATTACTCAAAAAAGATAATGGGCGATTTAAAATATTTCGCAGGTTTTGAAAAATATTTGGATTCAAACTGGTCGAAGATCAAACCTCAACCTGTTCCCAAAAACAAAACCTTCAGCGATTTGTTGCCAGACAGTGCCAGAAAAAGAGTGGTGGAACAATCTAATTCCATTGTGAACAGTATGAAATCGACCATCGAATCATCAGCTCTTTTATTTGATAATGACGAAAAGAACCTCCGGCTTAATCAGATTGCGTGGCACAGTAAACTGACTATGTCAATTGCATGTCTTGTTTTATTCCTGATCGGCGCTCCGCTTGGTTCCATTATTCGCAAAGGCGGTATCGGCTTGCCTTTAATTTTTTCTGTGATATTTTTTGTGGTGTTTTATCTGCTCAACAACTATGGAACAAAATTCGTGAAAGAAGAAGTGCTGCTTCCCATCAGTGGCATGTGGCTGGCGACTTTTATTCTTGTTCCAATAGGGATTTTTCTTACTTATAAAGCACTCAATGATTCACAGCTTTTCAATAAAGAATTCTACTATCGTTTTTTAAAAAGAGCACGATTAATAAAAGACAAGCCACAGCAAAAAAAAATTATTGCAGAAGCTGCTGAAGTTGAAAACAATTCAACATTAAATATTTAGTATTAACCTAAGTTCCCGCATCACAATAAATATTGTTCCTACTTTTGCCGAAATTTTTGTTTTGGAGAAAGGCAAAGAAAATCTTCGCGTACAAACTTCTATCGTTATTGTAGCTGTTCTTCTTTTCATGATTAAAATAACAGCTTATTTCCTAACGAAATCTGTTGCAGTGTTGACAGATGCGCTTGAAAGCATTGTGAATGTCATCGCCGGCTTCATCGGTTTATATAGTTTATATGTGGCAGCCAAGCCTCGTGATGAAGATCATCCCTATGGTCATGGCAAAGCCGAATTTCTTTCCTCTGCGATTGAAGGTGTGTTGATTGGCATTGCCGGGCTTATTATCATTTACGAATCTGTACATGCTTTTATCATTCCGCGAACTTTATACAAACTTGATTTTGGAATTTACTTAATTGCACTCACAGGCATCATCAATTTTGTTTTTGGGCAAATTAGCTTAAGAAAAGGGAAGAAAAATAACTCCGCAGCATTAATAGCAAGTGGCAGGCATTTGCTTTCAGATACTATTTCGACAATCGGGATTATTATTGGACTTGCCTTGATTTATTTTACTCACCAGTTATGGATTGATGGCGTTGTCGCAATCATTTTTGCGCTGATTATTATTTACACGGGATACACTGTTTTACGTTCATCCATCGCCGGCATTATGGATGAAGCGGATAAAAGCTTATTAGTCGCAATGATTGAGTTTATTAATAATAACCGCCGTGAAAACTGGATTGACCTTCACAATCTTCGCGTGATAAAATATGGGAGCGTTTTACATATTGATTGTCACCTCACCGTTCCATGGTATTTGACAGTTAGGGAAGCTCATGATGAGGTCGAAGCACTTACAATGTTGATCAAAAAAGAATTTGGCAATGCCATTGAAGTATTTGTTCACACAGATCCCTGCCTTGATTTCTCCTGCAGCATTTGCCAAAAACAAAATTGCGGTGCCCGCAAAAAACCTTTCGAGAAAAAAATCGAATGGGATTCTAAGAACGTGATCGCTGACAGAAAACACAGCATTGTGAATAGTCAATAATGAATATGAATTCGATATGTTGAAAAAATTATGAAAATCTGGTTTTCATTGACCATTCACTATTCACTGATTGATTCCGGCAAACATCATTTATTTTGAATTTTATTCTGATTTTTTATAAATTAGCAGAATAATATTCTTTTTAATGAACTCTTCCATTGACTTGATTGACTTAAAAATATTAGCAGAGCTTCAGTCAGATGCTTGTCTGCGGAATGCTGCACTTGCGAAAAAATTAGGCATGGCTCCTTCTGCAGTTTTAGAAAGAGTGAAAAAACTTGAACAGAAAGGAATCATCAAAGCTTATGCTACACGTATTTCACCAGATGCCATCGGGCTCACATTGCTGGCGTTTATTTTTATCAAGAGCAGCGAAGGCCCCGGCAATGCTTCAGTTTCAAAACAGCTTGCAAAAATCCCTGATGTTTTAGAGCTTCATCACATCGCCGGAGAAGATTGTTATTTGCTGAAGGTCCGTGCAAAAGATCCGCTATCGCTTATCCATTTTATGAGAGAAAAAATCGGAAAGATTTCCGGCATCCTTTCTACAAAATCAACTATTGTTCTTGAAACATTGAAAGAAGATAATTATCTCCCCATACCAAAAACTATCTGATGCAACAGACTTTAACATACAAGGAACCTTCAAAAATGCTTGTCATCGCTGCATTTGCGGCCGTTTATATTTTCTGGGGCTCCACTTATATCGCCATCGCACTGGCAATAAAAAGCACACCGCCATTTTTAATGGCTGCCATTCGTTTTTTTGTAGCAGGCATCATTTTGTTTATCTGGTGCATTTTCAAAGGAGAAAAAATCCCCGACACGATTTCTGTCTTAAAAAATTCATTTGGCGGAATATTGATGTTGTTCTTTGGAACAACTACCCTCATTTGGGTAGAACAATATTTACCAGCAGGATTATGTTCAATTATTATTGCAAGTACGCCTTTTTGGTTTGTAATGCTTGACAAAAAGCATTGGAAAGAAAATTTCTCTGATAAATTTATCATCATCGGATTAATCATCGGGCTTGCAGGCATAGTGTTGCTCTCCCTAAATAAAGGTTCTATTAACTTGCGCGGAGACAAAATGCAGCTCATAAGTTTTTTTGCGTTGATATGCGGAACAGTTTTGTGGGCAACAGGCTCTTTGTACTCAAAGTATTCAGTGACGAATGGAAGCACCACCATCAAGGCAAGTTTCCAAATGATGGGTGCAGGGTTAACCGCGCTGATTGTTTCATTTGCATCGGGCGAGTACAACCATTTTACATGGAACCAGATTACTATGAGCTCCATCAATGCAATGCTTTATCTCATTACATTTGGCTCTCTCGTTGGCTTTATCGCATATGTATGGCTGTTAGATGTGCGGTCCCCTGCCATCGTTGGCACCTATGCTTACGTAAACCCTGCTGTTGCTATGTTTCTTGGTTGGTGGATATTGAATGAAAAAATTACGAGCGCACAAATCGTAGCATTGTTCATTATTTTATCAGGCGTTTTACTTGTAAATCTTTCAAAATACAAGAAGTAATTTGTCATATTAAATAATCGGTTCTTCATGCAGAAAATAAAAACAGCTCTCTGCTGATTAAAGATTACCTTTAACGCGACAATTTGAGTTCAACAGCTCTTGTAAGCGAACAATATTTTCTCGTCTTTCATTCTTCTTTTACACCTGCTTGCTTCTCAAGTGCATTTTTAATTTTAATTTTTTTATTATGAACATTTATGTATCCAATTTAGGGTTCAACATTCAGGATGCTGACCTGAAAAATTTATTTAACGAATATGGAGCAGTATCTTCTGCAAAAGTAATTATGGACAGAGAGACAGGTCAGAGCCGCGGGTTTGGTTTTGTTGAAATGCCTAATGACGATGCTGCACAAAAAGCATTGAAAGAGCTTGACGGGAAAATGTCTGACGGGCGTTCTCTCAAAGTGAGCGAAGCCAGAGCAAAAAGCAACAAAGGTTTTACTTCAGGACGTTTTTAATAAAAAACTCAGCATAGATTTATTTCTCTTTCTATTATTATTTAACCAAATTATTATAACAATGACTATCGAAGTGATTGAAAAATTTATCAAAGACCAAAACAGGAAATCAACAACAGTGAATATACATTTTAAAGAGCGCAGCACGGTGAGCGGTATTTTTATTTATGGAAAAGATTATAATGAGCTGAAATCAAAAAATCTTTGGCGCATCGTGAGCAAATCGAACATGGACAAATGGAAAGAAGAACAGGATATTAATCTTACCAGAATTTTCAATGGAGTTTCATTTACCAGGCTCACAGAAGATAATAATTAAAGAAACTCTCTTTTAAAATAACAATAAGCTTTTAGTATGTTTACGCAAACGTGGAAAAAATATTTGCCTGTTATCATCATCCTGATGAAAAAAGCGAGCACTGAAGAACAGGTTTTGAATATGAACAACAGTGATTTCATGAGAGCTGCCGGCGGCAGAAAACCGCGTCTTAGTTTTTCCAATGTACAGTTGAATGACGGCAGGATAAGTTCATTGGCTGATTCTCCTCCTATTGCCATTGACCTGATGACATTGCTGAAAGAAAATGATGCATCAAAAAAAATCACGCGCAAACAATTGTTTGAATTCACATTGAATAGCAGTTTTCAGCTCACGATCAGAAACAATACTCCACATGCGCCAGAAGAATCTTCTGATGCTTCGGCAGAAACAATCGAAGAAAAAAGTTCAGAATAAAGAATGGGATTTCAATTTCTATATAGTTATTGATTACCTTTCATTCAATAAAACTCCTTAACTAATATTTTTATCTGATTTATGCTTTGTTCTGTTATCACTGGCACTGGCTCTTACATTCCACCTTCAATTGTTCCTAACAAAGATTTTGCTAAGCACCTTTTCTATTCCAAAACGCAACAAGCTTTAGTAACGCCACCGGAAGAAGTGGTTGAAAAATTCAAACAGGTTACGGGCATTGAAGAGCGCCGCTATACCACGAATGAATTAAATGCATCTGACATCGGGAGCATTGCGGCAAAAAATGCAATTGCCGACAGTGGCATTAACCCCGAAACAATTGACCAGATAATTGTAGCGCAAAATTTTGGCAACGTTGTCAAAAACACGATTCAAACAGATGCGGTGCCATCCATTGCCAGTTTAATAAAACATGATCTTGGCATTAAGAATCCAAACTGCATCGCATATGATATTCTGTTTGGTTGCCCCGGATGGCTGCAAGGCGTGATTCAGGCTGATGCTTTTTTCAAAGCAGGCATTGCAAACAAAGCATTGGTGATTGGCACTGAAACTTTATCAAGAGTGATTGATATGTATGACCGAGACAGCATGATTTTTAGTGATGGTGCCGGGGCGGCTGTTATTGAATACAAAGAAACGAACGAGCTTCGCTCCGGTTTGCTGAGCGCATCTATGCAAACTTATTCATTGGATGAAGTAAATTATATCAATATGGGCACGTCCTATCTTCCCGGAAGTGACCCTTGTGTACGCTATCTGAAAATGCAGGGGAGAAAAGTATATGAATTTGCTCTCACAAATGTGCCCGCGGCAATGAAAGACTGTCTGGAAAAAAGTGGCACAGATATTTCCGTGCTGAAAAAAATTTTTATTCATCAGGCTAATGAAAAAATGGATGAAGCGATTATCAAAAGACTTTATCAGTTATATGGCATAGAAAAGATTCCTGGTGATATCATGCCAATGAGCATTCAGTGGCTGGGAAATAGTTCTGTAGCAACCATCCCAACTTTATTTGACCTCGTGAGAAAAAATAAAATCCCGAACCATCATCTTGATTCGGGCGATGTAGTCATGTTTGCTTCTGTTGGAGCAGGCATGAACGTGAATGCCGTTTGTTACAGATATTGATAACTTGTAAAATCAGTTCAGCACTTTCACATTAATAGCACTTGGCCCACGCTGGCCCATTTCCACTTCAAAAGTCACTTTATCATTTTCTTTCACGCTGCCTCCGGAAAGGTTATTTACGTGTACAAAAACGCTTTCCTGCGAAACCTGATCTTTGATGAACCCAAAACCTTTATCGTGATTGAAGAAAGTGATTTTGCCTGTGCGGGTCAGTTCTTCCTGAGTAGGTTCAACATATTTCGGAACACCGATTTCAATATCTTCTGCTTTTATCTCCACTTTCTTTCTGCGGTCAGGCGGAGTGCTTGACAAATTTCCATTTTCATCCACATAAGCCAACATGTCATCAAGACTTTGGCTCTTCTTTACATTCTCTTTTCTTTCTTGCATTTTTTCGGCCTTCTCTTCACGTTGTTTCTTCTTCATTTTCTGTCGTTCTTTTTTATTCCAGGATTCACTCATGTATTCAATTGTTTTAGATGAAAAAATAATAATGGTGCTGTAAGTAGATACCGAGAGGCAGGAGTTCTCATCGTTTATAGTTTAAAGGTAATCATTTAAAGCCGCAAGACTATTAGCACTATGAAATAAATCGAAAAATATTCTTTATTAATTATTCAATCATTAATAAAAGGATGAATGCCAGAAGAGTACCTGCCGCATAACAAGCTATATCGCTCCACAAAAAATCGTGACCGAGCAATGCGCCGCCGACAGGATTATTACGGATGGAATCAATCCACGGCGCATGATAAAGCTGCGAGACTTCATCAGCAATGCCTAAGGAATAACTGATGATTGCCAGTTTCCATAATTTTATTTTGATAAAAAATATGCGCAGAAAAATCAGGAACATGCCCGCCCAGATTGTATCGCCACCATATTTCACAATAAAAGGATGAAACCATTGATGGTGAGTTCGCGTGGCAAATGCCAGCCAGATGAAAAAGATGACGAGGATAATGTAGAGGATTTTGCGGAGCATGAGTTAAGGTTTACACATTTGGAAATCAGACCCAACTAATCTTCTTTTAATAAAAAATAAAAAATCTGTTATGCGTTTATTATACTTTTCTTTTACATAGTAATCTGGACAATGATAGCTCATAACTTTATAGTAGTCTTTGGTTGCAATTTCGATTGTATAAATAAATGCATCTGGAACAGTATCGCGAAAATTTGGAATTTCATCTTGCATAGGGATGCCTATAAGGTCAAATTTTTCAATACTATCAACAATTGATGAAATATCTTTTTGTTTCAAATTCAATCGATATATTTTAGCACTATCAAACCTCAAACTTTCAAACCAAAACGACATTTTAGTTGGAATCCATTTTTGTTCAGCATACTTAAGAATAATTACGTTATTAGGTTCCAAATAACTCGAAATCCATAATCGCATTTCAAAACTATCCACACCTTTGTCAAGTCTATATAAACTTAAATTAGCAGATAACACCTCTAAGCCATCATAAATTATTTTTGCAGCTTTGCTTTTTGCAGTATCGGGGATAATCAATCTGAAACTTTTCGGAGGAGGTAGTTTCTTTTCATTGCAAGAAACTATAGCTACTATACTAATTAGGAAAAAAAATTTTGAGCGCATTGGATAAGATAGTGTATGATTTATAAATCTAATTAACTATTGCATCATTCGAAACTCTTAGTTTATATTGGTTTCTTATGTTAGCAACAAACAGATACCTGCCTTCACAGGGATGACGCAAATTCTTTTAGTAATTCTAAGATTCTTTTTGTTTAAATTTCCATATGCACTCGCTGTCATTGCGTCCGCCGCGGCGGATGGCGAAGCAATCTGATTCACAAATTCAAAGATGTTTTTATGTCTAGAGCAGATGGGTTCGTTCCTCGTCATGACGGCAGCCCGCTAAGCATTCTAAAATACTCTCAACTTTAAGACTTTCGTACACTTGCCGCTTTTGAAGCCACAGCTCAATAGAATTCCTACAAGTACAAGAGTGCGACGCAACGATGTTGAACAGAATTACTATTGCCCGTAACATAAATATCTTAAAACACCTAAATTCGCTTTTCCCGTTTCAATTAATTTTAAATAAAAATATATGCAGGCTTGGAAAGATTATCAGGAAAAAAATAAAGATCGTTTTTTGAATGAGCTGCTCGATTTGTTGCGCATGCCTTCTATCAGCGCAAAGAGCGAGCACAAAAAAGATATGGAGAATTGCGCTGAAGCGGTGAAGCAAAAATTTCTGGAAGCGGGCGTTGATAAAGCTGAAATTTTTCCAACAGAAGGACACCCGATTGTATATGCAGAAAAAATAATTGATGCATCAAAACCAACAGTTCTGGTGTATGGTCATTATGATGTGCAACCAGCCGACCCGCTGAACCTCTGGCACAGCGGGCCTTTTGAGCCGGTGATAAAAGATGGAAAAATTTTTGCACGTGGTTCTGCTGATGATAAAGGGCAATTTTATATGCACGTGAAAGCGTTTGAAATGATGAGTAAAACAAATTCACTTTCAACTAACGTGAAATTCATTATTGAAGGCGAAGAAGAAATCGGTTCACCAAATCTTGGAAAATTTGTAGCATCACATAAGGAATTATTAAAAGCAGATGTAATTCTCATCAGCGACACATCGATGATTAGTTTGGAAAATCCATCCATCGATATTGGTGTTCGCGGGCTTTCATATATAGAAGTTGAGGTTACGGGAGCGAACCGTGATTTGCACAGCGGCGTGTACGGTGGCGCTGTTGCCAACCCGATTACCATTCTTGCAAAAATGATCGCAAGCTGCCATGATGAAAATAATCATATCACGATTCCCGGGTTTTATGATGATGTGCTTGAATCAAGTGCTGCTGAAAGAAAACTTTTGGGAAATGCGCCATTCGATTTAAAAGAATATGAAAAAGATTTAGGTATTGATGCAGTCTGGGGCGAGAAAGGATATTCAACGAATGAGAGAACAGGAATTCGCCCAACACTTGAACTGAACGGAATTTGGGGCGGCTATACCGGCGAAGGTTCAAAAACAGTTTTACCATCAAAAGCATTTGCAAAAATTTCTTCCAGATTGGTACCGAACCAGTCGTCAGAAAAAATCAGTGAATTACTGCTGAACTATTTTAAAAAAATTGCGCCGGAAGGAGTGACAGTAAAAACCACTGAACATCACGGTGGCGAGCCATACATGACGCCGCTTGATTCGAAAGCTTACAAAGCTGCAGAAAAAGCAATTGAAGCGACATTCAATAAGAAACCAGTTCCTGTTCGTGGTGGCGGCAGCATTCCTATTTGCGCATTGTTCGAAAAAGAACTGGGAATAAAAATTGTGTTCATGGGCTTTGGATTGGATAGCGATAATCTTCATTCACCCAATGAAAAATTTGACCTTGCCAATTTTTACAAAGGCATTGAAACAATTCCATATTTCCATAAATATTTTGCGGAAATGAGTTGATGAAAATCTGAAGAACAAAATATTCAACTATGCCCTCACCAGAAAAACTTCGCCTTGATAAATATCTCTGGTCAATTAGATTATTCAAAACCCGATCACTGGCAACAGATGCTTGTGACAAAGGGAAAGTAAAATTTAATGGAGCGCAGGCAAAGCCATCGAAGCATGTGAACATCGATGATGAGTTTGATGTGAAAACAGAAGCGAAAAAATGGAGAATTAAAGTAACTGGATTATTGCATAATCGTGTTCAATATTCTGAAGCAATCAAATATTACCTCGACATTACTCCTGCTGAAGAAATCGAAAGATTACAATTTCAGGCAGCAAGTTTTCATACCGGAAAACGCCTTAGCAAAATCGGAAGACCTACGAAGAAACAGAGAAGAGAGCTTGATGATTTGGCGAATGGTGAATAGTGAATGGTCAATAGACAATGATAAAGAAAGATTTCTTTATAGTGACTTTAAATATCGGAGAAACAATTCACCATTGATCGTTCACGATTGACTCTTAATTATTGAGCTTAATAAACCCTCCGTCAATTGCATAATCGCAGCCGGTGATAAATGCAGCTTCATCACTGCATAGATATAATGCGAGGTGTGCGACTTCTTTTGGCTCTGCCATTCTTCCGATTGGTTGCGTTTTAGAAAGCTTTTCAAACATTTCCTTTTCTTTTCCGGGATAATTTTTCGTGAGAAATCCATCGACAAATGGCGTATGAACTCTTCCTGGTGAAATGCAGTTGCAGCGTATGTTTTGATGAATATAATCTTTAGCAACAGATAATGTCATCCCAACAACAGCACCTTTTGTCATTGAATAAGCAAATCTATCCGGGATACCAACTGATGATGCAACTGACGCCATATTTAATATCACACCACCACTTTTTTTCATGTGAGGAATCACGGCGTGAAGACAATTATAAACTCCTTTCACATTCACATTAATCAATCTGTCAAAATCATTTTCGCAGGTATTTTCTGCATTGCCAATGTGAGCAATACCTGCAATGTTTAGCAAAACGTTTATGGATGGCACTTCATTCAAAATTTCTTTCACCACATTATCAACTTCAGCTTGCGAGCTCACATTGCATTTTTTGAATGTCGCTTGTCCATTTTCGTTTTTGATTTCATCTATCACATTTTTTCCATCCTGTTCATTTAAGTCAAGCACAAAAACATGAGCGCCTTGTTCTGCAAAAACATTTGCAATCGCACGACCAATGCCGCTTCCACCGCCTGTTACAATCGCTGTCTTATTATCTAATCGAAACATTCTTCAAAATATTTTTAAGTTAATGACCTGTCCAAATGCGTGTAACCTCCATCAACAAATAAAATTTGTCCCGTCGTATGGCTCGATTTATCGCTCAGCAAAAACACAACCGTGTCCGCAATTTCTTCTGATGTCGTGAACCTTTTCTCCAAAGGGATTTTTGCTGTGATGGAATCCATTTTCTTTTGTGGCTCAGGAAAAGTTTTAATCCACGTTTCATATAATGGTGTCCAAACCTCCGCCGGTAATACGGTGTTGACGCGAATTGAAAATGGCAATAATTCTGTCGCCCATTCTCGTGTCAGCGCATTAATCGCACCTTTAGATGCTGCATAGCCTGAAGTGTTTCCTTGTCCCGTCACAGAAACTTTTGAGCCGATATTCACGATACTTCCTTTTGTGCTTTTTAAATGAGGCAGTGCATAATGAGCGAGGTTATAATAATGGCTGAGATTTTTTTGGAGCGACTGCATAAACTTTTCCGGCGAACCGCTCGCAAGACCAACTCCATCATTCACTCCGGCATTATTCACCACTCCATCAATGCGCCCATATTTTTCAATGGCGAATTCAATTACTTCTTTACAAGCGGCTGGCTCGCCCAATTCAACAGTGTGCGAAGCCGCTTTGCCACGCAGTTTCACGATGGCATCCACAATTTCATGATTGTCTTTTTTGTCTCTTCCGGCAATCACCACAATGCCGCCTTCTGCAGCAATTGATTTGCTAATCGCAGCGCCAATACCTTTTGCGCCGCCCGTCACGATGAACACTTTGTTGGCAAGATGCAAGTCCATAAGAGTTTCCAGTTTAAAGTTTGCAGTTTGCATTTGTCATTAATAGCAAATGCATGTTATGTAATATTATTTTGTGTAACAAGCCGATTAACACTACTCAGCATTCTTGCAGCTTGTCCGCCGCGGCGGATCGCACTCTTATGCTGTTGATATTCTATTCGGCTTCAGGCTCGTAATTTGCAACAACATCAATTTTTATTCTCCGGCCTGAAGGCCGGAGCTAGTCGAGATTTTCACGATAATCCAATATTCACCAATTCGCACATCTGCACATTTGCAAATTTTCACATCGACAAATTGTAAAATTCAATCGCATTCAGACCAAAGAATTTCTCTTTATCTTCTTCTTTAAATCCTTCCATATATTTTTCAAGCATGCTTTTCCATTGAACATACATTCCTGAAACCAAAATCACAGGCCAATCACTGCCGAACATTAATCTGTCAGTTCCAAAAGCATCGAACACGACATCAAGATAAGGATAAAAATCAGCCGGAGTCCAGCCTTTCCATACAGCTTCTGTGAACAACCCTGATACCTTACAAAAAACATTTTTGCTCTGCGCAATTTCTTTCATCAACGATTTCCAGTCATCTATTTTATGGTTTTTAATTTCCGGTTTCGCACAATGGTCGATGATTAATTTTTGGTCAGGGAATTTTGAAACAAATTGTAATGTTGATTGCAATTGCTTCGGATAAATCAAAATATCATAGGTATAATTATAACTCTTTAATGCCCTCACTCCTCTCTGAAAATCTTCGCGCAATAAAAAATCATTCGGCTCTCCCTGAACAATATGACGATAACCTTTAATGATTTTGTATTCTGAAAAATGCTGCAATTTTTCTTCTACATTATCGGCACGCAAATCAATCCAGCCAACAACTCCTTTTATTATACTATGTGTCTTGGAAAGTTCTACTAAAAATCTCGTTTCCACTTCCTCTTGTGAAGCTTGCACTGCAACACAGCCATCAACCCCATTTCTTTTCAGGTTCAGCATTAAATGCTCGGGTAAATAATCCTGCTGCAGGATTTTCATATCGTCCATCCATGCATCTCGAACCTTGTTATACTTCCAAAAGTGAACATGCGTATCGATGCAGTTGTAAGTCATAAGTTGTAAGTGATAAGTTTAGAGACCAAGAGATTTCATTAACCCAACGATTATTCGAGTTACTTCTTCACAATGACTAATTAACTCTACTTTATCTTTCACATCAACATAGTTTAGCCTGAATGCCAGATAAATCATTGATTTCACCTCATTGCACGAATTTCTTGAAATGCCGAGAAATCTGTTAAATTCTTTTTTGCTCGCAATATCAAAACCTTCAGCAATATTATTAGAAACCGAAACAACCGCAGAACGAATTTGGCTTCTGAAATCAAAATCTTTTAGATTAGCAAATGCTGTATAAATATAGATTGCTAAATCCTGCGCTTTTTGCCACGCAATCAAGTCTTCGAAACGAACAACTTTCATAAAACAGGTTTAAATTTATAAACATACTTGCCCCCTTACCACTTACGACTCATCACTTACAACTTAAATATTTGCTCCATCAAAACCCACTTCTCACCATTCTTTGCCCATGGCAATGGCTGCTGAAATTTCCACATCAATTTTTCCCATTCCTGCACTTTCTCATTCGCAGCATCTGCTGCTGCCTTTTTTTCGAAAGAAAAATCATCATTCACTTCCATAATCATGAACAAACGATTACCGGTTCTGTAGATATCCATCACCGTTATTCCCGCATCTTTAATGCCTTTGATATTTTCGGGCCAAACATTTTTATGAATTTGCTCGTATTCTGCAATCAATGCTGCATCATCTTTTAAATCAAGCGCAAGACAATATCTTTTCATAATTGCTCAATTTGAAAATGGCGCAATTCAACAATTGAGAAATTGAGCCATTGAGTGATTTGCTAATTGCTTTTCCAGTTTACCAATGTTTGTTTTGAAGAACCCAATCCATCAATACCGAGTTCCACCACATCACCGGCTTTTAAATAAACCGGCTCAGGCTTTTGCCCAAGACCAACACCCGCTGGTGTTCCTGTGCTTATCATATCTCCCGGCAGCAAAGTCATGAACTGACTGATATAATGAACTAAAAACGGCACATTAAAAATCAGGTTGGAGGTATTTCCATCCTGAAAAATCTTTCCATTCACGGTGAGCCATAACCGAAGATTGTTAATATCGCTTATTTCATCCGGCGTTACAAGATAAGGGCCTATTGGTGCAAATGTGTCGCAGCTTTTTCCTTTCACCCATTGTCCGCTCCGCTCAATCTGAAATGCACGCTCGCTATAATCGTTGTGAAGGACATATCCTGCGATATAATTTGCAGCATCTTTTTCATCCACATAAGAAACTTTCTTGCCAATCACAACTGCAAGCTCCACTTCCCAATCTGTTTTTTTGCTATTCCTGGGAATGATAACATCATCATTCGGTCCGCAAATGGCTGTAGTTGATTTGAAAAACAATATTGGTTCTTCAGGCATTTTTGCATTCGTCTCTTTTGCATGATCAGAATAATTCAAACCCACGCAAACAATTTTTGACGGACGTTTTATTGCCGGAGCGAAACGCTCAATTTTATCAAGCTTTTCACATTGGTCATAATGTGAGCTCACCCATTTTTTCAAACGATTAATCCCATCGCTTTCAAAAAAATCTTCTTCATAATCTTCGCCAAACTTGCTCACATCAATATGCTCATCATTTATTAACGCTCCGGGCTTTTCTTCGCCTGGCTTTCCATGCCTGAATAATTTCATGCTTTCAATTTTAGGCAATAAACTTAATGAATTTTAAAGA
>Ga0209060_10002231_pt1 | contig 18499 bp, 11 predicted proteins | sample Coa_R1_8_FD_187155 | JGI IMG/M metagenome (GOLD analysis project Ga0209060, IMG submission 187155) | Surface soil microbial communities from Centralia Pennsylvania, which are recovering from an underground coalmine fire - Coalmine... | ecosystem: Environmental > Terrestrial > Soil >...
ATCTCCCCCCGCTCCTCGTTGATCCACCGAGAGGAGACGAAGGCGGAGCGATCCAGATCTCCGGCGGGCAGGCGCTGCACGTGCCAACCGGCCAGCGGAGGCTCGGAGGGCCAGGCCAACCCGAAGGTGACGCCGCCCCTGTGCGATGCCGTCAGGCAGTCGTTCTCGATCAAGTTGGGCGCCGTAAGGATCGGCAGCGCGGTCCCGTCCGCCGCTGGCAACGGATAGGCCGTGGTCAGCAGGGATGGAAACTGGACGCCGGCAAGCCGCAGGGTTTTGCGGGCCGTGAGGCGGAGCCTGCCCTCGATAACGCCGGTATCACGCCGCGCGGTGAGGGTCAACTCCACGGCGCAGCGACTGCCCACCGAACCCAGCAGGGTCAGGGTCGCCGTATCCCGATCCTGGCGCAGCCGTGTGTCGAACCAGCGAAACATCTCCCACCAGGGCCTCTGACCATCCTCGCTCGCACAGACGGCAGCCATCGTTGAGCCAAGGCCCACCAGGTGCCAGCCGGTCCCATCCTTGCCTGTCAGCGCCCAGACCGGCAGATGCGAATCGGTTGCAATCACCTGCACGGCGACGCGGTCGTTGCCGAGATAGGCTTCCCTCCCGGCGGCTCCGGCGCGGGGCGCGGGCGTCGGCTCTCCCCGCCCGCTCCATGCGGGCGTAGCGACAAAATGGGGCGCCACCGTCAGGGTCGCGCTCGGTACATTGGCCGGTACGGGGAGCGGGGTCACCCCAGCGGCCCCCATGCCGCCCATCGGTCCGCCGCTTGCGGGCGCGGGCGGCTCCAGGCGCTCCACCAGCACAGCAGCTACCAGATGGTTCCCCTGCCCGGTCGGCTGCAGCCGCCAGCGCAGTGCAATCGCCCGATCCGGCTCCAGGCGCGGCACAGGGGACGAGAAGGCGCTCTCCGCAAACTCAAGCCCCTGGAGCGGATAGCAGCGCAGGCGCAGCACATTCTCCGGCAACGCGGCCTTTCCGACATTGCGCACCACGCAGAGAAACGCCACCTGGGATCTCCCGACGGCATAGCCCGGCTCGGCCCCAAAGTACTCCACCCGTATCTCGGGCGCGGCGGGGCTGCCTTTCACCGGATCCGGCGCTACGCTCTGAGCGGTTCCTGCCCGGAGGCTGACAAAAAGCGCCGGAAGGACCCACGCCAGAACCCACAGGGCTCGTTTTGTTGCATTCATTTGCACGAATTCTTTCCTCTTGCTCAGGTTCCATGGCGGTTCCGGCCTTTTCCCCCGACGCCCCGTGTATTATACCGAATTCAACGGTGCATTGGCGATGTTGACGCCGATTCTTAACGTCCAGGCCCCGGAGAGCGCTCTCCGGGGCCTGGACATTTTGGGGACAAAGGAGTGTAGGTCGCGTTAGGATAGGGTTTTGCTTCGCGGTCCTCTGCCCTACTGGATGGAGGTGAAACCGCTATAGACGAACGTATAGGAATCCGTCGCCGCGTCGTAGGTAGCTGTGAACGTCGTGGGATAGCGGGTCGTCCTGCCCAGAACGGCTGGTCGCGGCACGGAAAGCGTGAAGTTCACTTTCTGCTCCAGATAGGCTTGCGTGACCGTCGGCTCGACAAAGGTCAGTTGGCCGTTGTAGAAGCCCGCAACGTTCACTTTCGTCGTAAAGGTGCCCTGGTAGTCATTGGGGTCATGGGCGTGACGCCCCATCTCCGGCACGACATCGCTGGCAGGGGGATAGACATAGTTCGCCGGAACATGATCGGCGGCGGGGTCCACCGGGTCGGGCGCGGTGACCGCACGCACGTCCGAAACCGGCACACCATAGAAGTGCAGGTCGAAATGGGGAACCATCGTGAACGCAGGCGGGTGGCCGTTCGGGTTCCAATGGATTTCCAGATGATTGAAGAAGGTGGTGGCTTGCGTCCGCGCAGGAAAGGACACGACCGCGATTGCGCCTGCCGGCCCGGTTCCCGATGTAGGCGGGTTCTGAAAGACCGAGAGGGGGACTGTGGCGCCCACTTCCTGTACGGTATTGTCCGGGGCGATTCGAGACCAGGCCGTGACGTTCTTACCGTTCACGCTCTGCGTGTCGCCCATCACGAGACCGATGTCGCCGGAGCCGCCGCTGCCGCCGCCGCACCCGGCGAGGCTCGCAGCCAGCGCTCCGACAATAAGCAGGCAGGGAAGCGCTGCTGACCTAAAACGTGGACTCAACATCATAATACTCCTTGCTGATTACTTGCCCGAGACCGGGCGTTTATGGGGATTCCTGGCGCGGGGCGCCGCCAATCCGTGGGGGACACAGTTTGGATTACTGAGGTTGGGCGTATACTCCCTGGCTGCAGAAACGCCGAACCTTTCTCTATCGTTGCACATTTCACGTCATCCTGCGAGATGTTACAGGGAATATGCCGGTGAAAAAACCGGCAGGAATTTACCGGCTGCCAGGTTAATGTTGCTTGTAGCAATAGGGAGGAGAGGGGGAAGGGCCACCGATGGATCGCCTGGGGGAGTTACTGCGCAAATTGCGCAAAAAGCGCGGCCTGTCGCAGAAGGAGTTGGCGGAACGGGCGCTGGTGGGAGAGCGCACTTTGCGCTATTGGGAGGCCGACCAGCAACAGCCGCGCGATGTGGAACTCGAAAATGTGTTCAAAGCGCTTAAAGTCACTTCCGAAGAGAGAGCGCAAGTCTACGCCCTCCTGACCGATCCACGCAGTGTGCGCCTGGTGCACAACATCCAATCGGCCTCCCAGGTTCCAACCTCGGTGTTGGGGCCGCTGCCGGGCATCGGCGACCTACTGCGGGCGATGCGAGTGCGGCGCGGCTGGACCCAGGAGCGGTTTGCCGAGGCGATGCAGGTCAATCGGGCGACGGTCATCCGCTGGGAAGCCACCAAAACACTCCCATCCGAGGAGGATATGCAGCGGATCTGCCTGTTATTGCACGCCTTGCCTCAGGAGCAGGAAGCACTGAAGGCGAGGCGCCTGTCGCTCGCCTCCTGGTCGCCGCAATTGACGCTGGAAGAGTGTCTTCAGCAGACGGCCATGCTTCGGCGGGTCCGTAATGGAGATCCTACGCTTCTGCCGCTGGTAGATCTGCACACGCTGGCGCTGAAGCGGCAACTGCGGTTCCTGCTGGGGCAGTCGCCCGAGGCGCTGAGGCTACTGGCGCAGATAGAGATCCAGCATAGCTGGTGGCTGTACATGCAGGAACGTAAGCCAGAGGCGTGGACGGGGAACTGGCGCGCGCTGAGCCTGGTGCGGGGAACGCTGGCGCCGGAGACGTTCTGGGTAGGGGCGCTCAATCTTCTCTCAGCCCATGCCGCCCGTGGCGCTCGCGGACCGGAGAACGCGGTGCGGTTGCTGTATCCCTGGCTGCGCCTGCTGCCTGCCTCCGCGCATCCTTTCCTCCTATGCGATATGGCGCTGTACGCAAGTCAGGCACAACGATCTGAGGAAGCCGCACACTTTCTGCGAGGCGCCCAGCAGGTGCTGCTCTGCCTGCCCAGAGAGAGTACCGACAAGAATGGGTACATCCAGTGGTATCTCCATATGACCACAGCGCGTGTCCTGCTGAACGGAGGCAAGCCGGTCGAGGCGCTGGACCGGTTTCCTGTTCCCGATCTCGTAGGCGATGGACGCATTCAGGAACTTCTGGTGTGGGCGGAGGCCTATCTGGCTGCCGGGGAGAAGAGTATGGCGGCGCGTACTCTTACGGAGGTTCGGAGCCTCCTGGCTTCGATGCCGTTGCCACAACGGCAGAGCAAGCTCCAACAATTGGCGCAGCAATTATAGGTGGGCTACGAACTCAAGTCCCGGAGAAGCACTTCTCCGGGACTTGAGCCTCTTTCCGGGCTCTTCGGCCCGATGGATTTTCGGATGCGTTGTGGGGGAGATCAGGCGCGCGGGCGCTGCTTGCGCCGGGCAAACGCCACGGCGAAGCCTACCGGTATCAGACCGCCGCACAGCAGGGTGAGCGTGGAGCCTTCCGGCGCAACGGCGGAAACGGTGATGTCGTCTACGCCGAAGTCATTGCCGAACGGCGTCTGGGTGTAGTCATGCAGGATCAGGGAGGCGCTGGTGCTGCTCCCGGAGTTCCATGTGAAGTTGAATTGCTGCCAGCCATTGCCCGCGAAGGTTCCCACCGGGCTGACCGGCGAACCCAACAACATGCCGCCGATTTCGGGCTGGATCGAAGGATTATTGATGCCGTTGGCATCGGTCAGGTAGAAGCTGACGTTGTACAGGGAGTTCGGCGCCACGGTGAAGGTCGGGCTGATATAGAACTGATCCTGTCCGGCAGGAATGTTGCCGCCGTTTCCGGGGTAACTGGCAGTACCGATGAACAGAAAATAGCCGTTGCCGCTGACATCCTGAGGAATGCCATTGCCGAAGGCCCCTCCAAAGACCGAGGATGAGTTGGTCGTCTTCGTGATGAAACCGTTCGCCAGACTCTGGTTCACCCAGTAGGGATCGTTCGTTGTGTAGGTGGCCGACCCCGAATCGAAGGTCTCACTGAACTGCGCCCTGGCCTGGCTGCCCCCAAGTCCGAACAGTACGGCTGCCAATGCGCCTCCCAGAATAGTTCGCATAACTTGCTTATGCATGATCGCTGCTCCTCCTTTGGCGCTGTCCGTTGCGATGACCGACAGACGCATAGCACTTTTTGGAAACTACGACGCACAGGGCTTCGCACTGCATATTGCACGCCAGTTTGCTGGATGTTACAGGAAATATGCCGGATAATGGTGCAGGAAATTGCTGCCGGTCAGGTCAATGTTCCCTTCAGAAATTGTGTGGATATGCTACGCTATCATCCGGTATGAAAGCTCTCCTTATCACAACCCCAGTCCGGATCGGCCTGATCACGCTCCTCTTGCTGGGCGGGATCGGGCTGCTCCTCATCCTCCGCCTCCGCCCCACGGCGCAACCGACGTGGGGCGCGCCGCCGCACAAGTCCGGAAGCATGGATCCGGCCACAGGCGCCTATCTTGGCGAAGGTACAAAACGCATGGCCGCGCGCTTGCAAGCCATGGCGGACACCCGCGACCCGTGGCGCGACAATTTCGCGCTCAGCGCGCAACGCATCCAGTCCCTTCAGGGCCGCATCGCGGAGGCGAAAACGCCCAATATTCGCCTCAGCCTTACCGGGGAGCTTGCGGACGAGTTGCTGAACGCCGGGCAGACCGAAGACGCCCTCAAAACCTACGGCGACTATCAGCAGATCGCCCTGAAGAACTATCCCGCCTTCTATGAGAAGGGCCTGAAGTACATGACGGAGAAGCGCATCGCGATGTGCTATCTGCGGCTCGGTGAACAGCAGAACTGCTGCGCCAACAACAATACCGACTCCTGCCTGCTGCCGATCCAGGGGGGAGGGATTCATACGAAGCAGTTCGGATCGCGGGAGGGCGTGAAGCGCCTCATGCGCGTCCTGGAATGGAACCCGGACGATATGGGCGCGCGCTGGTCGCTCAACATCGCCTACATGACCCTGGGCCAGTATCCCGAGTTCGTGCCGGCAAAGTGGCTGATCCCTCCGCGCGTGTTCCAATCGGAAGCCGCGATTCCCCGTTTTCCCAATCTGGCTCCCCAGAAGGGGCTCGCCCTGGATGGGCTCGCGGGCGGCTGTGTGATCGAGGATTTCGATGGGGACGGCTGGCTGGACCTCATGGTAGCCCGCTGCGGCGTCCATGACCAGCTCCGGTTCTTCCACAACAACGGCGACGGCACGTTCACCGAGCGCACGAGGGAGGCGGGCCTGACGGGCGAGGTCGGCGGCATCAATCTGATCCAGGGTGACTACAACAACGATGGCTATATGGATGTGCTGGTCCTGCGGGGCGGAGGGATGCCCCCTTCGCTGCTGCGCAACAACGGCGATGGCACGTTCGACGATGTCACCGAGGAGGCCGGGCTGCGCCTCGCCGATTCCTCGCGGACCGCCGTCTGGTTCGACTACAATGGCGACGGCTACCTCGATCTGTTTGTGGGCGGCACGGAATCCCGGCCCTGCGCGCTGTATCGCAACAATGGTGATGGGACCTTCACGGAGTGCGCCGCTGAGGCGGGATTGGCGCTCAAGGGCAGCTTCCAGAGCGTCATCAGCCTCGACTACAACAACGACGGACGCCCGGATCTCTTCCTGACGCGACTCGGGCTGCCGAATATGCTCCTGCGGAACGATGGGCCGCGCGGCCTCTTCACGAACGCACGGAGCGCCTGGCGCTTTACCGACGTGAGCGTGGCCTCCGGGCTCGCTACCGCCATGCAGAGCCTCTCCTGCGTCGCCTTCGACTACGACAACGACGGCTGGGACGATATTTTCGTGCCGGGCGCGTCCACCAATGGCCCCACCTCGGTCGCCTACGACTACCTGGGCCTCGGGACCATCGGCACGCCGTCGAAGCTCTACCGCAATCGCCACGACGGCACGTTCGAGGATGTCAGCCACTCCGCCCACCTCGACAAGGTCCTGATGGGGCAGGCCGTCAACTATGGGGATATTGACAACGACGGCAACCTCGACCTCTATGTCGGAACGGGTGGCCCCGCGCTGAGCGACCTGGTGCCGAAGCGGATGTTCCGCAATGCCGACGGCAAATTCTTTCAGGACGTGACCACGGCAGGCGACTTCGGACATCTGCAGAAGGGCAACGCGATCAGCTTCGGCGACCTGAGAAACAACGGGCAGCAGGACATCTACGAGGTGATGGGGGGCGTCTACGCGGGCGATGTGGCCCACAACACGCTCTATATGAACCCCGGCAACCGCAACCACTGGATCACGCTGCAGTTGGAGGGCGTGCGGACAAACCGGGCCGCCATCGGGGCGCGCATCAAGGTCACGCTGGAGCGTACCGATGGGCCGCGCGTGCTGTATCGCACCGTACGTTCGGGTGGAAGCTGGGGCGCGTCGCCCCTGCGCCAGGAGATCGGGCTGGGGCAGGCGACCGCGATCCGAACCGTGGAGATCACCTGGCCCGTAACCGGCAAAACGCAGATCCTTACCGGCCTGCAGATGAACCGCCTCTACAAAATCCGCGAGGGCGTTCCTCAACCCATCCCCTAGAGTATCATCAGACGGCGAGTTAGTATGGGAACCCGGTATGGCGCCGTCGCGTCCTAACACTGCTGTAACAGGAGAAGCCAGGTAATTTCACGCGTACGGAAAGACAACCCACCATGAAAGAACAGAATGCCCATGACGGCATTGAAGGAGTTCAGTGCCTGTCGCGATCATCGCAGGATAACGAGCTGCCGGAGCGGAACTCCTCGCAACCCGCAACCCCTCTGCTGTCGCGGCGGGAATTGCTGGCCGAAGCGACCTTGATCGGCGGCCTGGTTGCCGGAGGCATCCTCCCCACCGAGGCCGACGCAGCCTCCACCCCTCCCGACGTTGCCGCCTCTATGAATGAGATCCCTATCTCCCTCCATATCAACGGCGTAGACGTTTCTATGGTCGTTGAGCCGCGGGTCACCCTGCTGGATGCACTGCGGGAGCGCGCCGGTCTGACCGGCGCCAAGAAGGGCTGCGACCACGGCCAGTGCGGCGCCTGCACGGTGCATGTTGGCGGCAGGCGGATCAATTCCTGCATGACCCTCGCCGTGATGCACCAGGGCCAGCCGATCACCACCATCGAAGGGCTGGCGGAAGGCGAGAAGTTGCATCCGATGCAGGCGGCCTTTCTGGCCTACGATGGCTTCCAGTGCGGCTTCTGCACCCCCGGACAGATCCTGTCCGCCGTCAGCCTCGTCCAGGAAGGCCACGCCCACTCCGAAGCCGAGATCCAGGAGGCCATGAGCGGCAACCTCTGTCGCTGCGGCGCTTACAATAACATCGTCGCTGCGATCCGGAAGGTGCTGGAGGATAAAAAGAATGCGGCCCTTTAGTTATATCCAGGCGCGCGAAGAGCGCAGCGCCATCGAACTCGTCACGTCGCAGCCCCAATCCGTCTTCCTGGCGGGCGGCACTACTCTGCTGGACCTGATGAAGCTGGAAGTCATGACGCCGGACCATGTGGTAGACATCAACCCCCTGGCGCTCACCGGGATCGAGACCCTGCCGAATGGCGGCCTGCGGATCGGCGCGATGGTCCGTAACAGCGACATGGCCTATCACGACGCCGTGCGCCGCAACTACCCCCTGCTCTCCGAAGCGATCCTGCAGGGGGCGTCGGAGCAGTTGCGCAATATGGCGACCCTGGGCGGCAATATCATGCAGAGGACCCGCTGCCCGTACTTCCGCGATACCACGCAGCCCTGCAATAAGCGTGAACCGGGTTCGGGCTGCTCCGCCCTGAACGGCTTCAACCGCATCCATGCCGTTCTCGGCGTCAGCAGCCGCTGCATCGCTGCCCACCCCTCCGACATGTGCGTGGCGCTGGCAGCCCTCGACGCCGTCATCCACACCCGCGGCCCCAGGGGCGAACGCGACATCCCCTTCAACGCGTTCCATCTGCTGCCGGGTGACCATCCGGAACGCGAGACCGTCCTGGAGCCCGGAGAGCTGATTACTGCCATCACGGTGCCGCCTCTGCCGTTCGCGACGCGGTCGCTCTATCTCAAACTGCGGGACCGCGCCTCCTACGCCTTTGCGCTGGTCTCCGTCGCCGCCGCGCTGGATCTGCAGGGCAGGACCATCCGCAACGCGCGGCTGGCGCTGGGCGGCGTCGGCGCCAGGCCCTGGCGCGCGAAGGAGGCGGAGAAGGCCCTCATCGGCAAACCTGCCACGGAAGCCACCTACCAGGAAGCGGCTGCCGTCGCCCTGCATGGGGCCAAGCCCGCAAAGTACAACGCGTTTAAAGTGGAGCTGGCGAAACGCGCCATCGTGCGCACGTTGACCACCCTGGGAGAACAGGCATGAACCATGAGATTGAGAGCATCGGTCAACCCCTGGATCGGGTGGATGGCCGCCTGAAAGTGACAGGTGGGGCACGCTACTCCGCCGATATTCCCGTTGCGCACGTCGCGTATGGCGTCATCATTACCAGCAGCATTGCGAAGGGCCGTGTCGTGCAGATGGATACGGCAGAGGCGACAGCGCTGCCCGGCGTCCTTGCGGTCCTCACCCCCTTCAATGCGCCCCGCCTGGCGAAGGGCAGCATCGAGGCCCAGAGCGCCCAACAGGCGCAGCCGACCGGCGGCGGGCAGCAGTCCGGCCCTCCGAACCGTAAGATCCATCTCCTCCAGGAGGCGGATGTGTTTTATAATGGGCAGCCCATCGGCCTGGCCATCGCCGACACCCTGGAGCGCGCCATGGACGCCGCCTCCCGTGTCCGCATCCGCTACCAGGAGGAGACCCCGACCCTCCAGATGAAGTACGAATTGACCCACGCCTACAAACCCCAGGGCATGGGAGGCAGGCCGACGCCGCCCGATTCCCGGCAGGGGGATATAGATCTGGGTTGGCGGAGCGCTGCTGCCCGCGTCGAAGCCACCTATGTCACCCCTGCCGAGACCCACAACGCCCTGGAGCCGCACGGCACCCTGGCGATCTGGGAGGGCGACCATCTCACCCTCTACGACGCCACACAGGGGATCTTTACGGTACGGAAGCGCATCGCGGATCTCTTCGAGCTTCCGCCGGACAACGTGCGTATCCTCTCGTACTTCATCGGAGGGGGCTTCGGCAGTAAAGGCCCCGTCTGGTCGCATGTCGGGCTGGCGGCGATGGGAGCGCGGCAGGTTGGGCGCCCCGTCAAGCTGGTCCTCACCCGGCGTCAGATGTTCGGCAACGTGGGTTTTCGTGGCGAGACCAATCAGAGAGTGCGCCTGGGCGCGCGCCAGGACGGCGCGCTCACCCTGGTCAAGCACGATGGCATCGTGCAGACCTCCGCCTATGATGAGTTCGTCGAGCCGGTGGGCGCCAACACCAAGATGCTCTATGCCTGCCCGCAGATCGCCACCTCCCATCGAGCAGTACGCATCAATAGCGGCACCCCTTCTTATACGCGCGCCCCCGGCGAAGCCAGCGGCACGTTCGCCCTGGAGTGCGCCATGGACGAACTCGCCTACCGCCTGAACATGGACCCGGTCGAGTTCCGCCTGCGCAACTATGCCGATACGGACCCGGAAAACGGCAAGCCCTGGTCGAGCAAATCGCTCAAGGAGTGCTATCGGCTCGGCGCGGAGAAGTTCGGCTGGAGCGCCCGCTCCCTGCAGCCCCGCTCCCTGCGGGATGGCGACGAACTGGTCGGCTACGGCATGGCGACCGCCGCCTATCCCACCCGGCGCAGCCCCGCCTCCGCCCGCGCCCGCATGCTGCCGGACGGAACGGCCGTGGTGCAGTGCGGCACGCAGGACATCGGCACGGGCACCTATACGGTGATGACCCAGCTCGCCGCCGAGACGCTCGGCCTGCCGCCGCAGCGGGTCCGGTGCGAACTGGGCGACACCGACCTGCCGGAGGGACCGCACTCCGGCGGCTCACAGACCGCCGCCAGCGCGGGGTCCGCCGTCTATCTGGCCTGCCAGGAGTTGCGCACCAAGCTGACGATGATGGCCATCAACGATGCCAATTCCCCGCTGCATGGCGTGCCCGCTTCAGAAATCCGCGTGGAGAGGAGCGGTCTCTATACGGAAGGCAACCGGGGCGAGAGCTATGCCGCCCTGCTGCGCCGTCAGGGTACGCCGGAGGTCGAGGCGCGCGCCGATGCCAAGCCGGGCGAGGAGCAGCAGAAGTACTCCATGTACGCCTTTGGAGCGCACTTCTCGGAAGTGCGTGTGGACCCAGACCTGGGCCGCCTGCGCCTGGCCCGCCACCTCGCCGTCTTCGCGGCGGGGCGCATCCTCAACATCAAGACCGCTCGCAACCAGTTTATGGGAGGCGTCGTCTGGGGCATCAGCATGGCGCTCTTTGAGGAGACCCAGATGGACCCGCGCAATGGGCGGATCGTCAATGCGGACCTGGCGGAGTATCTCGTTCCGGTCCACGCCGATGTCCCGAAGATCGAGATCGGTTTTGTGGAGGAGCACGATCCCTTTGTCAATCCCATTGGGGTCAAGGGCATCGGGGAGATCGGCATCGTCGGCGCTCCGGCGGCCATCGCCAATGCGGTCTATCATGCCACGGGCAGACGCGTCCGTGAACTGCCCATCACCCTGGACAAACTGCTCTGACCGACCGGAGAGAAGGGAGGGGAGAAAAGGAGAGTGAACTTTCTCCCCCATCCCCTCGTCCTAATGGAAAAACCGGCAGGCTTATCAGGACCACATCCGCCTGTTTTCATGGACAATGTAGGTGTACATCCCAATATAATCGCATGAGGCATCCTGAATTTTGAGAGATCTGGAAAAGCCTCCATTTTGGGTTGCTAACCGCGTTTGCGGGCAAACAGGCAAAAATTTTGCCCGAACAGGCAAAATTTTAGGTAAAATATTGCAACACCCTCTTGACTCTCCGTGTCCAATCCGATAGCATTGAAAGCAATGGAATCTATCCTGGGAGATGGTCCGCATGCGTTTCTGGAAAATCGCGCTACTGCTTCCGCTGATAACCCTCGTTGCCGCCCCTGCCCTGGCCCAAAAGCGTCACAGTACGCCCACTAAGTCCACAGGCAAATCGGCCCCTGCCTCCGCGCCCGATCCGATCCCGGCGCGCGTCGAGTTCCTGCGGGATGTGGCGCCGATCCTGGATCGCGGCGGCTGCTCCAGCGCGGGATGCCATGGCAAGTTCGGTGGGCGGGGCGGTTTCCAGGTCTCGCTCCTGACCCTCAACCCCGAAGACGACTATGAGCCGCTGATCTATGGCGCACGCGGGCGCCGTGTCAACTTCGCCGCGCCGGAGAAGAGCCTGCTACTGCTGAAGGCGACCAATACGCTCCCCCATGTGGGCGGCAAGCGCTTCGAGGTCGGCTCCACGCAGTATAAGATCCTGCTCAAGTGGATCCAGGCGGGCGCGCCCTTCGACGACAAGGACCCACGTCCGGCCTCGGTGACGATACAGCCCAACCAGATCACCCTGCAGAAGGTCGGGGAGAAGCGGCAACTGAAAGTGATCGCCACCTACACGGACGGCAGCACCCGCGACGTGACGAAGCAGACCTCCTTCCAGACCACCAACGACGTCGTGTTGGCGGTGACTCAGGATGGGATGGTGACCGGCTCGCGCTGGGGCGGCGGGGCGGTCCTGGCACGCTATCTGGGGATCATCGCCTCCTCCGCCATCACCCTGCCGCAGGATCGCAAAGGCCCCTACCCGGCGACGCCGACCAACAACACCATTGATAAGTATGTGTTCGACAACCTCAAGCGGCTGAATGTCCTGCCCTCCAAGCTGAGCGACGACAGCGAGTTTCTGCGCCGCGTCACGCTCGATACCCTGGGTAGGCTCCCGACCCTGGATGAGACCGATGCGTTCCTTGGCAACAGCGCGCCCGACAAGCGCACCAAGCTGATTGACGAACTGCTGGAGCGACCGGAGTTCGCGGACTACCGGACGCTGCGCCTCTGCGACCTGCTGCGCGTCAACCCGCGCAAGCTGGGCGGCAACGGCAATCTCGCCGACCGGAGCGCGGCCCTCTTCTATGAGTGGATCTGGGATAGCGTCGATCAGAACAAGCCCTGGGACCAGTTTGTGCGCGAGATCCTGATGGCGCGCGGCAGCGCCTACCAGAACGGGCCGTCCAACTTCTACCGGGTCGAGCGGAGCGCCAACGACCGTATGGAGAACCTGGGGCAGGCGTTCCTGGGCGTCCGCATGTCCTGCGCCCGCTGCCACAAGCACCCCTTCGACCGCTGGACCACCGACGACTACTGGAACTTCGCCTCGTTCATGGGCAAGGTCGGCATCAACGGCGGCAGGATCGTAGACGAGAACGTCATCTTCTACAACCATGGCGCGCAGACCGTCAATCAGTCGGTCAACGGGCACAACCGGGGCAAGGTCGCGCCCGCGACCTTCCTGGGCGAGAAGACCCCTGCGCCGGACTCACCCGACATGATCGCCTCCCTGGCGGACTGGGTGACCAACTCGAAGAACCCGTTCTTTGCGCGCGCTACCGTCAATCGCCTCTGGTCCTACTACTTCGGTCGAGGCATCGTGCATCCGGTAGACGATATGCGCTCCACCACGCCGGAGAGCGTGCCCGGCCTTCTGGACGCCCTGGCGAAGGAGTTTGTGGACCATAAGTACGACACCAAGTACATTATCCGGCTGATCCTGAACTCGCGCGCCTACCAGCTCACCGCCATTCCCAACGACTCCAACTCCCGCGATGACCGGTTCTTCTCGCACTTCTTCCCGAAGCCGATGCCCGCGCAGGCGCTGCTGGATATGCTCAACCAGGCGACGGGGGTGCAGGAGAGCTTCGGCTCGTTCCCGGAGCGGAACAAGGCGGTACAGGCGGCCCTGCCTCCGCAGAACTACTTCCTGAGCGCGTTCGGCCAGTCGCACCGCGAGTTCCTGGCGGACATCGATCCCAAGCTGGAGCCGAACCTGGTCCAGACGCTCATCATGATCAACTCACCTTATGTAGATAACAAGGTCCGTAGCGGCAACACCATCAAAGCCGTCATGGACAAAGCGCAGACCGATGAGGATGTGGTCAAGGCGCTCTATATGCGCACATTCTGCCGCCAACCCAGCGCGACCGAACTTTCCAAAGCCACCGCGCTGATTCAGCAGGCGAAGGACCGCCGCGAGGGAGCGCAAGACCTGCTCTGGGCGCTTGTCACAGCCCGCGAATTTTTCTTTAACCACTGACCGGGGAGGGTTTCAACGTATGGAATACAACTGGCTGAGTGACTGCGAGAAGTTTCACCGCCGCGACTTTCTGAAAGTGGGCGTGTTGAGCCTGCTGGGCCTGTCGCTGTCCAAGTACTACGCCCTGGCGGATGCCGCCAAGGGGCAGACCACCGGCACGGCGGATTCGGTGATCCTGGTCTGGCTGGCCGGCGGCCCGAGCCACCTGGACACCTTCGATCCCAAGCCGGACGCGCCGCTGGAGATCCGAGGCAACTTCAAGGCGATCAACGCCCGGGCGACCGGGATGCAGCTCTGCGAGCATATGCCGCGCCTGGCCGAGCAGGGAGATAAGATCTGCCTCGTCCGCAGCGTCACCAGCCCGACCGCCGCGCATGAGATCGGGACCCACTACATGCTGACAGGCTTCCTGCCCCTGCCCGGCTTTGCGGTCCCGTCGTATGGCGCGGTCGCCTCCCATCTGCTCGGCCCGCGCAGCGCCCTGCCTCCCTATATCTCCGTGCAGCAGCCCGGCAGTGAGATGGGCGCGGGCTTCCTGGGCGCGGCCCTCAATCCGTTCTGCCCCGGCGGCGATCCTGCCAACCCGAACTTCCAGGTGCGCGACCTCGACCCGCCCGGCAACATGACCCCGGAGAAGATGGAGCGCCGCCGTGAGTTGCGTGAGGCCGTGGACGCCGCCTTCAAGCAGCATGAGAAAGGCAGCGATACGGCCCGCTCCGTCGATTCCTTCTACAACCGCGCCTATACCCTGCTCTCCTCCACCGAGGCCCGCAAGGCATTCAGCCTCAAGGAGGAGAAGGACGAGACGAAGAACGCCTACGGACGCAACAATTTCGGCCAGAGCCTGCTCCTGTCGCGGCGGCTGATCGAGGCGGGCGTACGCTTCACCACGGTCACCCTGGGCGGCTGGGACAACCACTCCAATATCTTCAATAGTCTCAGCGGACACTTAAATATGTTCGATCAGGCGATGGCCGCCCTGGTCGCCGACCTGGAGACCCGCGGCCTGCTCAAGCGGACCCTGATCGTCGTCATGGGCGAGTTCGGACGCACCCCCATCATCAACAAGGATGCGGGCCGCGACCACTACTCCCGCGTCTTCTCCCTGATGATGGCCGGCGGCGGCATCAAGGGCGGCACGGTCGTCGGCGCTTCGGATGCGAAAGGCATGGAGCCCGCCTCCGACCCGGTACGGCCCGAAGACCTGGCAGCAACCATCTACCACTGCCTCGGCATCGACTACACCCAGAGCATCGCATCGCCCGAGGGCGTGCGCATCACACTGGCGCGCGGTGGATCGCACATTCGCAAAGCGCTGAGTTAAGAGGTATACTGAACAGGCCGGAGGGAGCGACGCGCCTCCTTTCGGCCTGTTTGGATCACTGGGCATGCAAGTTGACCAATCGGAGCAGTCCCTCTCCCCCGGTTCGCCCTATTTAAGCAGATAGAACGGATACCAGCACGCAAGGTTTTCCCTATGCTATCCCCATTTCGGCTGTAGCCGCAGTCGAAGGTTTGATAGAACAATTCCATACCAAAACCAGCGTAACAGGGAGGATAACGTGAACTTAAGGAGACGGACAGGTGGATGGGCCGCAAGAATCCACACAGGCGTGTTTGCCGTCGCACTCTGCACCGGGCTGACGCTCGCCCTTGCGGGATGTGCCGGGAGCGGCGAGGGGGTCGCCGCCGGTTCGCAGACTTACTTTAGCCCCACCAAGGCGATCGGCAACGGGACGGGCCGCTCGTTTGTCACCATGGATGTCAACAATATCCCGACCGCCATCGGCATCGAGATAAACGAAGGCGCGCGCGCCGGGCTGCCGATATCCCCGCCGCCGACCTTTGCGACGGAGTATGTCTTCGCCTCACCCCAACAGATCGCCGCGACGCCCTTTACGCAGGTGTCCATCTTCTACACCCAGGGACACCCGCCGGATAATATTTATGGCGTGCCGCACTATCACCCGATCTTCTCTCTGGTGACCCCGGCGGAGCGGGCGCAAATCGTCTTCGGAGGCAGTGCAGGCGCCGCGCCGGACCCGACCGCAGTCCCGGCAGGCTACATTTCCGAGAATTTTGTCCTGCCCGGCATCGGAAACATCTATGCGAACCCGAACAATATCACCATCAAGTCGCTGCCGTTCAATACCACCGACTATGACTTCGGCTACTTTAACGGCAAGATGAGCAGTATGAACATGACCGTGGCGCAGCAGTGGCTGGATCTCCACGGCAAGGTCACCTATCCGATAGATCAGCCGCAGGCCTATCGCACCTCCGGCTACTATCCGACAACTTATACCGTGGAGTATGATTCCGATACGCAGGTCTATCGGTTCTCGCTGGGCAATTTCGTCCATCGGTAAACGCCGTCCTCTCAACCTCCGTGGTCGAGCTGTGGGCGGCACAGCGCTTCGCAGAACGCGGGAGTCACGCAGACGTGGTTTTCCCGCGTTCTCCTTCCAACAGGAAATATGACGTTGATGCGAAATCAGACAATGGGGGACCGAACGCTGTCCCTCGCCGCCATTCGGGGCCAATGCATCGGAGGCATCGCCCTCCTCGCCCTCTGCCTCTCTGCCCTGGCCTCTGCGCAGACCAAGCCTGCCGCCCCTCCTGCCGGAGGGAATAAAGCGACGGCCCCGCCCGCCAATGCGACCAAGCCGATGCCTGCCCCCGGACAGACGCAGGGCAAGCCGGGCACGCCGCCCAATACCCCGATGCCCCCCGGCACGGCAGCGAAGCCGCCGGATGGTACGCCGGCTCCCTTCGTCAAACCCAACCGCCCCCTCGGCGCAATTACCGCCCTGGCGTTTAGCCCGGATGGCAAGAAGCTGGCGGTAGGAACCTACGGGCAGGTGGTCCTCTTCGACACAACGACCTGGCAGCAGCTAGGCCAATTCAAGCAGGTGGTGGACAGCGTGCGGGCGCTGGCCTTCCATCCGAACGGGCAGATCCTGGCGGTGGGCAGCGGTTCCCCCGGCCTGAGCGGGTTTACCGCCCTCTGGGATACCAGCGGCAGCCAGGCCAGCCATGTCTACCCGCAGCAGTACGACACCATCGAGGCGCTGGATTTCCGTAATGATGGCAATGGGCTGCTCCTCGGCGCCGACGACAATAAGGCCCGCTACTTCACCTCGCTCACCTCCAATGAAGGCACATTGCTGGATGCCCATAATGGGCGCGTACAGGCGGTCGCTTTCTCCCCCAAAGTGGATTTTATCTATATCACCGGCGCAATGGATAAGATCGTCAAGGTCTGGGTCGAGAAGACCAACCAGAACGTCATCAATTTCGATCAGAGCGAAAACGGCATCACCGGCCTGGCCTTCCTGAACAACGGCGTCCAGTTCGTCGGCTCCAGCCTGGACGGGCGGCTCTACTGGTGGGGCGTCGCCTACGACGAGCGCAAGAAGACCTACAACGGCTACCACTTCCGTACCATCGGCGCACACCAGGGCGGGGTCTATGCCCTCTCGATGGCCGCCAACCGGACCCGGATGATTACGGGCGGGGCGGACAACGTCGTCAGCATCTGGAACCCCGACAATGGCGGCAAGATGCGCGACTTCAAAGATTCGACGCAGCCCATCTATGCGGTGGCCCTCAGCCCGGACGGCAAGACCGCCGTCGGGGGCGGACGCGAGGGACTGATCTTTGTCTGGGATGTGGACGGCAACAAGCTGCTCAATACGCTCGTCCCGCCTCCCCTCTCTACCCCCACCAATAGCGGTTCCGGCAAAAAGATGAAGTGAGGAAAGCAAGCAGATGATGATGAGATTATTTCGCACTGCTTTACCGGGCCGTAAACGACCCGTCTGGGGGGCGGCAAAGCCGCCAACTGGTCTGCGACCGGCAATGGATTGTCCGCCCGCAGGGCGGTTGGCCGAAGGCCCGCGAGCCAGGTCGTTCACGGCCTGGCAAAGAGCAAACGGTGGTATAATCCCGATGCGTGCGCGTTTTATACTCCCCCTGATCCTTCTGGCGCTCTGTGCGCCCGCCTGGGCGCAGATCCCGCGCATCAACACCTTCTATCCCATCGGGGGGAAGGCGGGCAGCACGGTGGATCTGGAGATCCGAGGCTCCAGCCTGGAGGGGGCGAACCTCCTGATGGTGAATGGGCAGGGCGTCACCGGGACGGTCGGGCTTGCGGCATCCAAGGCCAACGAGCAGTTCCGCCCGCTCTGGGAGAATAAGTGCGGCTCCTGCCACGAACTGCGCTCCCCCTCCAACCGGAGCATGACGCCGGATCAGTGGTCCGCCACCGTGGATCGCATGATCAAGGTACGCCAGGCGCCGATCTCCGCTCCGGAAGCGCAGAATATCAAGCAGTATCTCATGGATGCGGCCAAGTCGGGCATTCTCAAGGCGACGGTGAAGATTGCGCCGGGCACCCTGCCGGGGCTCTGCGAGCTGCGCCTGGTCACCCCGCGCGGTATCTCCACGGCGGCGCTGTTCGAGGTAGGCAATCTGACCGAATACATGGCGGCGGACAATACCCGCAACACGCCTCTCAACGTGACGCTGCCCTGCGTGGTCAACGGCTCCATCAACCAGGCGAAGAGCGGGGGCGCGGAGCGCCACTTCTTCCGCTTCCAGGCCAAAAGCGGCCAGCGCCTCGTCTTCAACCTCAAGGGCTACCGCTACAACTTCCTCACGCAGCTCTACTTCAATCCGAACCTGCGCCTCTACGATTCCGGCGGCAAGCAGATTTGCGACGGCTTTCTCACCAATCCGGATTCGGGAGAGCAGGTGGTGAACCTGTGGCGCACCAGCGAATTCGCCGGCGGCAGCATGGACGTGTCCGCGGAGCAGAA
>Ga0209060_10002234_pt1 | contig 18497 bp, 15 predicted proteins | sample Coa_R1_8_FD_187155 | JGI IMG/M metagenome (GOLD analysis project Ga0209060, IMG submission 187155) | Surface soil microbial communities from Centralia Pennsylvania, which are recovering from an underground coalmine fire - Coalmine... | ecosystem: Environmental > Terrestrial > Soil >...
CCCCAGAATCCGCCGGCGCCGGTGGCGCGGCGCCATAACATGCCGAGCAGGACGGTGCCAAACAAGGGCGCGATGAAAAAACTGAACAGAGCCTGCACATAATCCATGGTGCTGAGAAACTGCATCACCAGGTAGGCCGTGCCGATGCTCACCAGGACTCCGATCAAGGTGCACCATCGCCCCACCGAGACGTAATGCCGGTCCGAAGCCTGCGGCCGGACAAACGCGCGGCAGATATCATAAGTCCAAACGGTGGAAAACGCGCTCACGTTGCCTGCCATCCCGGACATGAACCCGGCAATCAGGACTGTGATGCCAAGGCCCAGCAAACCGGGTCCGCAATAGTGCGCCAGCATGAGCGGCAGCACCTCGTTATGACAGGGGCACGTTAGACTTGCTTAAAGCGGCATGGTATTCTGCTTCATCTAAGATGTCGAGCTCTGAATCTCCTTTGCCCCGGAAGCTGCGCTTCGCGGCTTGCGTGCTTCTGGGTTCCGCCACGCTGTTGGCGGCGGGGCAATTCCCCTATCAAAATCCGGGCTTGCCGATGGAACGGCGCGTGGACGATTTACTGTCGCGCCTGACGCTCGCGGAGAAGGTCTCGCAGCTCATGAACGACTCTCCCGCCATCGACCGCCTCGGAATTCCGGCCTACAACTGGTGGAATGAAAGCCTGCATGGGGTGGCGCGCGCCGGCCGCGCCACGGTTTTTCCCGAGGCGATCGGCCTGGCTGCCACTTGGGATACGGACCTGATGCTTCGGGTGTCTACCGCCATCTCCGATGAAGCGCGCGCCAAGCATCACGAGTTCGTCCGGCGCGGCAAGCGCAACATTTATCAAGGTCTCACCTTCTGGACGCCGAACATCAACCTGTTTCGCGATCCGCGCTGGGGCCGCGGGATGGAGACTTACGGCGAAGATCCCTACCTGACCGGCCGCATGGCCGTCGCCTTTATCCAAGGGATGCAGGGCGATGATCCCCGCTACCTCAAGACTATTGCCACCGCGAAGCACTATGCCGTGCACAGCGGCCCCGAGCCCTTGCGCCACTCCTTTGACGCGGTCCCCGCGGTGAGCGATCTGGTCGAGACGTACCTGCCGCATTTCGAGGCCGCGGTCAGGGAGGGAGGCGCCTGGTCCGTGATGTGCTCCTACAACCGCGTCAACGGGCTGCCCGCTTGCGCGAATCCGCAATTACTCGAAGACATTCTGCGAAAGCAATGGGGCTTCCAGGGGTACGTGGTTTCCGATTGCGGGGCGATCGGCGATATTTATCTCAATCACAAAGCTGCGCCGGATGCCGAGCGGGGCATCGCGCTCGCGCTTCGCGCCGGAACCGACCTGAACTGCGGCGTCGAGTACGCGAACTTGATCCCGGCGGTACAGCACGGTGTTGTCTCGGAAGCCGAGATCGACCGCGCGCTGCGCCGCCTTCTGCTCGCCCGGTTCAAGCTCGGGATGTTCGACCCGGCCGAACGCGTGAAATGGGCTCGCATTCCGTACAGTGAAAATGACAGCCCGGCGCATCGGCAATTGGCTCTGGAAACCGCGCGCAAGTCGATCGTGCTGCTGAAGAACGAAGGGCACGTCCTCCCGTTGAGCAAGTCGCTGAAGACGATTGCCGTCATCGGTCCCAATGCCGACAGCGTTGATGCGCTGCTTGGCAATTACAACGGAATTCCCAGCGAGCCGGTCACGATTCTCGAAGGGATCCGGAAGAAACTGCCCCAGACTCGCGTGCTCTACGCCCGCGGCGGCGAACTGGCCGCGAACATGCCCACGTTCGAGGTGATTCCTGCCACCGCGCTCTCGGCCTCCGGCTCACTTCCGCGGACACCGGGGCTGAATGCTGGATATTACGCCTCGTCCAATTTCGACGGCCGCGCACACCGCCCGCGTGAGCTGACGTATCCCAGTTCCGGACAGATGGTTGGCACGATTCCGGCGCACCCGCAGCCGCTGTTCACCCGCGTCGATCCGCAAATCGACTTCAACTGGTGGGATGGAGCCCCCCGGCCTGATATGAACGACGATGACTTCGGTGTTCGCTGGAGCGGCTACCTGACAGCACCGGTCAGCGGGACGTACCACCTCGGCGCCTCCTGCTTTAACGCCTTCGAATTGTACGTGGATGACAAGCTGCTGGCCGAGGCCAACGATATTCACGAGCGCCGTTACGAGTACGGCTCGGTTCCGCTCGAGGCCGGCAGATCTTACGCGATCCGCCTGGATTACCATCAATATGTCGGCGATGCGGCGTGCCAATTGGTATGGGCGCGTCCCGCTTCTGTCGATACGCACGAAGCGACCGAGGCGGCCGCACAGGCCGATGCGATCGTCCTGGTTTTGGGACTTTCGCCGCGGCTCGAAGGAGAGGAAATGCGGGTTCCCGTGGAAGGCTTTCAAGGCGGCGACCGCATCAGCCTCGACCTGCCGCGCGCGCAGGAAGAACTTCTGCAAAATATCGCCGCAGGCGGCAAGCCGGTCGTCCTCGTGTTGCTGAACGGCAGCGCTGTGGCCGTCACCTGGGCGCGGGCTCACGTACCCGCCATCGTCGAAGCCTGGTATCCGGGCCAGGCAGGCGGCGCCGCCGTCGCTGACGTCCTGTTCGGCGATTACAATCCCGCCGGCCGGCTTCCGGTAACCTTTTACCAATCGGAAAAGCAACTGCCGCCGTTTACTGATTACGGCATGCAGGGCCGTACGTATCGGTACTTTACCGGAAAGCCGCTGTTCGCGTTTGGCTACGGGTTGAGCTATACGACATTCGCATATCGGAGTCTGAGTGTACCGAAACGAATCGCCGCAGGCGAGCCGATTGCGGTATCAGTCGAAGTGGAGAACACAGGCACAATCGCCGGAGAAGAAGTCGTCGAATTGTACGTCCATAAGCCGCAGGCAGAATCCATCCGTTCGCTGCAGGGCTTCGCGCGCGTGTTCCTGGAGCCCGAAGAGCGCAAAGTGGTGCGGTTCACGCTCCAGTCTGCACAGGTTTCGGGGCCAGGTTCGGATGGTCAAAGCCGTATCGATCTCGCGATCTCAGCCGGGGGCTCACAGTCGGGCTCCGGAGTCCTCACGACGACAGTGCAGATTTCCCCTCTCGCGCAATAACTGTAAACGCGCGCGTGGAGACACAGGCCCGGGTGTGCCAGCAGATAGGACGAACGTCCACTGCTCACGGCACCCGCCGGACGGTGGGGATTGACGTGCTCCGATTCGGCTGCTCACGAGCAAAATAGCGTTTTGCTAAGGTGCGTGTGACTCGCAAAATTCAGAAATTCCGGTTCCTGCTCTCACATCCAGTGTTCCATTTCGTGGTTTCTGCGAGGCGGTGCACATGCCCGCGCCAGCCTGGCATAACGACGGGCCGGAGCAGAAAGGGACAATAATGGCAGAAAACGGCAAAAAAGAATGGTCACCTCCGCAACTCATAGTCCTGGGGGATGTTAAAGAACTGACGCTGGCCAAGAATAAACACTTCGGCACCAGTGACGGTTTCCTTTTCAACAACACACCCATAAGCGGCTGATTCTGTCTTCCGGGAGACTGCCGAATCGGCAGTCTCCCGGCATTTTGAACTGGGGGCGCCGCGCTTTCAGCTGGTGAAAACTCTCCAGGAGCGCCGATTAGTGCGAATCCACGCTTGCCGGAACGCACCCGCACGAATACGCGTCGTAATCCATTTCTCCATGGGGACGGAAGCCTGGACAGTTTCGCAGGGTCGGTGAAACCGCCGCCTGGCGTATATCATCATGGTGCGCCAGCCGATGATATCCGCACACGCAGACTTCGGTAGCGAGCCGCGAGCCCGGTCCGCGGTACTCGAATCCTGGAAGATCGGTGCTGCTGGAAGTGATCCGCCCGCACCGGCAGCGCGCTTTTCGCGCCGATAAGTCCGGAATCTGAGTCCTTTCGGCACTGCTCATAATCGATTCGTCCCTGACAGCCGCGACGGCATCCGCCCGCAATTCAATTCACAACTGAAGTCAGTATTCCACGTTCGGCCAGCTTTGAAAGTCGGGTGGGATGCTAAAAATGGCGGGTGCTGTCGGGGGTTCCCCGACAGCGTGTTTTTCGATTACGCCGAATGTTTCTGTTCCCGCTGGACTGCTTCGGGGGTCAACAAGCCCATCTGCAGCGCATAGCGGACCACATCGCTGCGTGATCGGAGTCCCAGCTTTCCCGCGAGCCTGGCGCGGTAAGTTTCCACGGTTTTCACACTGACGAAAATCTGGTCTGCGATTTCCTGGCTGCTGTAGCCGCGGGCCACGAGGATCAACACCTGGGTTTCGCGATCACTGAGGAGCTTCGCCGGCCGCTTCCGGCCCGCACCAGCCTTTGCTCCCCCAACCGCATCGCGCACCAGAAAGCCGGCCAGGCTCGGGTCGATAAAAGTTCCACCGCGGCCCACCGCCCGTATGGCCGAAAGCAACTCCGCATCCACGGAGCGTTTCAGAACGTAGCCCGAAGCTCCAGCCGCGAAGACAGATCGCAGATAGGCGGGATCGTCGTGCATAGTCAGAATCACGATCCGAACTTTCGCAGTCTCCTCCGCCAAGGTTTCCAGGGCTTCCATTCCGCCGCTGCCCGGCATTGTGAGATCGAGCAGCGCAACGTCCGGCTTGGCCGCCCGAACCCGTTCGATTGCCTGCCTTCCATTGACAGCTTCACCGACAACTTCCATGTCCGGTTGCGAATTTACCAGAAGCTTGAGGCCCGCCCGCAGGACCGCATGGTCGTCCGCGATCAGGACACGGATCTTGGGAGCAGCAGCGGGCACGTCACATCTCCGGACGGCCCGCGACGGCCGGGAATTCCCAATTACGGAGCGGAATATGCACGAGAACCTGGGTCCCTCTTCGCCCCGACGTAAACGAAGCGGCTCCGCCGAGCATCGCGCTCCGCTCCCGAATACTTTGCAGTCCCAAATGATTCGAACGCGCGGCGGCAAAGGCCCGGGTATCGAAACCAGAACCATCGTCGACCACCGACATTTCCAGCGCGCGCGGCGAATGCGTAAACGAAACCCGCACCGTTTTGGCCCGCGAGTGCCGCGCCACATTCGTCAAGGTTTCTTGGAGGATCCGGTACAGGGCGATCTGAACCGGGGCCGGCAATTTCGACGAGTTGAGTCGACCGAGCGCGAGGTGCACGGCTATCTTGTGAGTTTTCGCGTACTCATCCACGTATCGGCCGAGCACCGCACCGAGCCCGTGATCATCCAGCGCACTCGGGTGAAGCCCCCGGGCGAGCCTCCCGAGTTCGTCGATGGCGCACGCCGTGATCTCGCGCATTCGCCGGCCCATTGCTTTGCACTCACCAATGTCTTTGGAATCCTCCAGACTCCGCAATCCGACCAACAGCGACGTGAGTAGCTGTCCGGCTTCATCGTGGAGCTCGCGGGCAATGCGGCGTCGCTCCCGTTCCTGTGCCGCGAGTTCCCGTTTCAGCACAAGCCGATGCAGGGCCTCGGCTCGCTTGATCTCGTCCTCCTGCTTCCGCCGCTGCTCCGTCAAATCGGTAACCACCATGCCGAAGGCCTGTCCCCGAAACCCGCTGAGGCGGCTCAACGATAGATGAACCGGAATCTGCCGTCCCGCACGAGAGGCCAGGAGAAACTCTCCTTTCGCGCCTGACTGGCCGGCGGAGCGCAGAAACTCGTCTACTCGGGCCCTCTGGCCCTCGTGCACCAGCGAATGCATGTGCTGCCCGATCACCCGCGCCACCGGCTTTCCGGCCAGTTCGGCAAAACGGCGATTGCAATAGAGTACAGCGCCGTCGCTCGAGACGGCGGCGGCTCCCTCGCTCATGGCCTCCACCAACATCCGATACGCAGAGTCGCCGCCTTTTAACGTGACCACCTGCGCGCCGCGCCGGCCCAGCACCACCAGGGCATCCACATGGTGCGTAGGAATCGCGCGCAGCGATTCTTCCGCCGCCCTGAGCCGCGCCAGCAGCTCCTTCTGGCTGCCGTCCCGGGAAACGCGCGAGGGGCTTCGTGGACGCGCCCCCACCGCCTCGGCTGACGCCTTTCGAAGGGATCGAATTCGCTTTCGAAGCGGCACGTTTGTAGACTGTCAGAATTCAGGACGCCGGCTGAAGGTCCAATCCTACCAGAGCCCTTTCCGCTTTCGACAGATTGCCGATTATCTTTTTCACCGGAGCTGGAAGTTTCCTTACCAATGTGGGGATCGCCACGATCTGATCGCCTTTCGCGAGCTGCGGTTTTTCGAGTAAATCGACGACTTCGATCCGGTAGCGCCCCTGCAAACGGTCCTCGCAGATCTTTCTCAGGTTATCGATGGCCGCTATCGAATTGGGCGTCGGACCCGCTATGTAAAGCCGCAATTCCCAGAAATCACTGTTTTTCGGGGCCGGACGTTTTTTTGAAACCGGTTTATGCGAAACTTTTTTCGCTGATTTCACTCGACCACCTCCTGGCTGGGCGCATGGTTTCTGAGAACGCCGCCCAACGTGATCTTCCCCTTGCTGACGACCAGCTCACGCCGCTCGCGCGAATGCGCCATCCCACGCGACTTCACCACCAAAAGCCCTCGTTTCGGCTCCCCGTCGCCGTGATTGTGATCAGTGACGGTAATCCACGTATCCATCAGGGTGGAAACACTTTCGTGAGCAGTCGTCTGGTCGGCGCTTCCCAATGTGAGGTGGTTGAACATTGATGTAATGTGGCGAACCTTCAGGAAATCGATGAGCCGGGTAAACATCAGCTTCGTGCCGAGAGTATCCCAGCCGGAAAAAATGCTTGTAATCGGATCAACGATTACCACATCCGGCTTGCTGTCGGCGATCAGCTTCTGCATAACCGCCAGGTGCGCCTCGAGCCCGGCGCTGGTCGGCCGTGTGGCATGGAATTTCAATGATCCTTTGCGCACCCAGCGCTCGAGCCGAATGCCGACCGAAGCCATGTTCCGAATAATCTGACTGGGGGACTCCTCAAACGCGAAGTAGAGACAACTCTTACCGCGCCCGCACGCCGCGTCGGCAAACTTCGCAGCGAGGGTGCTTTTGCCGGTTCCGGCGCGGCCCGAAACCAGAACACTGCTGCCGCGGTAGAATCCTTTGCCTTCCATCATTTCATCCAGCGCCGGTATGCCTGTCGAAACCCGCTCTTTCACCGCAGTGTGGGTGAGTTCCAGTCCGGTAATCGGAATCAGCGAAATGCCGTCGTCATCGATCAGGAAAGGATACTCATCGGTTCCGTGAGAGGAACCGCGATACTTGACGATCCGCAGCCGCCTGGTGGAGATCTGGTTCGTGATGCGGTGATCCATCACGATCACACAATCGGCGATATACTCTTCCAGCCCGTGGCGGCTGAGCGTGCGATCGCCGCGCTCGCCGGTGACAATTGCGGTCAGGTTGTGTTCGTCCAGCCAGCGGAACAGACGCCGCAGCTCCGAGCGCAGCACTGCTTCCTCCGATAACCCGGCGAATAGCGTCTCGATGCCATCCAACACCACGCGCTTGGCATTGATGGATTGCACGGCGTGCCCGAGCCGGATGAATATGCCGTCCAGATTGTAGGCTCCAGTCTCCTCGATTTCGTTTCGATCGATTCGAATGTGATCGACCAGCAGCTTTTTGCGCCTGATGAATTGATCGAGATTCAAGCCTAGCGAGCGCACGTTGGCCGCCAGCTTTTCCGCGGTTTCCTCAAACTGTAGGCATACGCCGGGTTCGTTATGATTCAACACGCCGTGCGCGAGAAACTGCATCGCGAGCAGAGTCTTGCCGCATCCGGGGCTCCCGACGACCAGCGTCGTCCGTCCCCTGGGCAAACCTCCATTGGTGATTGCGTCCAATCCCTGAATGCCGCTCGGCGCCTTGGGTACAGGAATCCGAGCGTTGGATCCATTACGAGCCATACAGCAGGAGAAAGGCTTATGCTACCATTCCGTGCGGCCGGCCCCTGTCAGGGATACCCTGACAAATCTCGGAAAGGATCGGGTAAAAGCCCGCTAGCACTGCCTGTCTGCGGGACCGAGAATGGTAAGGGCTGGCAGGTGGTAGCGAGGCCCGCTTGGCGATCAACCATCGGCGCTCCGATGTGCTGCCAGCCCTCTCCATCCAAACGTAGCTGATTTGCGAGCGGCCAAGCCAAGACGCGCCCTGGTTTGCGGCGGCCGTCTGTCTATTTCGACACATGGTTCGCTTATTTCCCGGCTTTTGCAGTACCATTCCCCCACGCGCGGCGCCACCGCCGCCTGGAACCAAACGTGCCCTCAGGAACATCATGCCAGTCGAATTGTCACAAGGAATCGATACGCGTGTGCTCGAGGACAAGGCGACGCGTGTGCGGATTGACTCGGTGCGCGCTACAACGGAGGCCGGCAGCGGTCACCCGACCAGCTGCGCTTCGGCAGCCGAAATCGTCTCAGCCTTGTTTTACGGAGTGATGCGCTTCGATCCGCGCGATCCCAAGAGCCCCGCCAACGATGTGTTCGTCTTGTCCAAAGGCCACGCGGCGCCAATTCTGTACGCGGCATGGGCCGAGGCCGGCGCCTTTGCGCGCGAGGAGTTGCTCACGCTGCGCCGCATCGACTCTCGATTCGAAGGCCATCCGACGCCCGAATTGCCCTTCGCGCCCGTGGCCACCGGATCGCTCGGCCAGGGATTGGCGGTGGCCGCGGGAATCGCGATCTCCATCAACCAACTGGAGCACGGCGATCAGCGCGTTTATGTGCTGATGGGAGATGGTGAATCAGCCGAAGGATCGAACTGGGAGGCGGCGCAGTGGGCGGCAGCCCGCGGCCTCACTAATCTCTGCGCGACCATCGATATTAACCGCCTGGGCCAGAGCCAGCCCACCATGCTGCAGCACGATCTGGAAACTTACCGGCGGCGCTGGGAAGCTTTCGGCTGGCAGGCTTTGCCGGTCGACGGGCACAGTCTTTCGGAGCTGCTGGAGGCGTACGAGAAGGCGCGCCGCACCACGGACCGCCCGACCGTAGTGCTGGCCCGAACCATCAAAGGTAAAGGCTTTCCGGGAATCGAAGACCGCGAAGGATGGCACGGAAAAGCCTTGGATCGCGAGACTGCCGCGCGGGTGCTGGCCGATCTGGAGAAACAGCTGACCGGAGCCGCCGACGCCTGGCAGCCGCGCCTTCCGGCCAAACGGAGCGAACCGGTAGCGCAGTCGAACCGCTCGACCACTCCTCCTCCATACCAGCCCGGCGGGAAGGAGATCGCCACCAGGAAAGGCTTTGGAGACGCGCTGGCGGCGTTGGCCGATGGCGATTCCCGGGTGGTCGCATTGGATGGCGACGTCAAAAACTCCACCTATACCGAGGCGTTCGAGAAGAAGGCCCCCGCGCGATTCTTTCAGGGCTACATCGCGGAGCAGAATATGGTTGGCATGGCGATGGGCATGGCGTCGCGCGGGCAGATCCCGTTCGTAGCCACGTTTGCCTGTTTCCTGACCCGCGCCTATGACTTCATTCGGATCGCTGCAATCAGCAAACTGAACATTAAGCTGGCGGGGACCCACGCCGGTGTGTCGATCGGCGAAGACGGCCCAACCCAGATGGGGTTGGAAGACCTGGCGATGATGTGCGCCGAGCCGGACTTCACCTGTCTCTACCCCGCGGACGCGACCAGCGCCTGGCGCGCCGTTGAGTTGATCTCGGCGCAGGCGGGCCCGGGGTACATCCGGCTCGGGCGGCCGAACGATCCCGTACTGTACGGTCCCGGCGAGCAATTTGCGATCGGCAAGTGCAAGGTGCTGCGGCGCGGCGGCCAGGACCGCGCTTTGATTGTGGCCGGCGGTGTAACCGTGAAGGAAGCCCTGGCGGCCTACGAGCAACTCCAGAAGAGCGGCGTTGCGGTGCGGGTGATCGACATCTTCAGCGTACAGCCGATCGATCGCGGGGAGTTGATCGCGTCGGCGCGCGCGTGCGGCGGCATCGTGATCACGGTGGAAGACCATTATGCACACGGCGGGCTCGGAGACAGCGTGCTGGCGGCGTTGAGCGAGGAGCGCGTGAAAGTCACCAAACTCGCGGTCACCGGCATCGCACACAGCGGAAAGGCCGCGGAGCTGCTGGAAAAGTTCGGCATCTCGGCCCGCCATATCGTGAATGCAGTTCACGCGAATCTGGCATAAGATAAATCCTCGGAATCCGCTCCACGGAGACGGCTCATGGCGAACGCCTACGACGCAATCATCATCGGCACCGGGCAGGCAGGGCCCTATCTCGCGCAACGGTTGACGGGCGCCGGAATGAAAATCGCCGTTATTGAGCGCGGGCGCTTCGGCGGCACCTGCGTGAACACCGGCTGTATTCCCACCAAGGCCATGGTGGCCAGCGCGTATGCGGCTCATTTGGCGCGGCGCGCCGCGGATTTCGGCGTGACCGTGACGGGCGCTGTGAGCCCGGATATGCGGCGGGTAAAGGCTCGCAAGGATGCCATCTCGGGGCGCTCGCGCACCGGCGTCGAAGGTTGGCTGCGAGGAATGGCAAATTGCAAGGTCTACCAGGGCCACGCCCGATTCGTTTCCGCGCGCGAGGTGAGTGTCGGCGCCGAGCGGCTCACCTCCGAGCGGATCTTCATCAACGTGGGCGCACGGGCTGTGATTCCGGAATTGCCCGGGCTCGATCAAATCGAGTACCTCACCAACAGTTCGCTGCTGGAAATCGATTTTCTTCCCGAACACCTGATTATTGTCGGCGGCAGCTATGTCGGCCTGGAGTTCGGACAGATGTTCCGGCGCTTCGGGAGCGACGTGACCATCCTCGAGAAGGGTTCGCGGCTTCTGGCGCGCGAAGACGCAGATATCTCCGAAGCTATTCACAAAATTCTCTCCGATGAAGGCGTTCAGATCCGCCTGAATTCGCGCTGCATCGGATTTTCCAAAAAAGGCGATCGGGTGGCGGCCCGCGCCGATTGCACCGAAGGCAGCCCCGAAGTCATCGGGACTAACGTGCTGTTGGCCGTGGGCCGCCGCCCGAATACCGATGACTTGGGCGTGGACAAAGCCGGCATTGCCGCCGATGCCCACGGTTACATTCCGGTCGACGACCAATTGCGCACCGCCGTGCCCGGCATTTGGGCATTGGGAGACTGCAACGGAAAGGGCGGATTCACGCATACTTCCTACAACGATGGGGAGATTGTCGCGGCGAATCTGCTTGATCACGATCCGCGACGCGTCAGCGACCGCATCCACGCGTACGCCCTGTACATCGATCCGCCCCTCGGAAGGGCCGGCCTCACCGAAGCCGAAGTCCGCGCGAGCGGGCGCCGCGCCCTGATTGGAACAAGGCCCATGAGCCGGATTGGCCGCGCGATCGAGAAAGGCGAGACTCAGGGTTTCATGAAGATCCTTGTGGATGCGCAGACGCATGAGATCCTCGGCGCCGCCGTCCTCGGCACCGGCGGAGACGAGGTGATCCACTCGATTCTGGACGTGATGTATGCCAAAGCCCCGTACACGGTGATCCGGCGGGCGATGCACATCCATCCGACCGTCTCGGAGTTGATCCCGACGATGCTCGGAGAATTGCAGCCGCTGGCGGCGGATACGGCCGCCGTTCAGGGATCGGCGCAGTAGATCCTCCGCGTTCGAAGCCCCGCCATTTTGAGAGCATAAGAGGATGCCGCCGGTTCTCTCCGGAATTCGCGTCCTTGACCTGAGCACCATCGTTGCCGGCCCTGCCGCCAGCATGATTCTCGCCGACCTCGGCGCCGACGTCATCAAAGTCGAGCGGCCCGGCTCCGGGGATGACGGGCGCGCCATGGGACCGCACCGCGGCCCCTGGGGAGCCTACTTCGCCGTACTGAATCGTGGAAAGCGCTCGATTGCGCTCGATATCGGAACGCCGGCCGGCCGCGACGCCGTGCTCCGCATCGCCGCCACCTGTGATGTATTCCTGGAGAATTTTCGCGGCGGCAAAGCTGCGGCTTTGGGCTTGGATGAGCCGGCACTTCGCGCTCGCAAGCCCGACATCATCTACGCGTCGCTCTCCGCATATGGACCGCAAGGCCCCGACTATCCTCGCCCCGGCTATGATGCCATTCTCCAGGCGCGGACCGGCATCATGAGCATCACTGGCACCGGCGAAAGCGCGCCCATCCGCGCCGGAGTCTCCATCCTCGATATGGGCGCTGGTGTGTGGGCGGCGCTGGGGGTCTTGGCGGCTTTGCTCGCCAGGCAGCGGTCGGGCGCGGGCCAGCGCGTGGACACGTCTTTGCTGGAGACCGGCTTGATGCTCATGTCCTATCACCTGGTGTACCGCCAGTTCGCCGGCGTCAATCCGAAGCCGCAGGGCTCGCGCCATACCGCATTTGCTCCCTACGGCGCGTACCCGGCGGCGGATGGCGCTATCATGATCGGCATCTCGAGCGATAAAGCATTCCGCCGCCTCTCGGCTGCGCTGGGCAAACCGGAATGGGCGGTCGACCCGCGTTTCCGCACGAATCCCGATCGCGTCCGCAACACGGATGAGTTGGACCGCAGCATCTCGGAGGTGCTGGCAAGTCACCCGGTCTCCCACTGGACCGCGCTGCTGAATCGGTACGACGTCGCCAATGATCCGGTGCAGACGCCCGGCCAGGTGCTGACCGATCCGCAAGTCGCCGCCCTGGGCCAGCTCGAACTGGTCGAACTCATCGGGCAGCAAAACGCGCTTCTCCCGCGCTTGCCGGTTCGACTTTCCGCGACGCCGCCGTCAATCCAAGGCCCGCCGCCCGAAATGGGCCGGCACACTCGTGCCATTCTGCGCGAAGCGGGCTATCCGGACGCCGAGATCGACGCCTTAGTCCAGAGCGGAGTCTGCCAGACGGCGTAAGATCGTAAGAGCCATGCCCACGTTAACCGTCGAGCAGGAATTGATTATCAGCACGGTTCGGAAATTCGTCGCTAACGAAGTCGTGCCGGTTGCTTCGGAGATGGAGCACCGCAATGAATATCCGCACGACCTGGTCAATCAAATGCGGCAGATGGGCTTGTTCGGGCTGAATATTCCCGAAGAGTACGGCGGCGCCGGCGTCGATACCACCACCTTTACCATGGTCTTTGAAGAGATTTCCAGAGGATGGTTGGGACTGGCCGGCGTGATCGGCAGCAATTCAGTGATGTGCGACGTGCTGGTGCGCTTCGGCACCGAAGAGCAGAAGCTCCGCTTCCTTCCGCTGATGGCCTCGGGCGAAAAACGCGGCGGCATCTGTTTAAGCGAATCCAACGCCGGCACCGATCTCCAGAACATCGCCACCACTGCCAAGCTTGATGGCAATATCTACCGCGTCAACGGCTCCAAAATGTGGATCACGAATGCGCGGCACGGCAACACATTTCTGCTGCTCGCGAAGACCGATCCCGCCGCGCAGCCGGCGCACCGCGGCATGAGCGCGTTCATTATCGAGAAAGGTCCCGGCATGAACGTCGGCCGGGATATCGATAAGCTCGGCTACAAGAGCGTGGAGACGTGCGAGCTGCACTTCGATGATTTCCCGGTGCCCGCCGAAAACCTGGTGGGCAGCGTGGAAGGCCGTGGATTTAAACAGGTGATGACTGGCCTCGAAGCCGAGCGGCTGAACGTGGCGGCCCGCGGTCTGGGTGTGGCCCGCGCCGCTTTCGAAGAGGCGATCCGCTACGCCCAGCGCCGCGTCACCTTTGGCAAACCCATCGCCGAATATCAGACGATTCAAAACAAGCTTGCTGACATGGCGACACACATCGAAGCGTCGCGCCTGCTGATCTATTCGGCCGCCGAGAAGCGCGATCGCGGTGAACGCTGTGATCTCGAGGCCGGCATGGCCAAGCTGTTTGCCACCGAGACCGCCGCCCAGGTCTCGTTCGAAGCCATGCGCATCCTGGGCGGCAACGGTTATTCCAAGGATTTCCCCGTCGAGCGCTACTACCGCGATGCGCCACTGGTAGTGATCGGCGGCGGCACCAACGAGTTGCAGCGCCTCATCATCGCGCGCAACCTCTTAAGAAAATATAAGGACAACGGGTGAGACTCCGATGAATCCAGCGAGCTCAAAGCAGCCGGAATACACGCGCGAGCTGGTCGGCTTTCTGCAGGCTCTGCAACCGGACGCGCTCCCGGCTGAGGTGGTCGACCGCGCCCGCTACTTCCTGCTCGACTACCTCGCAGTCGCCATTCGCGGCTCTCGGGAAGAGTCCGCGCGCGCCGTTCAACGGATGGTCCAGCATAGCGGCGCCGCCGGTTGCGCTACCGTGATCGGCACCCCGATTCGCACCCTGCCGGCCTTGGCCGCCTTGGCGAATGGCGCCGCATCTCACGGCATCGAACTCGACGACACCCACGGCGGCGGCTCGATTCATCTCGGGGCCGTCATGTACTCGGTGGCCCTGGCGCTCGCCGAAACCGTGGAAACGCCGCCCGACCTGTTCTTTTGCGCGGTCGTGGCCGGCTATGAGGCCGCCGCCCGTATCGCCATGGCCGTTCAGCCTAAACAGCATTACGCATTAGGATTTCATCCAACTCAAACGTGCGGCGTTTTCGGCGCTGCCATCACCGCGGCAAAGCTGCTTCGGTTGACCCCGGACCAGACGCTGGCGGCAGTCGGAATCGCCGGCAGCATGGCCGCCGGCAGCATGGAATTCCTCGCGGAAGGCGCGTGGACGAAGCGCATCCACCCCGGGCTCGCCGCGCAGAACGGAATCCAGGCGGCTCTGCTGGCGGCCGAAAGCTTCACCGGCCCACGGCACATTCTCGAAGGCCGCGACGGTTTTCTGCAAGGCTACTCCCGTGATCCGCGCCCCGAACGGCTTACCCAGGCTTTGGGTGAATCCTTCGAGATCCTGCGAACCGCCGTCAAGCCGCATGCCTGCTGCCGCTACATGCAGGGACCCATCGACGCGATTCTGGGGCTCACACGCGAGCACGGAATTCAACCCGGCGCGATCGCGAAAATCGAGGTGGCCGTATTGGAAGCAGGGTGGGGCATCGTCTGTGAGCCTCGAGCGCGGAAATACCATCCTGAATCCATCGTCGACGCCCAATTCTCCATGCCCTTCGGTGCTGCAGTAGCCGTTGTTTGCGGCGCGGCCGGACTGGACCAGTTCACTGTCGAGCAGATCCGATCGCCCCTCCTCCAGCGGATCATGGAGAGGGTGGTGCTCGAGAAGGATAACCGCCTCGAAGAGACCTTCCCGCGCGAGTGGCCGGCGCGTGCCGCCATTCACCTCACCGATGGACGCAGCTACGAGAAATTTGTCCGTTATCCCAAGGGCGATCCTGAAAACCCATTAACTTGGGAGGAAATAACGGCAAAATTCAGGTCACTCGCAGACGGCATTTTGCCGGCCGACGGCTGTGCGCGCGTTATTGGCGGGATTGCCGCCGCCAACCCCGCCGCCTTAGTGGCGGTCTGCCGCTTATCACTTCCGTCGGCGGACCACACCCGTCCAAAATCTGCACCGCCTCAGTCCAGATAATGCACGAATGCACCAGCCTAGCCGGCTTGGATGTGAGCGAAAATTCCGTTACCGCTGTTCCTGCAGCCAGTCCTGAAAGGCGCTCGGATACAGGATCATGCTCTTGCGCGAATAGCGCAAATACCCCTGCCGGCGGAAGCGGTTCATATGCAGGGTCACCACTTCGCGGGACGTTCCTACGTACTGCGAGAGCAATTCGTGAGTGAGCGGGATCAGGCGAATGGTCCCGTCGTGTTCAGTCGTGCCCATGCGTTCGGCGAGGCGGATCAACGTGCGCGCCAGCCGGCGGCTGATGTCATCGATGGAAAAGCTTTCGATGCGGTTTGTCAACTCGACATTGCGCTGCGCCATTACCTGAAGCAAAGCCACCGCCAGGCGCGGCTGTTTCGCAGCTAATGCTTCAATTTCTCCCGCTGTCCAGGCCATCAATTTGGCGTCTTCGAAGGCTCGGGCCTCCTCCGAACGCTGGCCAAGGCTGAGAAATGCCGACTCTCCGAAAAAGTCGTCCGTTCGGTAAATGTCCACCACCACTTCGTGACCGTCGTTGGTCAGGTGGCAAACTTTCACCTTGCCTTCGATCACCAGATAAATGCTGCTGGACGGCTGATTCCGATCATAGATGACTTGACCTTTGCTGTATTCGAGAACATTGGAACACGGGAGATGGGCAAGCGGATCTTCCAGCGGAACGTGCGGTACTGCGGCTGTGGGACCGGATACCATTTCTTATCCCCTCTTGCGTAATAAGCGAGTCATCGCTTTCGTTGGGTGAAGCACTTGGGGTGCCAAAGCACTAACCCGCTGGCAGAATCACTGAGGGAAAAATACGCGGTCCGTGAATTTTAGGAGGGCAATTCTTTCACACCCGCCGAACGTTGAGTGCGGGCAAACTTCGCCGGCTCGGCGGATGCCGGCGGCGACCGGCGCGAGCGGAGTACTGATGCTCAGGACTCCGCCTCACAAACGGTATGGCTACGCCTGCCCAACGGGTACTGCAACGCCGGCGGCGGCCGCGGCCGCTTCGGTCTTCACCGGTTTGGTCGTCGGCTTGGGCTCGGGCCGGACAATGTCGATGCTGCCTTTGAAATACGACCCGTCATCGATGCTGATTCCCGCCGTCTTGATATCCCCGATGACGCTGCCGTTATCGCGAATCGCGACCTTTTCCACGACTTCCACGTTGCCGCGAACGGAGCCAAACACGATTACTTCGCGCGCTTTTATGTTCGCCCGGACTTTGCCGTTTGGTCCAACCGTCAGCAGACTCTTCGATTCCAAAGAGCCCTCCACGTCTCCATCGACGAACAATTCTTCCTGCGTCCGGATGTCCCCCTTGATGCTCATAGAGGCTCCGATGGCGGCCACTTGCTTGGCTGGGGTCCGTACAGGCGCCGCGGGTTGCGCCGGCGGAGCGGCGGTTACTGGCGGTGTATAGGGCCGGCCTGGTTCCATCTGGGGATGAGCGGTTCCGGGCTGCTCATCATTGCGTTTATTCCACACGTAGGTTTCTCCTTCTCAAGAATTGGTTATGAGGAACACCTCGTATTGCACTCCAAGGACCAAAAAATGAATGTGCCCGCTCGCGATTTTACCGGATTGTGGCGCCGCCATGGCAGACGCGGCGCAGTTTTCGGACGCACCCCAAAACCCGTTTATACAACAAATGAGAACCGTGCCGGCGCCTGCCTCTCTTCGATTCCGGCCCGGTGCCGGCGTCGCAAAAGTTAGGAGAGTACCGGGGAGGGCTGGTTAGCTTCCGTCACTATTGCCGGCTCGGAAAATGCGGCCATTTTCCAAGCGCTGTTAACTACCGTAAGTATGGGAGATCCGCCATTCGCGTGCTAACGTTTTTGCCGCAATACCGGTACCGCAGCGGTACACCGTTCCCTGTGATCGCACCGCCTGCTTGTGGCAATCTGGGGCTGCCATGACGATTACATTCGCAAACGGAACAACGGTTGAAGGCATCGAGCTGGTTCGGACGGATGGTTTGATGCGGGTCGCGGTGAGAGGCTGCCGGGATTCGGTTGAGTTCATAGCGGGGAGCGACGGAACGTGGCTGTCGGAATCGGGCGAACCGGTCCGCATCGGCAATCGCGAGCCCCAGCTCACCAGGTCTGCCAGCCTGGATGAATTCATCTGCCCGCAGGACGAGTTGGCCCGCCTGCTCGGCACCGTGCAGGCCGCTTGAAACACCAGGAACGGCAGTTGCGGTAAAGTGGTTGCTGGCCGGAGGACATGATGGCGGAAGTGGCTTACCGCTCGCACGTCAGGATCGAACGCGTCAAGGGCCCGGTGCGCCGCGCCTTTTTGCCCGCCGAATCGCAGCCCGTTATCTTCGGTGTGCACGGGGCGGTTGCCGAGCACTACAAAGTGCCGCCGCAGGTTTTGGAACCGCATGCCACCACCCTCGATTACATCGTTGCTGCGGCGGCCGGCTGACTGACCGGCACCTTCGGAGGCGCGCTGGAAGCGCGTCAAATCGATGCGTCGAATGCCCGGCTCGTCTCCGAGACCGAAGGCGAGATCGAAACCGAGGATCACGTCCTCATCATCCGCCGCATCCACACCAGGTTGAAGCTGAAGGCCGAAGAAGCTCACTGGGAAACCGCCCGCCGCGTCCACGGCTTTTTCGCCGACAAGTGCCCCGTCTACCGCACGCTGAAACCGGCGATCGCCATCACCACCGAGCTGATTCTCGAACCGCTGGAGTAGCCGACGCTAGCGCGCGGCGAAACGCCGCCGCCTTGGCTTCCGATTCCTCCAGTTCGTCCCGCGGCGCCGACCCCGCCGTGATTCCGCACCCGGCCAGATACCACACGCGCCCCTGCGCTGCCATCGCGGTGCGGATCGCTACCGAGAGCTCCAGGTCTCCTGCCATCGAGATCCACCCGATCGCTCCCATCGCCGGCCCGCGCCGGTATCCCTCTTCTTCGGCCGCCACTTGCATCGCGCGGATCTTCGGCGCCCCGGTGATCGAGGCCGGCGGAAAACTGGCCCGCAGCAGATCGGCCGTTCCGCAGTCATCGCGCAGGATGCCCGTCACTTCGGAGTACGTGTGATGCACCG
>Ga0209060_10002235_pt1 | contig 18495 bp, 15 predicted proteins | sample Coa_R1_8_FD_187155 | JGI IMG/M metagenome (GOLD analysis project Ga0209060, IMG submission 187155) | Surface soil microbial communities from Centralia Pennsylvania, which are recovering from an underground coalmine fire - Coalmine... | ecosystem: Environmental > Terrestrial > Soil >...
CCCCGATGGGGGTTGAAAAGATCGTGTATCCCAGGGTCTTGGTCATCGACGACTTCTAGCGGGACGGGCGCCCTGTGATATGTGGGAGCGCAGCCTTAAGGGCGGGAGGCCCAGGTGCATCATATGGCGAGTCTCGCCGCTATCGTGATCTTGCTCGGCATGGCCGGCGGCGCTGCCCGCGCCGCCGCGGCCGACGACCCGTTCGTCTGGCTGGAGGATGTGAACGGCGAGAAGCCGCTGGCGTGGGTCAAGGCCGAGAACGCCAAGACGGTCGGCGTGCTGGAGGCCGACCCCCGCTTTGCGACCCTCTACGCCGAAGCGCTGCACATCGCCCGGGCGAAGGACCGCATCCCGGAGCCGGCGATGATCGGCGACAAGATCTACAACTTCTGGCGCGACGCCGACCACGAGCGAGGTGTGTGGCGTCGAACCTCGCCGCGCGACTATGCGACGCCGGAACCGCACTGGACGACGGTGCTCGACCTCGACGCGCTGGCGAGGACCGAGAACGCCAACTGGGTCTGGCACGGCGCGAACTGCCGGGCCCCGGCTTACGACCGCTGCCTGGTCAGCCTGTCGGACGGCGGCGAGGACGCTTCGACCGACCGCGAGTTCGACCTTGCGAGCGGCCAGTTCGTCCCCGGCGGCTTCGACCTGCCGCACTCGAAGCAGAACGTCGACTGGCTGGACGACGACACGCTGCTGGTCGCGCGCGATTGGGGGCCGGGCACGATGACCGCCTCCGGCTACCCATTCGTGGTCAAGACGCTGAGGCGCGGCCAGGCGCTCGCGGACGCGCACGAGGTGTTCCGCGGAACGCCCGCCGACGTCCTGGTCGGCGTCAGCACGATGCACGACGGCGGCGGCGGCCGGCTGACGCTGATCACCCGCGCGACCGACTTCTTCCACTCCGAGATCTACGAGCTGACCGCTGGAGGCGCGGTTAAGCTGGACCTGCCCGCCAAGGTGAACCTGCGCGGCTTCGTCCGCGGCCAGCTGGTGTTCAGCATCGACCAGGACTGGACGTTCGAGGGTCGCAGCTACACGGCCGGCTCGCTCTTGGCTGTCGCTCCTCGGTTTCTGACCCCGGGCGCGGCCGGGGTCGCGCCGCATCCGCTGGTCTACGCGCCGGGGCCGCGGCAGGCGATCGAGCAGGTGGCGGCCACCAAGACCCGCATTGTCGCCGCCATCTTCGACAACGTCCGTGGCGGCCTCTTCGTGTTCCAGCGGGCGCGCGACGGGCAGTGGGCCGCGAAGCGCCTGCCGGTCGCATCCGACTCCTCGGTGAGCCTGGCTGCGTCGATCGAGACCAGCGAGCGCTTCTACTACGGAGTCGACAACTATCTGGACCCGCCGTCCCTGTTCGCGGCGAACGCGGCGAACGGCGCCGCCGGGCAGGTCAAGTCGCTGCCTGCACGGTTCGACGCATCGAAGGAGGCGGTGGATCAGTACGAGGCGGTCGCCGGCGACGGGACCAAGGTTCCCTACTTCGTCGTCCACCCCAAGGGGATGCCGCTCGACGGCTCGAACCCCACCATCCTCTACGCCTACGGAGGCTTCCAGGTGTCGCTGACGCCGGGCTACTCCGGCGGCGTCGGGAAGCTTTGGCTCGAACGCGGCGGCGTCTACGTGGTCGCCAACATACGCGGCGGGGGCGAGTTCGGACCCGCCTGGCACGACGCGGCGCTGAAGACCAACCGGCAGCTGGCGTGGGACGACTTCGCTGCGGTGGCCAAGGACCTGATCGCGCGGAAGATCACCAGTCCCCGCCGGCTCGGCATCCAGGGGGGCTCGAACGGTGGCCTCCTGATGGGCGTCGAGCTCACCCAGCACCCCGAACTCTTCCGCGCCGTCGACATCCAGGTGCCGCTGCTGGACATGCTGCGCTTCGAGCAGATCGCCGCCGGCGCCTCGTGGGTGGGGGAGTATGGTTCGGTCGCCAACCCCGATGAGCGGGCGTTTCTGGCCCGGACCTCGCCGTACGCGAACCTCAAGGCGGAGGTCGACTACCCGACCCCATTCATCTGGACGACGACGAAGGACGATCGCGTCGGCCCCCAGCATGCGCGCAAGTTTGCCGCCAAGCTCGCAGCGATGGGCAAGCCCTACCTCTACTTCGAGGTCGTCGAAGGCGGGCACGGCGCCGGCGCGAACCAGGAGGAACAGGCGCGCACCGAGGCGCTGGAGATGACCTATTTCAGCCGCCAGTTGATGGACTAAAGGCCGCTGAGGCCGATGACCTGGCGCTGGCCCCCAAGGCGGACGACGACGTCGGCGCGGGCGGGCATCTCGGCCAGGATGTGGCGGGTCAGCCGCTCGTAGTGCTGCACGAAGCGGGCGAGCTGGGCGTCGGTCATGCCTGCGTCCGGGCCGCGCTCGGCCTTCAGCGCCCGCTCCTGGTCGGAGCGCCAGCCGAGCACCTCCTCGAAGCTGGGCGCCGCGATGAGCACAAGCTCGTCGATGCAGTCGAACAGCGGCCGGTATGCGCCGGCAAGGGCGTCGTTCGCATAGCGCCGCCAGACGCCTGCCGGGTCCTCGTCCCGCTCCAGCGCGTTGATAGGCGCCGTCAGCGCCGACGGCGGCTGCGGGCGGGCCCCGACGCACCAGCCCTCGAAAATGACCACATCGACGGGCCCCTCGACGCGCGGCCAAGTCTCCGCCGGCGCCCGATCGTCGCTTGCCTTGTCGAAGCGCGGCGTGACGGTCTCGCCGGCCGTGGCCAGGCTCTCGATCAGGTTGAGCCCGAGCAACGCGTCATGGGTGCCAGGCACGCCGCGCGTGCGAAGCAGCGGGTGGACCTCGACGGCCAGCCGCTCGCGATCCTCTTTTGGCAGGTAGAGGTCGTCGAGCGACAGCACGACCGCTTCCAGCCCCGCCTCGGCCAGAAGCCGGCGCAAGGCGTGCGCGGCCGTCGTCTTGCCGGAGCCCTGCGCGCCGCATAGACCGACCACGTAGCCCGGCGGCCGCGCTTGCGCGCGCCCCCCGATCCGAGCGGCCAGCGGGGCGATGAAGCGCTCGAGCGTGTCCCGGTAGCCCTCTGGCGGCACGCCCTCCGACGGCCCCGTCACCCCATCTTGAAGATACAGACCTTGTTGCCGTCGAGGTCGCGGAAGTAGGCCCCATAGAAGCTGTCCGAGCGTGCGCCGGGCGCCCCTTCGTCGGTGGCGCCGCTGGCGATCGCCAGGCCGTAGACCTCATCGACGAGCTCGTTCGATGGCGAGGCCAGCGCCACCATGTTGCCATTGCCCGGTTGAGCGGCCTGGCCGTCGTAGGGCGTGCATACCGCCAGCATCGCGCCGCGTGCGCCGGCCCACCCCTGCATGCGGTCGCTGGCGAACGCACGCTGGCCGCCCAACGGTTTCAACACCGCATCGTAGAAGCCCTTGGCCCTTTCCAGGTTGTTGCTTCCGATGGTCGCATAGCCGATCATGACGCCCTTCCTATCTCCCACCACGTGACGCGCGGCGAGGCGCCTTCTAGAGCCCAGGCAGGGGCTTGGAAACAGCGCCCGCCGATTTGCACCGGCGGGCGAGCCAGTCCAAGATAAGGGCCATTACCGAAGACGGAATTTTCAATGTCTGATTCCCAGGGCGCGCAACCGCTCAGCGCGTCGGTTAGTGAGGCTTTACGTCCGGAAATCGACGTCAAGGCCATGCCGCATATCCTGCGGCGGATCGTTCTGATGGCCTGGCGGATGGAGCCGCTGCAGGTGGGCCTGGCGATCCTGTGCGCGCTCGGCGCCGCGATCGCAAACCTGTTCGTGCCCCGCCTGTTCGGGCACGCCATCGATGAGATCACCCGCCTTTTCAGGGCTGTGACGGCGGCACAGCACGCTCACGCGTCATCGGGCGCGCTCGCGCATCTGCAGGCGGGCGCCACGAACGCACTGTGGGTGACCGCGGCGCTGGTGGTCGGCGTGAGCGTCGTTCAGGGCGTCTTGACCGGCCTCTCCGGCTACCAGGCCGAGTGGGTCAGTCAGAAGGTCGGCTACCAGCTCCGGCTCGACTACTTTCGCCAGCTGCAAAGGCTTTCGTTCGGCTTCCACGACAAGATCCACTCCGGCGACCTCATCACGCGCGGCATGATCGACCTCGAAGGCACGCGCATGTTCATCCAGAACGGGATGATGATGGCGCTGACGCTGGTCCTCCTGCTCGTCGTCGCCACCTACCTGATGTTCGCGACCGATCCGGTCCTTGCGGCCCTCGCGTTGCTCTTCGTGCCGGTCAGCATCTTCACGCTCGGGCGCGTCGGCTACCTGCTGCGCGTCGCCTGGATGCGGGTGCAGACGCTGATGAGCGTGCTGACGCTCACCATGGAAGAGAACCTGCAGGGCATCCGCGTGGTCCGGGCGTTTGCAGCGAAGAACTTCGAGCTCGCCAAGTTCGACACCGCCGCCACGGAGGCGCTGCGCCAGGCGTTCCAGCGCATCATCCTGCGGATGCAGGCCGTTCGGACGACGACCCTGACCTTCTACGGCTCGCAGGCCCTTGTGCTCTGGTACGGCGGGCACAAGGTCGCCGCGGGCACGATGAGCCCCGGCACCATGGCCGCCTTCGTCCTCTATCTGCAGCTTTTACAGGCGCCCGTGCGGCAGGTGATCATGATCGTGATGTCGGCGGCGCGGGCCACGACCTGCGGCGGGCGGCTGTTCGAGATCCTCGATATCGAGCCAGAGATCGCCGACAAGCCGGGCGCGAAGCCGTTGGCGCCGACAGCGGGCACGCTTCGTTTCGAAAAGGTGAGCTTCGGCTACGACCCGTCGAAGCGGATCCTCGAGGACATCGACTTCGAGGTCCGCCGGGGCCAGACGCTGGGCATCGTCGGCTCGCCCGGTTCCGGCAAGTCGACCATCGCCAACCTGATCCCCCGCTTTTACGACGTCACCGGCGGGAAGATCACGATCGACGGGGTCGACATTCGCGACGTGACCCTCGCATCGCTGCGCGAATACGTGGGCCTGGTGCAGCAGGAAGCCTTCCTGTTCGACGCCACCGTGACCAACAACGTCGCCTACGCCGACCCGTGGGCCGAGGAGGAGCGCATCGTCGGCGCCACCAAGACCGCCCAGCTGCACGACTACATCGACCACCTGCCGCTGAAGTACGGAACGCGCGTCGGCGAGCGCGGCGTGGCGCTCTCGGGCGGCCAGCGCCAGCGCATGTCGATCGCCCGCGGCGTGGTGCCGGGCCCCGGGATCATGATTTTCGACGACTCCACCGCCGCGATCGACGCCGTCACCGAACGGCGCGTGCGCGATGCTCTGGCCGAGGCGACAGCCGCGAAGGCGACCATCATCATCGCGCATCGCCTCTCGTCGCTAATGCACGCCGACGAGATCATCGTGCTGGAGGAAGGCCGCATCGTCGAGCGCGGCACGCATGCCGAGCTCCTGGCGCTGCAGGGCGAGTACTACGACCTCTATCAGCTGCAGACCCGGACCGAGCAGGGCCTCTCGATCGCCGACGCGCGGATCAAGCGGCGCGTGACGGAGGCGGCGGAATGAGCGATTTCGCCTTCGACCGCGAAGCGCCGCCGCCGGGCCCTTCGCCCCGCCGCCGCAACGCCAACCTCGGCAGCGCCGAGGCGGAAGAGATCTTCATGGCGTTCGACACCCGGATCGTCCGTCGCTTCGCCGCCTTCCTGAAACCCCATCCGCGCTTCGTCTGGGGAGCGATCATCACCGCCATCGTCTCGGCCGGCGCCCAGCTGTTGCAGCCGCTGATGATCGGCCAGGCGGTGACGGTGGCGACCAGCGGGGGCGGCCGCGGCGCCGGGCATCAGCTGCATCTTTGGGCGCCGTCGTTCATCAACCACGGATCGATCACGCTGGGGCGGATCGACATCGCGGTCCTGGAGTTCTTCGCCTCGTTCCTCATCTTCACGGTCGCCTCGCTGCTTTCGCAGTGGATGAGCACCCGCCTGGCGCAGAAGGTGATCTTCGACGTCCGCCGCGCCATGTTCGAGCACTTCCAGAGCGTGTCGCTGTCGTTCATGGACAAGACCCACGTCGGGCGGGTGATGAGCCGCCTGCAGGGCGACGTGAACGCGCTGCAGGACTTCCTGGAGAGCACGACGAGCTCGATCAGCGACCTCTTGGTGCTCATCGGCATCGTGGTCGTTCTGCTGGTGATGAACTGGAAACTGGGCTTGCTCACCATGCTGGTGCTGCCCGCGCTCGTCGGCATCCGCGCGATCTGGCTGCCCTACTCGAAGAAGACGTTCCGCCAGGCGCGCGACGCTTCGTCGATCGCCAACGGCGCGCTGGCCGAGAACATCGGCGGGATCCGGACGGTGCAGGAGACCCGCCGCGAGGCGATGAACTTCGAGCTCTACGAAGAGAAGGCGCGCGACAACCTGAAGGCCTCGGTCGATTCCGCCGCACTGGCGGGCCTGATGTCTCCCACGGTCGCCGTCCTGACCGGGTTCGCCATGGCGGTGATCATCATCGTCGGCGGCGGCGAGGTGATGCACCAGCAGCTCGAGCTGGGCGCGATGGTCGCCTACGTCATCTTCGTGCAGAAGTTCTTCGACCCCGTGCGCATGCTGTCGCAGCAGTACACGGCGCTGCAGCGCGCCATGGCCGCCGGCTATCGCATCTTCGAGGTGCTCGACGTGCCGGTGACCATCGTCAACAAGCCGGACGCGGTCCATCTCGCGAACATCGAGCCGACCATCGAGTTCGATCACGTGACGTTCGGCTACGACGCCGCCAGGCCGGTGCTGAAAGACATCTCCTTCAAGGTAAAGCCGCGGCAGGTCGTGGCGCTGGTCGGGCCGACCGGTTCCGGCAAGACTTCGATCATCTCGCTGGTGCGCCGCTTCTATGAAGTCGACCAGGGCCGCGTTTTGGTCGGCGGCCACGACGTGCGCGATGTGACGCTGGAGAGCCTCGGGCGCACCATCGGCATGGTGCTGCAGGAGCCCTTCCTGTTCACCGGCACGATCGAGGAGAACATCCGCTACGCCTCGAGCGCGACGCACGATCAGGTGGTGGCGGCCGCCAAGGCGGTGCGCGCGCATGATTTCATCGTACGGCTGCCGCAAGGGTACGCGACGCCGCTCGGGCAGCGCGGCCGCAACATCTCGCTCGGCCAGCGACAGCTGTTGTCCTTCGCCCGCGCGCTGGTGATCAATCCGCAGATCCTCATCCTCGACGAGGCGACCGCGAACATCGACTCTTTCACCGAGCTCGAGATTCAGCGGGCGCTGAAGGCGCTGATGGCCGGGCGCACGTGCCTCGTCATCGCCCACCGGCTGGCGACCGTGCGCGACGCCGACGAGATCATCGTCTTGCAGTCCGGCCGCATCGTCGAACAGGGAAGCCATGACCGGCTGATGCGGAACGGCGGCCTCTATGCGACGCTCTACGCCTCCAGCCACGGCTCGTTCGACGACATGCCGGGGGAAGGCGAAGACCGCGCCGACCAGGGCTACGCGCTGCAGACCTAAGCCGCCGCCCCCGCCGCGGGCTGCGCGAACAGCACGGCGGTCACGCTGACCAACGCCGCCGCCATCAGCCAGAGCGCTGGGGCGGCCGGGTTGCGCAACTCGTGCACGAGCAGCGTCGCGATCGCCGGCGTGAACCCGCCGAAGAGGGCGGTCGCGCCGGAGAAGGCCAGCGAAAAGCCCGAGGCGCGCAGGTGCTGGGGCACGACCTCGGTGAGGAAGGCGACCAGCGCGCCGTTGTAGGCGCCGAAAACGAACGAGAAGAAGAGCTCGACCGCGAGCAGGCGGCCGAACGAGGGCGCCTGCACCAGCCAGAGCATGGCCGGTCCGGCCACCACCAGCATCAACACGCCGATCGGCAGCAGCACCCGCTTGCGCCCGACGCGGTCGGAGACGGCGCCCATGACCGGCAACCAGATAAAGTTGGAGACACCGACGGCGGCCGTGACGACAAACACCGGCAGCGCCGGCAGGTGCAGGACGCGGGTGCCGAACGCCGGCGTGTAGACGGTGCTCATGTAGAAGGTGACCGTCGTCAGCGTTGTCATCAGGATGCCGATGCCGATCGGCCTCCAGTGCATCGCGAGCCCGGCGAAGATGTGTCCCCACTCCGGTCGCGTTGTCCGCGCCGCGAAGGCGCGCGTCTCCGGGAGCGTGCGGCGGAGCGCGAAGAGGACGGGCACGATCAGGCAGCCGACGCCGAGCGGAACACGCCAGCCCCAGGCGTTCATAGCCGTCGGCGCGAGGCGGCTTGCCAGCACGATGCCGATGACGGCGGCCAGCACGACCGCGACCTGCTGCGACGCGGACTGCCAGGCGGTGTAGAAGCCTTTCCGCCGCGGCGGCGCGATCTCGGCCAGGTAGACAGAGACGCCGCCCAGCTCCATGCCGGCAGAGAAGCCTTGCAGCAGTCGCCCGAGCAGGATGACGGCCGGCGCGAGCGCGCCGATCACCGCGTAGCCGGGCATGACGGTCAGCGTGACAATGCCGACCGACATCAGCGCGAGCGTGAGCAAGAGCCCGGCGCGGCGGCCGTGCCGGTCGGCGTAGGCGCCCAGCAGCACAGCGCCAAGCGGCCGCATCAGGAAGGCGACGCCGAACGTCGCGAACGAGGCCATCAGCGAGGCGAACGGATCGCGGCTGGGGAAGAAGGTCGCCCCGATGGCGGCGGCGTAATAGCCGAACACCTGGAAGTCGTACATCTCGAGGAAGTTGCCGCTGGCGACGCGGATTACTGCCCAGGCCCCGGCCTCGTCGCGCTCAGCGTCCGTCAAGACCACCGGCTCCCCTCGGTTTTGCGGCCCGTCAAACGACCGCCCGCGCTTGTCGCGGACCGGCGATGGCTGGATGATGGGGCGCCGTCAAGTTCACGGCCGCCCCGCAAGAAGAGTCCTCAGACAACGATGCCGCCGACCTCCGCGGAGGGCGCTCCGACCGCCTCCGTCCGCATGACCGTCAACGGCGAGGCCAGAGCCCTCGACCTCGACGTCCGCACCACGCTCCTCGACGCCCTCCGCGAGCACCTCGACCTCAAGGGTGCGAAGAAGGGCTGCGACCATGGCCAGTGCGGCGCCTGCACGGTCCTGGTGAACGGCCTCCGCATCAACGCCTGCCTTTCGCTGGCGGTGATGCACGAAGGCGACGGCGTCATCACGATCGAGGGCATCGGAACCGCCGAGCGCCTGAGCCCGCTGCAACGCGCGTTCCTCGACCGCGACGCCTTCCAGTGCGGCTACTGCACGCCGGGCCAGATCTGCTCGGCGGCCGGATTGCTCGACGAGGCGGCCAAGGGCTGGCCGAGCGCGGCGACCGACGATCTGGCTGGGCCGATCAGGCTCACCGACGCCGAGATCCGCGAACGCATGAGCGGCAACATCTGCCGCTGTTCCGCCTATCCGCAGATCCTCGACGCCGTCCGCGACGTGGCGGGACCGGCATGAGGCCCTTCACCTACACCCGCGCCGGGAGCGCCGCGGAGGCCGCCAGGGCGGCCGCTGAGCAGCCGGGCGCCCGCTTCCTGGCCGGCGGCACCAACCTGCTGGACCTCATGAAGCTGGAGATCGAGCGGCCCGCGCACGTCATCGACATCGGCCGCTTGCCGCTGGGCGATATCGCCGACGCCGACGGGGGCTTGCGCATTGGCGCAATGGCGACGGGAAGCGAGGTGGCCGCGCACGCGCGGGTGCGGCGTGACTATCCGGTGCTGGCCCAGGCCCTGCTCGCCGGCGGCTCGCCGCAGCTGCGCAACAAGGCCACGACCGGCGGCAACCTCCTGCAGCGCACGCGCTGCCCCTACTTCTACGACACCGCCAAACCCTGCAACAAACGCGAGCCCGGGGCCGGCTGCGCCGCGCTCGGCGGGCTCTCCCGATTCAGCGCCATCCTCGGCTGGAGCGAAGCGTGCATCGCGACGCACCCATCGGACATGGCCGTGGCGCTCTCCGCCCTCGACGCAACCGTCGAGACGGTAAACGCTGACGGCGGAACGCGCGCGATCCCGATCGACGAGCTGCACCGCCTGCCGGCCGCAACGCCCGAGCACGAGACCAGCCTCGCGCCCGGCGAGTTGATCACCGCAGTGGTGCTGCCGCCGCCGCCCAAGGGCCGGCAGCGCTATCGCAAGGTGCGCGACCGCGCCGCCTTCTCGGCCGGACTGGCGAGCGTCGCCGTCGCCGGCGATGCGATCGCGCTCGGTTGCGTCGCCCTGAAGCCGTGGCGGGCCAGGCGTGCTGAAGCGTCGCTTGCCGCCGGCGCCCCGCCGGTCGCCGCCGCCGAGGTGGAACTGTCCGACGCCAAAGGCCACGGCGGCTCCGATTTCAAGATCCCGCTCACCCGCCGCCTGATCACGGCCGCCCTGCAAGCCAAACAATCCTGATGCCGACGCTCGATGACTACGCCGCCCCCAACCCAATCAGCCGCAACCGCTCCGGCCTCATTGGCCGCGCCGTCGACCGCTACGAAGGGCCGCTGAAGGTCTCCGGCGCCGCGCCCTACGCGTTCGAAGTGGAGACGCCGTCGCCGCCAGCCTACGGGGTCGTCATCGGCGCCGAAATCGGCGTCGGGCGCGTGAGCGGCATCGACGATGCGGCCGCGCGTGCTTCCGCCGGGGTAAAGCTCGTCTGGCACGCGTTCGCCGTCCCAGCGGGCCAGGCGGAACACGGCGCCCGCAGCTACGTCGGCAGCCAAGCCGCCGCCAAGCCGGTGTTCGCGACGCCCGATGTCGTCTTCTTCGGCCAGCCGGTCGCTTTCGTGGCCGCCGACACGCTGGAGAACGCCCAGGCCGCCGCCGACCTGATCCGCGCGCGCTACGAGGCCATCGGCGGCGACTTCGTGTTCGATCCCGACGAGGCGCAAGCCGTCCCCAACGACGAGGCGCGCACCGGCGACTTCGAGGCCGCGTTCAACGCGGCGCCGGTGAAGCTGGACCTGACCTATTCAACCCCGATCCAGAACCACTGCCAGATGGAGCCCTGCGCGACCACCGCGTGGTGGGAGGGCGATGAACTGGTCGTCCACACCTCGGTGCAAATGCTCAAGCCCCCGCAGCACCTGCTGGCCGAAACGCTCAAAATCCACCGCAGCAAGGTGCACGTGCGCTCGCGCTACGTAGGCGGCGGCTTCGGCGGCAAGGGCTCGACCTATGAGGATCTCGAGCTCGCGGCGCTCGCCTCCCGCGACCTCGGCCAGCCGGTGAAGATCGCGCTGACCCGCCAGCAAATGTTCCTCGCCACCGTTCACCGGCCGGCGACGGTGCAGCGCGTGCGGCTGGGCGCGGGCCGCGACGGGCGGCTGAGCGCGTTTGCGCTGCAGGCTACGACCCACTGCGCCCGCCATGCGCCGTTCGTCGAGCGGGCGGCGAACTTCTCGCGCGCGCTCTACGCCGCGCCGAACCGGCTGACTGGCCACTTCCTCCAGCGCGTCGACTTCCCGGTCGCTAGCGCGATGCGCGCGCCCGGCGAGGCGCCGGGGATGCTCAGCCTGGAGTGCGCCATGGACGAGCTCGCTGAGCAGCTCGACCTCGATCCGATCGAGCTGCGCATACGGAACGAGCCCGACGCCCACCCCGAAACCGGCGCGCCGCACTCGGCGCGCCAGCTGGTCGAGTGCATGCGCGACGGGGCCAAGCGCTTCGGCTGGGAGAAGCGGAATCCAAAGCCCGGGCAGGTGCGCGACGGAGAGTGGCTGGTCGGGATGGGCATGGCGGCGGCGATCCGGGGCAACTTCCTCCTGCCCGCGAAGGCGGCGATCCGCGTCGAAGCCGACGGGCGGGTGATCGTGCGTCAGGGCATGACCGACATCGGCACCGGCTCGTACACCATCATCGCCCAGATCACCGCCGAGACCATGGGCGTGCCCCTGGAGCAGGTGACGGTCGAAATCGGCGACTCGGGCTTTGCGCCGGCGCCCGGATCCGGCGGCCAGTTCGGCGCGGCCAGCGCCGGCTCCGGCGTCTACGAGACCGGCATGCTCATGCGAACGACCCTGGCCGGTATGGCGACGGGCGATCCCGCCTCCCCACTCTACCGCGCGCCGGTAGCTGAGATCGACTTCCGCGACGGGCTGATCACCGCCTCGAACAAGTCGGAGACGCTCGCGAGCCTTGTCTCGCGCCTTTCGCCGGCCGGCGTCGAGGTCGAGGGCGAGTCGCATCCGGTTCCTGAATCGCGCAGCTTTTCGCAGCACGCCTACGGCGCCCACTTCGTCGAGGCGGGCGTGAACATCGTCACCGGCGAAGTGCGCCTTCGCCGCATGCTGGGCGCCTTCGCCTGTGGGCGAATCCTAAACGCCAAGACCGCGCGCAGCCAGATCACCGGCGGCATGATCTGGGGCGTCGGTGCGGCGCTGTCCGAAAGCAACCAGGTCGACCCGCGCTATGGCAGCCTGATCAACCAGGATCTCGGGTCCTATCTCGCGCCCGTGCACGCCGACATCGTCAACCTGGACGCCTATTTCCTGCCCGAGGTGGACGACAAGGCGAACCCGCTCGGCATCAAGGGCGTCGGCGAGGTCGGCATCTGCGGGGCGGGCGCGGCGGTAGCCAACGCCGTCTACAATGCCTGCGGCGCACGCATCCGCGACTACCCGATCACCCCCGACAAGCTGCTTCCGTTTCTGCCCGAGCTGGTGTGACGACGGCGCCCCGAACGGCCACGCCACAGCTCGGACGGGACGGTGGTGGACACTTTGGCCGCGCTGACGAAAGGCTCTTGAGCCGGAACCTGGGTCCGGCCTCATAGGTCGAGCGTCCAGAGGAGACGCTCCGCCACGATGAGCGAACGCTTCTTGAGCCCGAGCGAAGCCGCCCGCCGCCTCGGCGTTGGCGTGCGGGCGCTGCGCCTGTACGAGCGGAAGGGGCTCGTACGCCCGAGGCGCACGCAAGCGGGTTGGCGCGTGTATGGCCCAGCCGAGATCGAGCGCCTGCACCAAGTGCTGACGCTGAAGCTGCTTGGGCTGTCTTTGTCCCGCATCACCCAATTGCTGGGCGCGCGTGAGCCTGACCTGACGGCTGTGCTCGCCTTGCAGGAGGACGTGCTTGCCGTTCGCATCCACGACCTCGAGCGGGCGCGAAGCGCGGTTCAAGGCGCGCGCGCCAAACTCTCCGGCGAAGGTCGCCTCTCCCTGGACGACCTCATCGATCTCGTAAGGGAGACCACAATGACCAAACCGTTCATCGCCACCCTGAAGGCCAGGGCCAGCGAGGTGCTGGCGGACGCCGCCATCCCCGAGCTGCCAAACCGCTATCGCGGCAAGGTGCGCGAGAATTACGACCTGCCAGACGGGCGGCGGATCATCATCGCGTCGGACCGCATCAGCGCCTTCGACAAGGTGCTGGCCGCCATCCCCTTCAAGGGCCAGGTGCTGACCCAGACCGCGCGCTGGTGGTTCGAACAGACCGCGGACATCTGCCCCAACCACGCCCTGGCCTATCCTGATCCAAACGTGCTGATCGGGCAGAGCCTGACCATTCTGCCGGTCGAGATCGTGGTGCGCGGCTACCTGGCTGGCGCCACCGACACCTCGATCCTGACGCTCTATGACAAGGGCCAGCGTACGATGTACGGCCACACCCTGCCGGACGGCATGCGGGCCAACCAGAAGCTGGCGGCGGCGATCATCACGCCGACCACAAAGGCTTACGACGGCGGTCATGACGAACCCCTGACGGCCGAAGAGATCATCGCGAGGAGGCTGCTGACGGCCGACCAATGGGAGACTGTGTCGCGCTACGCCCTCGCCCTGTTCGCCCGCGGCCAGACGTTAGCAGCTGAGCGGGGGCTGATCCTGGTAGACGCCAAGTACGAGTTCGGTGTCGATGGCAGCGGCCGCATCCTGCTGGCCGACGAGATCCACACTCCCGACTCCAGCCGCTTCTGGCGCGCCGAGACCTACCAGCGCCGGTTCGAAGCCGGCGAGACGCCCGAGAGCTTCGACAAGGACTTCGTGCGCCACTGGGTGACGGCTCGCTGTGACCCTTACAAGGATCCCATCCCAGAGATTCCGCCCGAGGTCGTGATCGAGACCGCCGCGGTCTATATCCAGGCCTTCGAAACCATAACCGGTCAGAGCTTCGCCTTCCCGCCGGCGGGCGCCCTGCCGCTGGACCGGATTCGCGTCGCCTTGGCGGCGTTTCTAGAACGTCAGGATCCTGCCTAGGTGAAGCGCTCCCAGGCCGCTTGGCGGGAGACGCCAAGCGCCCTGCCGATCGCCGCCCAGCTCACCTCGCGGCCGCGCAGTTCGTCGACCATCGCCTGCAGGTACTCGCGATAGCCGTCGACGGTGTCGTTGGTAGGCGCGAGCAGGGCGAGCAGCTTCTCGCTCGTCCAGGCGCTCATCGGCGAAAAGCCCGAAAGGTCGGGCGCCTCGCCGCTGATGTACTGGTTGCACAGGCCGACGCACTCGCCGCAGATAAAGATCTGGCCGGGGCCGGCGATCAGCTTCGCAACCTCGTGCTGGGACTTGCCGCAGAACGAGCAGTGCATGGTTCGGGGAGCACCTGCCATCGCCGCCTCGGAGCTGTCAGGACTGACCTGACAGTCAGGTATTGCCTGACAGGCGCCCCGGTCAACCCCGGGGCCGCGGTCAAGCCGCGCCCTGGCGGGTGTTGCTCCAGATGATCTGGCCGATGCCGATCGCGAGCGGAACCAGGCCCCAAAAGATCCAAACGTGGTTGTTCTCCATGAAGCTGCGCGACAAGGCACCGGGCGCCACGCCGAGCCCCTGCGAGATCCAGATGCAGCCCATCAGCGCGACGAGCACGCCCAAAAGCGTCGAGATGATCCGAAACACCACGTTGAACAGCGCGCGCATGCGAGCCCTCCCCTAAACCTGCCGGCTTCAGTCTAGCGAATCGCACGTCAGGGGCGAGTCCAGAAGGACGCCTGCGTCAGCCGAAGCCTTCGACGAACTCGGCGATACGTGCGACGACATCGTCGTCCTGCGCCACCAGCCGATGGCCGAGACCATCGAGCGCCACCAGTTCCGCGCCCGGCCAGAGCTCGGCCATGCGCTGGGAGTTTGCGAACGGGCAGGCGTCGTCGTCCATCGAGTGCACGATCAGCGCCTTGGCGGTCATGGTCGGCAGGACAGCCTCGACGTCGTAGTCGCGATCGTTGCGCGGCGGGCGCTCGGCGATGATGGCCATGGCGCGTTCGACCACCGCCGGGTCCTCGCCTTGGCTGATCTGATGGCTTTTCCAGTCGTCGAGGTTCCACCCGCTGCGAGCTTGGCTGCGCGGGACCGGCGAGGCGATCATCACCGCTCGCTGAACCTCGAGACCATGCGCCAGCGCCCAGATCGCCGACGGGCAGCCGAACGAGTGGCCGACGATGGAGTCGATCGGGCCGAACGCCTCGGCGACGGCGAGGGCCGCCTGCCCGGCGTCGGCAATCGAGCATGTCTCGGCCGGCGACCACCCGTGGCCAGGGAGGTCGAAGGCGACGCAGGCTCGCAGGTTCTCGGTCATGGCGTCGATCAGCGGGCTCCAGAGGGCGTTGTCGTCTTCCCAGCCGTGCACCATCAGGGTCGCCGGCCCCTGCCCGATACGCCACGCCATCACGCCGCCGGCGGGCGTGCCGACCTCGAGGTCCTCGCCTTCGCGCAGGCCCCGCGCCAGCCTCGGCCGCACGCGCCGTACGGGCCGGCCCATGCTCTCCACCAGCCTAAGCGCCTCGGCCTCGAGGTCCTCGGCCCCCAAATCGCTCATTCGAAATCCCGCGACATGCGATGCGGCCCTGATTTAGGCGGTTCGAGGCGGAGCCGCCAAGGGCAAGACGAAGCGTCCGACCGCGTGCGCGAAGCCGTCTTCGGTGTTCGGATCAGTGACGAAGCGGGCGGCCGCCTTCACCGCGTCGGTCCCCTGCCCCATCGCGATCGCGACGCCGGCGACCTGAAACATGGCGATGTCGTTGGCCTGGTCTCCGATCACGGCGGTTTCGTCGATCGCAACGCCGATGGCGCTGCAGAGCGCTCGCACGGCGTGACCCTTGTCGGCCTCTGGGTGGGTCACATCCAGGTAGTACAGCTGGGAGCGGCGAGCGTTCGCGCGCGCACCGAGGACGGCCTGCGCCTCGTCCTCGACCTCCCCCAGGCGATCAACCTCGTCGGAGACCGCGACCAGCTTGTCCAGGCGATCGATCACGCCGTCGAAGCTCGCGACCAGCGTTGGATCGAAGCCCACCGTGTGGCGTTCGTGATCGACATGCGGCCCGCTCAGCGCCAGCACCAGCCAGTCGTCGTCGGCGAAGCCCCATACCTCGACGCCCCGTGCCTGAAAGAGCGCGATGGCGGTTCGCGCGGCGTCTGCCGAGAGCCGCTTGGCGCTGATGAGGGCGCCGTCGGGCGCGACGATGCTGCCTCCGTTGAACGCGGCAAAGGGCTGTCGGATGCCGAGCGTCTCGACCACCTGCCGCATCCCCCGTGCGGGGCGGCTGGAGACGACGGTGAAGGCAATCCCGGCGCCGTCGAGCTGTCCCACGGCGGCGATAGCGGCAGGCGTCAGCGTCTTGTCCGGCGTAACCAGCGTGCCGTCGATGTCGGAAACCAGCAGGCGAATCGGAGTTGCGTCGCTCATCCGATGATCGGCCGCCAGGCGCGGCCATCGCGCTCGATTAGGGCGTCGGCCGCCTTTGGCCCGGCGCTGCCCGCGGGGTACCCATGCACCACGCCGCCCTCTCTCCAGGCGTCGAGAAACGGCTGCACCGCGCGCCAGCCGTACTCGATGTTGTCTGCGCGCTGGAACAGGGTCGGGTCGCCGCACATCGCGTCGTAGAGCAGGGTCTCGTAGCCTATCGCCGGCTTGGACTTGAACCAGTCGGCGTAACAGAAATCCATGTCGACGCCGGCAATGCGCAGCTCCTCGCCGGGGACCTTGGCGCCGAAATGCAGGCTGATGCCCTCGCGCGGCTGAATTTGCAGCAACAGGTGGTTGTCCGGCAGGCGGTCGACCGGCGCATCGCGGAAGAGGCTGGTCGGCGCGGCGCGAAAGGCGATGGCGATGTGAGTGTCGCGCGCGCAGAGCGCCTTGCCGGTGCGGATGTAGAACGGGACGCCGGCCCAACGCCAGTTGTCGATCATGAGCTTGAGCGCGACGTAGGTCTCGGTGCGGCTGCTGCGCCTGACATGCGGTTCTTTCCGGTAGTCGACGTAGTGGCGGCCATCGACGATCCCGGCCCGGTACTGCCCGCGCACGCTATTCTGCAGCGCCTGGGCGGGCGCCCACAGCTTGACCGCGTCCACCACCCGCGCCTTCTCCGTGCGCACGGCGTCGGCGTCGAAGGAGTTCGGCGGCTCCATCGCCACCATCGAGAGCAGCTGGAACATGTGGTTGGGCGTCATGTCGCGCAGCGCCCCGGTCGCGTCGTAGAAGGCGCCCCGTCCCTCGACGCCCACGGTCTCGGCAGCCGTGATCTGCACGTGATCGATGTGGTGGCGGTTCCAGATCGGTTCGAACAGCCCATTCGCGAACCGCGCGACCATGATGTTCTGCACCGTCTCCTTGCCGAGGAAGTGGTCGATGCGGAACACCTGCTGCTCGCCCAGCACCTTGAGGATGCGGGCGTTCAGCGCCTTGGCCGATGCAAGGTCATGGCCGAACGGCTTTTCAATCACCACCCGCCGCCAGCCGCCGTCCTCGCGGGTGAGTCCGGCGCGCCCGAGTCCTTCGACGATGTCGCCGAAGAACCGGGGCGCGGTCGCGAGATAGAAGAGGACGTTCGCCTGGCCCTCCAGTCGCTTGGCGAGCGCCTGATAGAGCGAAGCGTCCTCGAAGTCGCCGCGCTGATAGGCGAACCGGCGGCTCAATCGCTTCCAGGCCGCCTCCGAAACCTTGCCGCCACCGAACTCGGCGTCGCTATCGGCGGCGAGGCCGTGGAGGAAATCGGCGTGAAGCTGCGCGAAACTCGCATCGTCGAGGTCGCTGTGGTCGACGCCCAACAGCGAGAAGGCCGCAGGCAACAGGCCCATGCGGCTCAGGTTGTAGAGCGACGGGATCAGGAGGCGCTTGGCAAGGTCGCCCGCGCCGCCGAACACGACCATCAGACAGGCCGGCGCGGACGGCGGCCTGGGCGACTGCGCCTGCGTCTTGGCTTCAGCCCTGCTCTGGCTGCTCGACATGGCCGCCGAAGCCGAACCGCATGGCCGACAACAGCTTCTCCCCGAAGGTGTGGCTCACTCGCGAGCGGAAGCGGGCGTAAAGCGCCGCCGACAACACCTCGGCCGGCACCGCCTCCTCGATCGCGGCCTCGATCGTCCAGCGCCCTTCGCCGGAATCGGCCACGTCGCCGGCGAACTGGCTGAGCGAGGCGTCGCGCGCGAGAGCGTCGGCGGTGAGGTCGAGGAGCCAGGAGGAAATGACGCTGCCCCGCCGCCAGACTTCCGAGATGTCGGTGAGGTTCAGGACATACCGCTCGTCCTCGGGCAGCGCTTTGGACGCCTTGTTCTTCAGGATGTCGAAGCCTTCGGCGTAGGCCTGCATCATTCCGTACTCGATGCCGTTGTGGACCATCTTGACGAAGTGGCCGGCGCCGGAGGGGCCGGCGTGGATGTACC
>Ga0209060_10002244_pt1 | contig 18430 bp, 17 predicted proteins | sample Coa_R1_8_FD_187155 | JGI IMG/M metagenome (GOLD analysis project Ga0209060, IMG submission 187155) | Surface soil microbial communities from Centralia Pennsylvania, which are recovering from an underground coalmine fire - Coalmine... | ecosystem: Environmental > Terrestrial > Soil >...
GGGCAGGGAAGTTTCCATGATTTTACAAACAAACTTGATCTTCGCTCGTTGCTGTTGTTTATCCTGCCGCAGTATGATGCCTTTATGAGTTTTTCCGAGACCATCTTCCTGTTTTTTGTGGCATTGCTGATTTTCGGGCCCAAGAAATTGCCCGAGATTGGCCGCCAGGTCGGAAAGATTCTCAACGATTTCAAGCGCGCTTCCAACGAATTTAAGGCCCAGATCGAGTCGGAAATCGCCCGCGCCGACCTGGAAAACCAGCGGAAAGAGCGCGAAAAACAATGGCAGGACAAGCCGAAAAACACTGTCATGCTGCCCACTGCCCCGCCTGAGGGCACGGTTTCTGTTAATTCGGCGGCTCCCGAGCCGGTAACTGCGGCAACCCCTTCAAACACTCCCGCGGATGAAACCGTTATGGCCAAGGCCAACGCTGATGCCTGAAATCACGGCGACGAATCTTACAGCCGACGATGAAAAAGAGTCTCTCCCCGCGATGGGCTTCCTTGACCACCTTGAGGAACTGCGCAAGCGGATTTTCTATTCACTCATCGCGGTGGTGATTGGTTTTTTCGCCTGCTGGGGATATCACGAGTTTATCTTCGGCCTCATGCAGAAGCCGATCATGGATACCCTTCGCGCCAACGGCATGGCGGAAAAGCTTGTCTATCTCAATCCGACTGATGCTTTTAACTTGTATCTGAAGCTGGCCTTCCTGGCTGGCGTGTTTGTAACCTCGCCGTTCATTCTTTATCAAGTATGGCTGTTTATTTCGCCGGGGCTGTATCGCAACGAGAAGCGGTATGTGTTTCCATTCATGTTTTCGACCATTGGACTGTTTCTCGCAGGAGGCTATTTCGGTTACCGGGTAGTTTTTCCTGCGGCGCTGGATTTTTTAATCGGGTTCGGGCGGCAATTTACGCCCATGATTACCATCCACGAATACACCGACCTGTTTCTCAGCGTAATCCTGGGGCTTGGTCTCGTTTTTGAAATGCCGGTGGTGATTTTTTTCCTGGCATTGATGGGAGTCGTTACCGCCGGTTGGATGTGGCGCAACATTCGCTACGCCATTCTTGTGATTTTTATTATCGCGGCCATCTTAACGCCCACGCCGGACATTCTGAATATGTGCATCTTCGCCGCGCCCATGGTCGGCTTGTATATTCTCAGCATCGCCATCGCGTGGGCAGTGCATCCGAATCAACGAAAGGCTCGTCGGGCAAGACAGGAACAATGAAATCAGGATTTTGTGAGAGCAGACTGATGTTTGTAACTGCGGCTTTCTTGTTGTTGACGGCCTGTACGCAGAACAAAACCCAAACTCCAGACGCAACCAACAGCACGCCAGCCCAGGCAAGTATTCCCGTTATCAATGAGCCTTCCGGGCCGCCGCCGGCGTTCGACGCGCAGCGCGCCTGGCAATACACGAAAGATGTTGTAGGGTTTGGCCCGCGCCCCATCGGCAGCGAAAATCACAGAAAACTCGAAGAGTACATTCTCGGCCGCTTAAAGGGCGACGATGTCGAAGCGGACGCCTTCACTGCTACCACTCCGGAAGGTCCGCTGCCGGTGCGCAACATCATCGCGAAATATCCGGGGACGAAAGATGGAGTCATCATCATCGCCGGGCATTACGACACGGTTTACTCTCTTCGCAATTCTGGTTACGTCGGTGCCAACGATGGCGGCTCTTCGACCGCGGTTCTTTTAGAGCTGGCCAATCAACTGCGCGGCAAAAAACGTGACGGCTATAGCGTCTGGCTGCTATGGACCGATGGCGAAGAAGCCGTCAGGCAATGGCAATCGGGCGTGGACAGCGTTTATGGTGTCCGCCATCTTGCCGACAAGTGGCAGAAAGATGGAACGCTCAAATCCATCAAAGCATTTTTACTGGCCGACATGATTGGCGATGCGGATTTAAACATTGACCGCGATCTCGATTCCACGCCATGGCTGGAAGATATGGTTTATCAGGCTGCCACGAGGCTGGGCTATCAATCGCACTTCTTCGCTCGCAATGAGCCCATGGACGATGACCACACGCCGATGATGCAACTGGGCGTGCCCAGCGCCGACCTGATTGATTTTGATTATGGCTACGGCAACGTCTTTTGGCACACCCCGCAAGATACGCTGGACAAACTGAGCCCCAAGAGCATTGAAATCGTCGGCAGCGTGCTGTTAGAGACAGTACGCCTGCTGGATTCGGCAAATCTGCCAGAACAAACCCAGACAAAACCGCGAGCGTAGCCGCCAGCCGGAAATAGTGCAATGGGATGCTCACGAGAAAGCACCCGTGCTGCCATTTGCTGGCACGAGGACGCGATTGGGAGGGTGAAGTTGAGGCAAGAGTATTCCGGAGAAAATACGCGCTCCAGCGACGAGTTAAATCGATTTACCTTCCGAGAGTAAGCGGCTTATTTTCAGTTGATTGCGGGGGATTTCTTCCACAGCCCTTTCATGTTCATTCGTCACATGGGGAATGTTCGCAGATCACAAGGTAAAGCAGATTCCTCACCATTGAAGCTGTCAAGGCGAGGTCGGGGTCGGAGTAGGCAGAAGCGGCACGGACGCCGTACCTCGATGCTCACCAGTGGTAGCATGGTTTGGCTTAAGGGGGTAGCTGCCTTGTCTATTACGGTTTTTATGAAACAAAATCGCACTTGGTTTCAAAGTGTCTGCTACTGGGCGTGCCGGAACTCAAGACGAAGTTGGAACGGTTGGTGCGCTTCTTATGGGGCCTGACGGCGCGTTTATCACGGGCAGCGACTTCCTCATGGATGGCGGAGTGACGGCAGCTTATTGGTACGGCGAACTTGCGCCGAGGTGAGGATTTGGCGCTCAATCCGTTGCTGAAATCGTGGCCTTGGCAAAGAGACAATGAATGCGCCGCAACTCCCGCCGTGGGATCATAGCAACAATACCTGCCCCAATTTGTTCCACCTAGACGGAGGGTTATGGACTATCAGCTTCCACAAGTTGATGTTTGGACATTCGGTGGTTTGCGTAACGTATTAGTTCCTAATGATCCCTACGAACTCGGATCGGGGTTTTCACTCACAAAACCAAATGAACAACTCTTATCTCTCCGAGACACCCATTTGATGAGCGAGGATGAAATGGCGGATGGGGCTCGCGTCGGGGCCTATTTGTTGCATAAAACGAAACAACCACTTGATCGAAACATGATCGAAAATGATGCCCTGCAAGCCTATCAACACGGTCTGATGGCGTTTCAAATATTAAAACCTGTCCAAACTCTCGGATTCATCTTCCAAGGTGAGATTTCCGATAATCATTTACGAATCGCACAAACAAATTGGCGACATGGAACTGATGCAGGTATATGGGCAAACATGCGGATGTTCGACCAACCTTTACTAGAACAGGTCAGGGCACTGATTCCAAAAATATTCGGTGTCATGGATAGTGATGACGCGGAGAAAAAGAATTCAATTATTTTGTTGCAGCTTGCATTGGAACATCACCACCCGCTGATCGCAGGTCTGTTGAGCATCATGGGGCTAGAGGCCGTGTTCAACAGTTGGGATAGAAACGACTTCACTAAGAAACTCTGCTCATACTTGGGGTCGTCAACTCGGGCTTTCCCCAACTGGAACTCGCCCAACTACAAGCAACCCGAATACAAGATCGAGGATTTAGCGTTGCAACTTTACACGCTTAGAAGCAAACTCGCTCACGGTGTAGATCTGAGGAAAGCGGCGCGCGATCCCAAACATCCTGTTGACTTGGCGGAGAGTGTTTATTTGGTTCCACAACTGGAGCCGATGCCAAAGTCCATCATGCTAGCTCAATCCGCCATTTGCATTCATTGTCAGGTGCTAAGAAAAATGCTTGCGGAGCTTTAAAACCGGCTTCTCAGATTTCCGCTAGGCGGTGGACTCGCCTCTTGACTACCGTATCGAGAGGTGTCAATTTTGCGGACAAGAATGTCCGCGCCACACATACTTAGCTACTTACTCCACTGCATTCTTGGCAATCGCTTCTTTGTACCACTGGGCGCTGAGTTTGGGGGTGCGGACCTGAGTTTTGAAATCCACGTAGTGCAGCCCGAAGCGTTTGCTGTAGCCGTCCGCCCATTCGAAGTTGTCGAGCAGGCTCCAGAGGAAATATCCCTTGATGGGGTAGCCTTCGGTGGCGGCGCGATGCAGGTGCGTGAGGTGATTGCGGACGTACATCACGCGGTCGGTATCTTCGATGTGGCCGTCGGCAGTGAGCACATCGTCAGAGGACGTTCCGTTCTCGGTGATGTAGAGCGCCTTGGGGTTCCATATCTCGCTGACGTTGCGCACCGCCCAGTAGAGAACCTCGGGGCCGATGAACAGCCAGTTCGCCGAAGCCATGCGCGGGAATGAAGTGGGCCGGGGCACGACCTTGTAGCCGGAAGGCGAAGAATCGGCTTCGACGTATCCGGGCGTGTAGGAGTTGATGCCGACGAAATCGAGCGGGCTGCCGATGATTTTCATGTCGCCGGGTTCGACCTTGGGCGCGTTCGCGCCTTCGCGCTGGAGATAGCCGTCGGTATATTTGCCTTCGAGCACGGCGGTGAGGAAAGGCGCGTTTTCTTCGCGCTGGGCGAGTTGCGCTGCTTTGATTTGCTCGGCGTTTTCAATGACGGGAACAAAAACTTTTGTATTCTCGGCGAGGCCGACTTGCGTTCCGGCTTTAGCGTTGGCGCGAATGGCTTGCACACCCAGTCCATGCGCCAGCACGGCGTTGTGACGGATTTGATTGACTTGCGCGTTTGGCAATTTCAGGCCGGGGGCGAAGCGGCCTTCCTGATAGCCGAGATTTGTCCAGCATTCGAATTCGTTGATGGTGAAAAAGTGGCTGACGCGATCGGAGAGATGCTTGGCGACGTATCCGGCGTAGTCGGCGTAGGCCTTCGAAGTATCGCGGTTTTGCCAGCCGCCGGGGAGAGCCTGCGGCAGATCCCAATGAAATAGCGTGACGTAAGGCGTGATGTTGTTCTTGAGCAGTTCGTCGAGAACGCGATTGTAGTAATCGAGGCCCTTGGGATTGGGTGCGCCGCTTCCGTCAGGAAAAACGCGCGGCCACGCGATAGAGAAGCGATAAACGCTCACGCCGAGATTCTTGAGGAGCCGAATGTCTTCTTTGTAGAGATGGTAGGAATCGTCGGCCACGTCGCCGGTGTCGCCCTGGAAAGTCTTGCCCGGAGTGTGCGAGAAGGTGTCCCAAATGGAGGGCTTGCGTCCGTCTTCAGCGACCGCGCCTTCTATCTGATAGGAGGCGGTGGCGCATCCCCAGAGAAAGCCTTTGGGAAATTCGAGCAGCTTGGGCTTACCCACGTCGGCGAGAGCTTTTTGCCACGGGAGCGTGGTGGTGAGGGCGGTTGCGGCGGTAGTCGTGGCGAGAGTTTTTCCAAACTGGCGGCGGGTGAGGTTTTTCATGACAAGAAGATTACCATTGGGTGCGTTCTTAAAACGCGGCAAAAACTCGGCACTATCGAATGACTTGAAATCTCGTGTTGCTCTTAAGCTCTCCGCTTTGGGTCTCGACAGTAACGTTTCCGGTGCTCGCGCCAACGGGGACGATAGCCTTGATGTAGGTGTCCGAAATTACGTTGAATGTGGCGGTCGTCCCATTAAACGAAACGTCAGTCGCGCCGGTGAAGTCCTGGCCAAGAATCCCTATCGTTTGGCCGACCTTGCCGAAGGCTTGAACGAGGGCGACGAATGGCGGTAGGCCAGCAGAAAAGCTGAAGGCAGTGCCGGAGCCATATTCTTTCAGACCAGATGCTTCAGGCCCCCCCATATTCGGTGGTGCCGTAAAAGTTCCCATTCGTCGCCTGCAAAGGGGGCGCGTCAGGATTTGCTCCAGCGCCAGCATCGACCCCAAAGTCATACAGCAATGTCGGTCTCCGTCCGGGTGTGACGCTAAAAACTGTTCCACATCTGGCGGGATCGTAGCATCCCGAAAAGCCACCGCCCTCAAAATTTACTCCGTAAAGGAATTCATCTGTGCCTTGCACCAGTCCCGCATAAGGATGGAATCCATATACGTAGGGCGGCAAGTAACTTGAGCTGAAACTGACAAGTAAATCGAATCGGCCATCTGGCGTAACGCGAAAAACCGTTCCGTCCGAGAAGAGGTTCAGACCGCCCTCGGCTGTTGTTCCGTAAAAATTACCATCATTTCCTTTGATGAGAGGGCTTAACGGGAAGAAGCCATCGTATCCATCAAAGTCGTGCAGAGTGGTAAACTCGCCGAGCGGTGTAACCTTGAAAATCGTGCCATCGTATCCTCCTGCGTTTGTTCCTCCATGTGCGGTTGTCCCATAGAAATCCCCGTCGTTTCCCAAGACTAATCCAGCTGCCGGGTCGAGACCGTCGAGACATTTCGGCTGGCTGCAAAAGTTATGTACGGTCATAATCAGACCGGCAGGAGTAACCCTGAAGACGGTACCTGCCTCTATAGTGCCACCAGCGTATGTCGTTCCGTAGAAATTTCCGTCACGACCTTGGACTAATTGGCCGGTGGGATTTATCCCTCCGGAATCGGCTGATGATGCGAGGTGAAAATTGGCTAGGGTTCTTAAATCACCTTGCGGCGTGATGGAAAATATCGTCCCGCAGCCGTAGCCATAACCGTCGTTACATCGTGCAGAACCTCCGTAGGTCGTTAACCCGTAGAAGTTACCGTCGGAGCCCAAGACGAGTCCGCCTGGACTTGCTCCATCGACCGGATACCCCTGAAAACTGTATAAAGTCGATATCTGTCCCTGAAGGGTAATTTTGAACACCGTGCCGTTACCATGCGCTCCTCCGTACAGCGTGGTGCCGTATAGGTTGCCGTCCGTGCCCTGAACGAGTGGCGCTGCAGGATTGGAACCATCAGCAGCGAGGAAATTCGCGATCGTGGTAAACGTCTGTGCAGGAGCATTCGTCAAAGCGAGTACGAGTAGAATCGCAACCTGGAAATATCGGGAGTGTGCAGTCATGGCGAGATCCTTTCAAGCTGCAACGCAGATTTTACTACAAGGTCCGCACGTTTTTTAACTTGCTTGATGGCACCAGATTGAGAAGCTTTTTTGCTCTTTCTCGGCGTTTCATTTCTAATGCTTTTCTTATGCGAACACTCGGAACACTACTACTCACCCTGACAACATTTTTAGTTCCCACTTACGCGCAAACTTCTGACGCGAGCGCGCGGATTATTAACGAAGCACTCAAACCCTCGCCTATCGGTGACAACCTGCAACGGCTGACCGATCAAATTGGCGGGCGCGTGCCGGGCACTCCCGCGATGACGAAAGCCATCGCGTGGGGCGTGGATGCGTTCAAAGCGGCTGGCGGCGCGAACGTTCATACGGAAGAGTTCACCATTCAGGCTTCGTGGGCAGAAGGCGCCACGAAAATGGAAGTGGTTGCGCCCGAGCGTTTTGCTCTGCGCGTGAACTCCATCGCGTGGGCGCCGGCGCTGGCACCGCAGAGTCACGTGCCGGTCATCGATATTGGCTCCGGTTCAACTGCCGATTTCGCCAAAGCCTCAAACCTGGCTGGCGCGATTTTGTTGGTCCATTCCAACGAAATGTCCACATGGGATGACCTATTCGACGAATATGCACGGGCCCCGGGAATTATTGACCGTGCGGTTGAGGCGAAGGCGCTTGCGATTGCGTTTCAATCCACGCGTCCGCATGATTTGATGTACCGGCACACGAACGCGGTGAATGGCGAGATTGATCGCATCCCGATGGTGCTGGTTGCGCGAGAAGATGCGTCGCGAATGGCGCGGCTGCTGGCATCGGGACAGAAACTCTACGCGGATCTCTCGATTCCCAACCACGTCGGCGGGCCGATTAAAGCAGCCAATGTTGTTGCCGAAATCAAAGGCAGCGAAAAACCGGATGAGTTCGTGATCCTAGGCGCACATCTTGATTCGTGGGAGTTGGGCACCGGCGCGCTCGATAACGGCTGCAACGCGGCTTTAGTGATTGATTCATTGCGTGCAGTCAAAGCGTCTGGCTTAACGCCTCGCCGCACGATTCGCTTCATATTGTTTGCCGGCGAAGAAGAGGGCATGACCGGTTCGTTCTCTTACGTGAGGGCCCATCGCGCCGAACTTGATAAAGCCGCGGGCGTGATTGTCTTTGATTCAGGCATTGGAAGGGTTTCAGGGTTCTCGGTTGGAGGCCGCAAAGATGCTGTCAATGCGGTGAAGGAAATTCTTACCCCGCTTGCGCAATTCAATGCTGCCGGCGTGACCACGGATGCCGAATGGGGCACCGACAACTTCGACTTCCTAATCGAAGGAGTGCCCACGCTCGTGGCTAATCAGGAAGAAGGAAATTACCTCATCAACTATCACGCGTCGTCCGACACCTTTGATAAAGTGGACATCCCGCAGTTGAAAAAGCATACCGCCGAAGCTGCATGGGTAACATTTGCGGTTGCGAACTCGCCTGACCGCATCGGCCCGCGCCTGAATCACGCTGAAATCGAACAGACTCTGCATGAGACGCATATGGACGACCAGTTGAAGCCCACAACTCTGTGGCAGCAATGGCAATCGGGGCAGCGGGGAAGAGCGCAGTGAAATTGTTGTTCTTGGTCAGGACTCCCACCCTGTCGCAAAACGCGCGAAAAGGGTGGGGCACCCGGAGATGTGAGAGGTGAACCAGATCGAGCTGTGGGTGGCTTTTAACCTGTTTGTTGGCGCGATGCTGGTTCTCGATCTCTTTGTGTTTCATCGCCGGGCGCGAACGGCGAAACTCAGCGAGGCCCTTGGCTGGAGCGCCTTGTGGATCGGCATCGCCGTTGTCTTTGGTGCACTGATTTATTTCTGGCAGGGGCGGGCAACGGGGCTGGAGTTTGCGACCGGCTACGTAATTGAGCTTTCGCTCAGCGTGGATAATCTCTTCATCTTCATTTTGGTATTCACGCACTTTCAGGTGCCAGAGGAGTACCAGCATCGGGTTTTGTTTTGGGGCGTCATCGGCGCGCTGGTGATGCGGGCAATTTTCATTTTTGCGGGAGTGGGTTTGCTGCGCCGCTTTGAATGGATTATTTATCCCTTTGGGGCATTACTGATTTTTAGCGGCATCCGACTTTTACGCAGTCACGGCGCCAGCATTGATCTGGATAATAACTTTGTTTTGCGGTTGCTCCGGCGTGTTATGGCGGTGACCCCCGATTACCGCAAGCAGCATTTCTTTGTGCGCGAGCCGGCGCTTTCTGCAACGCCACTGTTTGTCGTCTTGTTAGTGATTGAATTGACTGACGTGTTATTTGCGACTGACTCGATTCCGGCGATACTGGCAATCACAAACAAAACCTTCATTATTTACTCATCCAACGCGCTCGCAATTATGGGATTGCGCTCAATGTTTTTTGCGCTGTCGGGAGTTATGAAAATATTCCATTACCTGCATTATGGGCTGGCAGTAATTCTGATTTTTATCGGTGCAAAAATGTTGTTGGCGCACTATTATCCGATTCCGACGTTGCTTGCGTTGGTGGTTGTGGCGGCTATTTTGCTGCTCTCAGTGATCGCGTCCGTGGTGCATCCAGCCGAAACCTGAACTACTCGAAACGAATGGAATCTCCAAGGATGATGGAATGTTTGAGAAAGTTTGCGTCATCGTGCTTGGGGAAGTCTGTACGGTAATGTGCGCCACGGCTTTCCTCGCGGGCTAGCGCTGATTTTGCCACGAGCAAGCCGACAGTTTGCCGGTTCCGCGTTTCGTAGGCTCGTCTCGTATGCGCATGCATTACTTTCGGATGGATATTTTCTAAAGCAGCAATCGCTTTTTTCAATCCTTCAGCGTCCCGTGCAATGCCCACGTGCTTCCACATCAAATCTTGAATTTCACGCTTAATCTTGTCAGATTCCTTGTCGTCGCCCGCTGCCGGGAGAACCCGGTTCTCAGTTTGGTCGCTGAAACCCGAGAAAGATTCTTCTTTCATGGCTTTGCCTGCGCGTGCTCCAAATACCAAACCTTCCAGCAGGGAATTGCTGGCCAGGCGGTTCGCACCATGGACTCCGGTTGCAGCGGCTTCGCCCGCAGCGTATAGACCGGTAATGCTTGCCCTTCCATGAAGATCAGTGTGGACGCCGCCCATCGCATAGTGCGCGGCAGGTCGAATGGGAATTAAATCGGCAGTAATGTCAATTTTGTATTGCAGGCAGGTTGAATAAATCCGCGGGAAGCGTAGTTTCATTACATCGGCATGAAGATGCCTGAGGTCGAGATAGACTACGGGATCTTTGGCTTTGCTGACCTCAAGTTCGTGCACGATGGCGCGCGCAACCACATCGCGTGGTGCTAGCTCGCCTAGATCGTGGTACTTGGACATGAATCTTTGCTGTTCCGAGTTGCGTAGATAGGCGCCCTCCCCCCGAAGCGCTTCCGAAAGCAGAAATCGTGGGGCATTTTCAAGGTAGAGCGCGGTCGGATGGAATTGAATGAACTCCATATCGCTGATTTCGGCACCGGCACGATAGGCCATGGCGACGCCGTCTCCGGTCGCGACGGCGGGATTGGTGGTATTGCGGTAGAGTTGTCCCAATCCACCGGTAGCCAATAGGACTGCGCGTGCAGGGATAGTTTCCGCAGAGCCTGCTTCATCAATCAGGCGAATGCCAGACACTCGTCCATCGTGCACGAGCAAATCAGTGGAAAATTCAAATTCGCGCACAGAAACATTTTTTAAAGTTTTTGCTTTGGCATATAAAGCACGGAGAATTTCGCGTCCGGTGGAATCGCCGTGTGCATGAAGAATACGATTGCGGCTGTGCGCGCCTTCGCGCCCAAAAGTCAGCTTTGTGCCTTCGCGATCAAATTCCGTGCCCCATGCAATGAGCTCTTCGATCTGCTGCGGAGCATCTTCCACGAGGGCTTTGGCTGCGTCCACGTTGCATAGGCCATCGCCGGCAATTAATGTGTCTTGTAGATGCAGGCTGATTTCATCTTCATCGCTTAACGCAGCGGCGATGCCGCCTTGTGCCCATTGCGTGTTGGAGTCGGTGATCTCGCGCTTGGCCAAAACTACTACGCGGCCTGCATCGGCTAATTCGATTGCCGCCCGTAATCCGGCAACTCCCGCCCCAATGACAAGAAAATCTGTTCCAGAGTCTTTTTGCATGTCTTACAAAAATGCTAACACGCGTGGCTTAGGGACATGCTCATGCCTACGTTATGATTGGTAAGAAGAATTCATGCGGAAAATTACAGTTCATGTTGCGCCCCAGGCGTATCAAGTAACGATTGGAGCTGGCGTTCTCAACCAATCCGGTGATTCATTGCGCGCGGTATTTCCCGAGCAGACGCGAGTTTTCGTCGTTACAGTGCCGAAAGTTCGCCGTTTGTGGGGCAATAAATTGCAGGCGTCGCTTGTTGCTGCACGGTTTAAGGTTGACTTTCTCGAAATGCCAGACGGCGAAGCACATAAGAAGCTTGCGACGGTGGAGAATCTGGCTGTCCGCATGTCGCGTCTCGGCGCAGATAGAAAGTCGGTCGTTGTTGCCTTCGGCGGCGGAGTTGTCGGCGATACTGCTGGCTTACTTGCCGCTCTCTACATGCGAGGCGTGGATTTGCTGCAAGTCCCGACCACGCTGCTTGCGCAGGTGGATGCTTCGGTTGGCGGCAAGACCGGAGTTGATCTGAAGACCGGTAAAAACCTAGTAGGAGTATTTCACCAGCCGCGTTTAGTCATCACGGACACGAATGTTCTTTCCACCTTAAGCGCCCGCGAACTTCGCGCCGGTCTTTACGAATCGCTGAAGTGTGGCGTTATTGGCAGCATGAAGCTGTTCGAGGAGATTGAGAGTAAGGGCGCGGTGCTCAGCCCGCGGGAGTTGGAAAGTATCGTTAGCCAATCCGTTCAGATGAAAGCAAAGATTGTTGCTGCGGACGAGCGCGAGAATGGCTTGCGCCGTGTTTTAAATTTCGGGCACACCATTGGGCATGCTCTTGAGACCGAATCTAACTATCGCCGCTTTTTGCATGGAGAAGCTGTGGCCTGGGGCATGATTGCTGCCACACGCCTGGCAACCGTCACAAACCGCCTGGATACGTTTTCGGCGAGACGCATCATCAATGCGATTTTGCATATTGGTACTTTGCCGAAAGTTGCGGCTCGAGGCAAAACGATTCTTGGCCTATTGCAGGCGGACAAGAAAACTAGAGACGGAAAAATCCATTTTGTGCTGCCGACAAAAATTGGGAAAGTGGAAATTGCAAATGATGTGCCGGAGACACTTATTGTTGCCATTGTAGATGAGCTCAGAGAGATTGCGAGCGTATGACGACTTCGACGAAACCTCCGGTGCAGGGTGCGGCTCCTCAAGGTGCGCATGATGTTGATTCGGCTTCGCGGGCTGTGCGCGAAATGTTTACATCCATCGCGCCCCGCTACGATCTGCTGAATCATGTTCTTTCCATGAACATTGACCGGGTGTGGTGGAACCGCACTGCGCGCACTTTTTCGCATATTTTGAGTCGTTCCGATGCGAAAATTCTCGACCTCTGTTGCGGTACGGGTGATATGACGTTCGCTTTGCGCCGCCGCGCTGGAGGGGCAAATCCCAAAATCTTTGGCGCGGATTTTTCTCATGCAATGCTTGAGCGCGCCGCACAAAAATCTTTAGGAACTACTTTGCAGTGGATCGAAGCCGATGCTCTCCGACTGCCGTTCCCGGACGACAGTTTTGATCTGGTGACGTCGGCTTTCGGATTCCGCAATCTCGCGGATTATGACGCGGGCTTGCGTGAAATCGTTCGAGTGCTGCGGCCCGGAGGCGAAGCTGGCATTCTTGATTTCAGCGAACCCGGTGGTTTAATGGGAAAGATTTATCGTGTTTATTTCAAACATGTTCTGCCCAAGATAGGCACGCTGATTTCTGGGGTGCGTGGGCCTTACGCGTATCTTCCTGCTTCCGTGGAGCGTTTTCCGGAGCCCGATGAGATGCGGGCGCGCATGAAGCATGCAGGATTTAGCGACGCCAGTTGGACGCCCTACACATTTGCCATTGCCGGCCTTTATCGCGCGAAGAAATAGTTACGACTGGGCGGCCGATTTCAGCAATTCCCCGAGCCGACGGATATCATCGCCGCTCGTATCCCCGATTACAAAATAACTCAGGCCGTTGCTATTCCAGCTTTCCGTGCTGAAAGATAGTTGTTTCCCGGATGTAAGCTGTAGTTTTCCCGGCAGATTTTTGTCCTGAAAAATAAATACAGAAATCTGATGTTTGCGAATTTGATAAATGAGTTGCGCACCGGGGGATTGGCCGAGATAGGCAACCCGGCCTCCGATGAGGGTAAAGTCTGAGCCGTTCAGTTCTGGCAAGTTGAACGTAAAAGGAATCTTCCCCTGGAACCAGGGCTTTACCGTGTGCCGGTCTGTCGAAATCACATCCACGGGATTGGCGCTGGCCAGTGTTGCAACATGCAGATCAGTTAATTCGCTATAAATGCGATTACGGCTGCCTGCCGTCTGAGATACATACAGCCCCAAACCGATCAACAAGAGAGCAAAAACGGGCACAGAAAGCCATCTCTGCCAGAAAACAGGTTTTTCCTGAGTTATCCCGCGTTGAACTTTCGCCCGCAATTCTGGACTCGGCGAATATCGCGTGCCTGTCAGTTTGACAGCGCGTTTCATATGCAACTGCGCCATGGCATCCGCGGAGCATGATGCACATCCGCGCAAGTGCGCGTCCATCGCCTGCATCTCTTGCGCGCTGAGCTCTCCGTCCAAATATGTCTCAATCTTCATGCTGAAAGAGTCGCCCATTTCATCTCCTAACGAGCTTCACTTGCAAGGCTTGCCGCAAATCCCGTCGTGCTCGCGCCAAACGCGACATTACCGTTCCTATAGGAATCGAGAGCGTTTCTGCAATTTCTTTGTAGGGCATCTCCTCGACGTCGCAGAGAAGCACCACTTCGCGATAATGCAGCGGCAGGGCTTCAATTGCTTTTTGCAGCAATTGCTGTTGCGATTGATCAATGAAAATGCTTTCCGGCGTCTCGGCCTCTGCAATGCTCTCCGCGGCTTCGTCGAGTTCAACCTGAACGCTCGTGGCTTTTAATCCTGTGCGCGAAGTCAAAAAAGTATTGCGTAAAATGCGATAAATCCATGCGCGAAAATTTGTGCCCGGCTGAAAGGATGAAAATCCCCGAAGCGCTTTGGAATAAGTCTCCTGCACGAGGTCGTCGGCCTCAGACCTGTCCTGCGTCAACCAATGCGCAAAGTTGTAGAGCTGATCAAAAAGCGGCATAGCCAGTTCAGCAAACATCGCGGATGTCTCGCGGTCCTTTGGCACCTCACTAAAGTAAACCAAACGGCCCATGATTTATTCCCAAATTACCCAAAAATATTGCGGGAATAAATCGCCCTGTTCGCAGTTATCCACTGTGCAAGCCAATTTGAGGAGTCAAAACATGAAGCCAGATCGCAGATCATTCATGAAGATCGCCGGAACTTCTTTGGGAATCGGCGTCCTTTATAGCGCTGTGCCTGCTGCCGCGCTCACCGGCGAAGCAGGAGAGATGTTTAGTTTTCTGGGCAAACGTAACGGCGAAAAAGTCACGCCGTTTAGCTTTGTGCAACTTAGCGATGCGCACGTAGGGTTTAATGGCCCTCCGGATCCATTGGGTACCAAAGCATTTGAACGCGCTGTGGAGATGGTCAATGCGCTTCCACAACGGCCCGATCTAGTGCTATTTACGGGCGATCTCACACACGATACCGAAGACAAAGACGTTCATGCCCAACGCATGAAGCAGTTCAAGGAAATCTCCAGCCGCATGAATGTCCCACTGATCAAATGCGTTCCGGGAGAACATGATGCGGGCCTCGACCATAGTGGGTTGTACCGCGAATTCTTCGGGGAGACTTACTATTCCTTCGACCATCGAGGCATGCACTTTGTCGCATTGGACAATGTTTCTCAGGGAAAACCCAAGGTTGGCGCAGAACAGCTCGATTGGTTAAAGAAAGACCTTGCGCGATTTCCGAAATCCGCACCCATCGTTGTTTTTACCCATCGCCCCCTCTTCGATCTAAAGCCCGACTGGGAGTGGTTTACCAGCGACGGCGATGAAGTCATGAACGTGCTTGTGCCTTACGAAAACGTAACGGTGCTTTACGGTCATATTCACCGCGATGATACGCACGAGGAAGGCCATGTGCATCATTACGCGGCAAAGTCGCTGATTTTTGCCTTCCCCGATCCTGCAAAAGTTGCCGATAAGAAGCCCATTCCATTCGACAAAGATCAACCATTCAAGAACCTCGGGATTCGGCAAGTGCAAGCGAATGCCAAAGGTTCGACTTCCACAAGCTCGATCGCCATTAGCGACATTGAGCTAACAGCCCGCGAATTTTTGGGCATCAACGGTGTGCATCAGATTCTGAAAGATCCAAGTTTATAAATTTCATCGAAAGGGAAAGTGTATGAAGTCTTTCTATACCAGATTTTTATTGATTGCTTTTGTCACGGCGGTGTCGTTTTTTTCGGCAGGGCCCATGTCCACGCCCGTGAATGCGAAATCCCCACGGGTAGTCGAGATCACGGCGAAACGGTTCGGCTTTTCTCCAGATACAGTCACGTTGAAGAAAGATGAAACCGTCGTTCTCCGGCTCAAAAGTGAAGACGTTACTCATGGGTTCTTTTTACGTGCGCTGAAGCTGGATGAAGACATTTCGCCGGATTCTCCAACTGACATTACGGTCACGCCGACAACTGCCGGTACCTTCACGACGATTTGCGATCATTTTTGTGGCGCCAATCACGGCAACATGAAGATGACGATTGTTGTCGAGTAGAAATCGTCCAATGATTCAACAAATCAAACGATACGCGCTGGTTGCAAGTTTGCTGATCTTAAGCGGCTGCGCGGTACGGGAACCGGGCGCATGGGAAACGGCGCTCGTATATCAGGCGAAACGGAACATCACGGTGGGCGGAACAAAAGACGCGAATCCGCTCGCCGCTTCCGAAGAAAACATCCATGCCGGACAGAAGATCTTCGGCCAGTACTGCATGGTCTGTCATGGACTCGACGGGCAGAACACCGGGGTTCCGTTCGCCGATAGAGTATCTCCGCCCGTTCCAGCGCTGAACTCGCAGAATGTTCAGCGATATACAGACGGTCAACTGAAGTGGATCATCGAACGCGGCATATTCCCCTCCGGCATGCCTGCATCGAGAGGTATGCTCAGCGATGAGGAAATCTGGGAATTGGTGCTTTACGTCAGGCATTTGCCTACGAAGGGAAGTCTGGGCGAACCGCAAGTCTATAAATAGGAATCATCTCGCGAAACTGTCGGTATAGGCGTCGGCAATCTTGTATTGAATGACAGTTTCGTATTCCGGCCCCAGAAATTTCTTAAGCCGGTCGGTATTCATCGTGTACTGCCCCGTCATGTATGGAAGCGCTTCTGGGGGAATAGAAGACAAGCGCAACTTCCATAACATCGCCAAAGTCATGCGAAATGCCCACTTGCCGGGAACGCGCATGAGTTTGGCATGAGCCAATTCGATGCATTGGCCAAAGCTAAGGGCATCGCCGCGTCCAGCCACGTTAAGCACAGTGATTCGCTGCGATTCTGGTTCAGTCTTACGCAGAATGTACAAAATCAATCGGGCGACGTCATCTACGTGGACGAACTGAAGTTGATGTTCCAGATAACGCTTGCCGTAGGGCAACATACAAGGCAGCCGCTTGCCTTCACGGCGCATTTTCGCCGCCCGGTTGCTTTTGCCATTGGGCGTGCCTCGAAATGCCCCCATTAGGTAGTTTTCAACCGTTTGACCCGCAAAAATGTGCGCGCGCAACAGATAAATGCTGCAATTCCTCATCCCGGGCGCGCGTTGCTGCACGACTTTGTCGCACTCCATCTTGTGAATGGCATAAGGCAGCGTGTGCGCTTGCAGAGGCGAATCTTCGTTGGCGGGGGCCGCTAAATCAGGCCCATAGACGGCTACGCTGCTGGGATAGATAAATTTCTGGACGATATTATCTTCGCGGTTGGCTTCGGCGATAGCTTCCATCACTCTGGCGGTACCGGCGACATTGATTTGCCACATTTTGTCGAGATCAAGCACGCCAGTTCGCTGAGGATCAATCACAAAGGCGAGGTGGATCACCGCCACCGGACGGTATTGCTTGAGCAAGAGGTATAACTCGCGGCAGGATTCTTCTTCCCCCAAATCCATGGCGATAAAACGGATGGGAAGGGAAGTTTCAGGGGGCCGTAAATCCACTCCGATTACCTGGAACTCCGTCAGCTGAGGAAGCAAACGAAGTCCCAGATTCCCGGAAATGCCGGTGATTACGACGGCTGGTCTGGCAGCGTCCATCCTTACTTTTTAACAGGCGGTGGCGCCATCTGCATCTGCATTCCACCCGGTCCACCCATCGGCATCTTCATGCCCGGAACTGGCGCTGCGCCCGGAACGCTGAAGTATGCATCGTTGAGAGTAGCAGTCGCTGACTTCTGTGCCGCCTGCATTCCTTCCTGAATACGCTGGCTGCGCAGAGTATTGCGAATCTCGTCATGTACCTTGTCGAGAGGCAGCTCTTCTTTGCTGAGCATCTTAAAGATAATGAAGCCGTTTTCGTCTTCCATCACCTTTGAGACTTCCCCCGCTTTTAAATCGAAAACAGGGGCCTGGTCGGGAGGAAGCATGTTGTGGCGGATGTTGTCGAGCTTCGTGGTGGGCGGCGTCATTTTGTTCCGGGCAGCGGTATAGGCTTCTTTTTCAAGCTTGTCTGCGTCTTCGCCGGCAGCCAAACGGGTGCGGAGCGATTCGGCGAGCTTCTTCATGGCTGCTTCGCCGACTTCGTCGCGCTTCTTCTGAGCTTCATCGCTGAGTTTCGGGCCGCCGGGAAGCGGTTCCTTGTGGCGTGGAACATAGAGTTTTACAAGGTGGAACTGCTCGAATGCAGGCTGGTTCGCCTTGTAATAATCTTCGATGTCTTTGTCTGGAACCTGAGCAGCCTTTTCCTGCACGCTTTGTCCAAGAGCTTGCTGCAACAGCTGCATCCGCGTGAGTTTCATCATTTCGTCGAATTTCGGAGTTTTGTCGAGGCCTTCCTTTTCGGCTTCCTTGGACATGATGAGCGCGTTGGCATAGCGGTTGGCAAACTGTTTACGTGCCGGAGGCGGCAGTTTTGGGGCGACGGTATCAACCAGGTGTTCGAAATCCGCGCGCGTAATTACGGTCTTGCAGTCGGCAGCGGTTTTATCGGCGCCGTCGCACAAACCTTGAATCGTAATTACAGGTGCATCAGGAGGCACTTCGGCCGCTTGTGCAGCGGGTGCCTTGTCGGTCTGGGCCGCCGCGGGGCTGGGGGCGCGCCGCGCCGGCGAGATCCCCCCTCCGAGGGTCTGGCGGAAGGTCGACCAGCATGTGGTCCACGAGTACTCCCCGAGGG
>Ga0209060_10002245_pt1 | contig 18429 bp, 24 predicted proteins | sample Coa_R1_8_FD_187155 | JGI IMG/M metagenome (GOLD analysis project Ga0209060, IMG submission 187155) | Surface soil microbial communities from Centralia Pennsylvania, which are recovering from an underground coalmine fire - Coalmine... | ecosystem: Environmental > Terrestrial > Soil >...
AGTAGGGCGAAAGCAAGGGCCAAGCGAATTCAGCCGTTTTGCTTGGTTTGGCGAGCACGATTGGCATTCCCAGAAAGGACGGCAAGGCGAGTGGCGCACAAGGCGACCCGGAGGTGCCACGTGGCAGAACGAGCTTGACTCGGAGGACATCGTGGCGAAATAATTCTCGGAAGAAGGTTCTGAACTGTGTCCACGGTCGCAACCTTTCCTAATGGCCCCAGCCTGGAAAGCAGTGTCGTTTTGGTTTTGACGATTCCCTCCGGCTACCCGAAATGCCCGGCCTTCCCCGCGTGTCTGCTTAGCGACACCCAAACCGAAATCGGTGCGAAATGCGGCAGCTCAGCCGCCAGAAGAGGAGGATATTCCGCCCACGCTTAGCTGTGCAGAATCATCGGAGCAGGTGGGCGGTTGACCGCGTGAGATCTCTTCGTATCCTCTTAATAGTCAATCGAGAGACGGACTGGTCGGGAGTCCAGGCATTGCTCGAGGCCCACGAAGGATGGCGGCTGGCCGGTGTTGTAGGCGACGGTGATGAGGCTGCAGCGAAAGCAAAGGTCCTGCGGCCGGACATTATCATTATAAAGTCGCATCCAGAGGACCGATACGTTTTGGCGACGAGTCAGAACCTAGCGGAATTGGGCTCGCTAGCCCGGTTTTTGATTTTCAGCGGAGATGACTCTGAAGACTGTATCTGCCAAGCCCTGCAAGCTGGCGCTCAGGGCTATATTCTCACCAGTGAATTTGATCGCAAAATCGTGAGGGCAATAAGAGAAGTTGCGCAAGGGCGTCGTTTCCTCAGTGCCGAGGTCACCAAAGTAATTCTGCGGCGTTTTTTAGCGCCGTCGGGGCGAACGGACCGATCTGACGGGGAAGTACCCTTGACTCCACGGGAGGTCGAGATTGTCCGGTTGCTGTCGGGTGGCAGCGGCAACAAACAAGTTGCTGCGGATCTGGGCATTGCGGTGAGAACGGCAGAAACGCATCGCGCAAATATTATGAAGAAGCTAAAGCTGCACAGCATTGCGGAGCTGATTCACTTTGCGATCGCCTGGGGAATTGTGCCAGCGAGAAGTTCGCCGGATCCCAATCATTTAACGATATCCGAATAAAAGGAAAGCGGTGCCGAACGGAAGGCGCTTGTCCCTCATCAGATAGAGTTTCTGTAGTTCACTTGTTGGTAGCCTCTACGTAGTTCTACGTATTGCCCCAATTTGCGACGCCCGTGCATCGTGAACGGGTGACACGTATGACTCAGAGGTACCGCTCCCGCCAGTCGCACGATCCGCGATCGTGCATCGCGGCGCGTGCGGACTCTCCCCGCAATCCCCGAAGAATAAGTTTGCGCAGGCCCTCCGAAGGATGTTTGTCCGCGCGACAACTGTGTTTGGTTGCGGCAATCGATCGGCAGCGCGCCCGTAGGAATACGCCGTCAGCAGAGTTGTCATCGAGTCGGACTGCACCGCGAAGTACGTGGAGTGGCCGATTGTGAGCGCGACCAAATCAAGCGAATTCGAAGCGCTCTATGGGCAAGAGCGCAGCGACACTCGTGAACGGCTCAAGCGAATTGAACACCGGGAGTGGCTGTTGTGGGCCGCGGCGGTAACGATCACGCTGTTGCTGACGGGGGGAATCGCGTCCTTTCTTTTGCCACTGCTGAACAGCAGTGGTGCCGAAGAGCCTCTTTCGACGCTGCGTGAGGAAGTGGTCGGGCTGTTTGGCGTAGTCCTGCTGTTTGACCTCTATACGATCTACCAGCAACTGCAGCTTCACCGCATGCGGCGCCGGTTGCTCGATAGCGAAGAGATTTTTCGACTGATCAGTGAAAACGCTGCGGATTTGATCGCCGTTGTCGATGCGGAGGGACGCAGGATTTATAACAGCGGCTCTTACCAACGTGTACTTGGGTATTCGCCCGACGAATTGAGGAATTCTTTAGCGTTCGCGCAAATCCATCCGGATGACATCGGCCGGGTACGCGCGGCCGAGGACGAAACACGGCGGACTGGCGTCGGCCAACCGCTTGAATACCGAATCCAGCACAAGGATGGATCCTGGCGGGTCATGGAGTCGACATCGAGCCTCATCGGAGCAAGCAAGAAGTCGGCTGAGCGGCTGGTGATTGTCAATCGAGATATTACGCAGCGAAAAGAGACGCTGGAAGCGCTCCGTTTGTCAGAAGCAAGTCTGCGTTCACTCGTCGAGGAGGCACCGTACGGAATTTACCGCGCAAGCGCCGACGGTCGGGCTATCGAAGTGAACCCGGCGCTGCTACGCATGCTGCACTACGGCGCACGAGAGGAACTTCTTCGGTTGAATCTCGCGACAGAAGTTTTTCGATACCCGGAGGACTTCCGGAGGCTCGGCGAATTGCTGGAAAGTGTAAACCATTTCCGCGACGTGGAATTCGACTGGGTAACGAGAGATGGATCTTATATCACCGTGCGCTGCGGCGGACGGCGACTAAAAGCGGAATCGGGATGTTCGGCCGGAGTCGAGGTATTCGCGGAAGACGTAACCGAGAAACGGATCATGGAACGGCAACTCCGCATGGCAGGAAAGATGGAGGCAATCGGGCGGTTGTCGGGAGGAATTGCTCACGATTTCAACAATCTGCTTGGCGTCATCATTGGTTACAGCCAGTTATTGCGGCGGAAACTGGGCCCGGCGCAGGCTTCGCTTTACGAATTCGCTGAGGAAATTCAAAAAGCCGGTGAACGTGCGGCGGCGCTCACCCGGCAGCTATTGGCGTTCAGCCGGCAACAAATTCTGAGTCCCACGATATTGGACTTGAATCACCTGGTGTCCGATATGCAAAAGATGTTGCCTCGGTTGATCGGAGAAGACATTCAAGTGCAAGTGGATCTGCAGTCCGATCTAGGCACGGTCAAGGCGGATCGCAGCCAAATCGAGCAAGTGATTATGAATCTTGCCGTCAATGCCAGAGATGCGATGCCGACCGGGGGCAGACTTTTAATTGAAACCGCGAACGCGGAATTCGATGAAGCGTACACCAGGAATCACGATGGCGCAAAAATAGGCCTCTACGTAATGCTTTCGGTGACGGACGCAGGAATCGGCATGACGCCGGAGATCGTAGCCCAAATTTTTGAACCCTTTTTCACGACCAAAGAATTAGGTAAGGGTACCGGGTTGGGTCTCGCCACAGTGTACGGCGTCGTCAAGCAAAGCGGAGGCTACATCTGGGTAGACAGTACACCGGGCCAGGGTTCGTCGTTCAAGGTTTTTTTACCGCGGACCAACGAGCTTGTCGAACCAGCGGTGTCGGAGCCAGTTAGCGTCCCCCAAGTCGCGCATCGTGAAACGATTCTTGTTGTTGAGGATGCGGAGCCGCTTCGGAAGTTGGCCCAGTCGATCCTCGAACAGCATGGATATAGGACTCTCACGGCTGAAGACGGAGAAGACGCGCTCGCACTGACAGCGGAGCAGCGAAAGCCGATTCACCTCCTGCTGACAGATGTAGTGATGCCGGGAATAAACGGACGTGTGCTGTCGGAACGGCTGCTGCCACGATACCCACACCTGAAAGTGCTTTACATGTCGGGTTATACGGATTCATTCATCGCAGGTCATGGCGTTCTCGAACATGGTATAGCGCTGTTGCACAAACCATTTACAGAAGAGGCACTGTTGGCGAAAGTGCGACAAGTGCTGGATGCACCTTCCCTTACGGTGGCGGAGCCACACTAAAGAGGCGGTCGGAATGGCAAAGTTGCTTATCGTTGATGATGACAAGGCGATGCGCTCGCTGATGAAAGCAAGTCTGGTCCACGCGCACGAGGTCATCGAAACAGGCGAACCCGAAGAGGCTTTGGCGCTGGCACTCGAGCACAAACCGGACGCCATTCTGCTGGACCTCCGGATGCCGAAATATTCAGGATTTGAACTGTGTCAGACGTTTAGCTCGTTCAGTTCGACCCAACTGATCCCGGTGGTGATCGTGAGTGGAGAGGGAGGAGCGAATACAAAACAATTTTGTGCGGAGCTAGGCGCTGTCGGTTATTTCGAAAAGCCGGTCAACTTCGATGAGCTGCTGGCGTTTCTCAGTGAAGTCTTGGATCGCAGACGCGTGGAGCGTCGCAGTGAACTCCGTGTGCGATTGCGCGTGGGTCTGAGATTGCGGGGATCGGACCGGGGCGGCGAACGATTTGAGCTTATGACCTCGACTGAGAATTTGGGACGCACCAGTTTCTTTGTTCCAGTGGATCGTGAACTCGTCGTGGGAAGCGTGGTGGACGTTTCCCTCCGCAAGGACGGCCAGGAGGTTGGGCAGGGAAGAGTCGTTCGGAGGGACGAGAGTGAAATGCTTCAACCGCGATATGCGTTTCGCTTTGTAGGGACGACGGAGAATTGGCTGTTGGACTGAAGTGGCACCACCTCGCCTGCTGGAACCGAAACGTTGTGTGTCGTTTCTGACGATGGATACGGGGAAGGAGGGACGATGGGAAAGGAATTACTACACGAGCAGCTTTCTGACACGGATTGCGTTATCCGGGCGCTCGAAGCAACGAGAATTCAATTTTATGGTCCCCTGCGGACGCCGGCCGGTCATTTCATTTTTTATCTGCGCGGACAGATTTATCTGGAATCGGAGCTGGTTCACCTGTTGAAGGTAGGGAAGCTAGACAACAAAGGTTTGGCTGCCCTGAGCCGAGCTATTGCCGGGCAGGGCGTGGAATTTTAGAGAAATGAAACGGTCGAACGGAATCAGCGATGAGCAGGAAGAGCCTGTTGGGGTGTTTCATTATTGTAGCGGTATCCGCGATAGGTGGACTGATGGTCCATCGATCAGCCCTTGACGCTGCGGAGCACTTACAGCAAGTTTCGCAAACTAGAGATGCGCAGCGAGTGATTCGCGAGTGTACAGCAATTCTGGAACAGGTCGACCAGGCTAGCGAATCTGCCGCTCTGGGCGGAGACCGGGGCTATTTGTTGGTGTCGCGGGCAGCCTTCGAGAGCCTTCGAGAAAAAGTGCTGTCCTTAAGTGCTGCGGCGGCGGATGAACCGCTGTTGGCGGGGGACCTCATGCAGCTACGGTATCAGATGGAGCGGAGAAGGTCGGCAGCGAACGAGGAAGCCGAATCCGGTTTAGGCGGACGAGGACCTCGAGCAAAGAAGCCAGTAATGCGCACGGACTCGCAGGAATTGAGAAACACGATCGGCAAGCTTGACGCTGCTGAGACTGCGTCACTGCGCGTGAATACAGAGCTTTACAACGCCGACAGCAGAAAGACGGCTGCGCTTTTTGTGGCGTTGCTGGTCGCGCAGTGCGGTGGATCTATCCTCCTGTTTGTGGCTTCCAACCGTGCGGCGCAATCCCGGTCGGAACTTGGCTTTGAACTCCTGCAGGGCAATGTTCGACTCTTCGCGATTCTGGGAACGATAAACGAAGGCATTTTTCAGCTCGACCGCGAAGGTCGATTGGTATATCTGAATCCGGCGGGCGAGCGCATCCTGGGCTACGCGTTAAGCGAAGTGCAGAGGAGGCCGTTCTTCGATCTCGTCCGCGCGGAGACGCTTGCGGAAGGTTCGGACGTCAACTCCATACTAGCGGAGTCAATCCGCACCGGTGAGTCAATCCACCAGGCGCGCGATCAATTTCGGCGAAAAGATGACTTGCTCGTCGCGGTCGAATACGCGTGCCAGCCGCTGGTCGTAGCGGGCGGGGCGGTTGGTGCGCTTCTGTGCGTTCGGGACATTACGGAGCGGAAAAACATGGAAGATACGCTTCGAGAAAGTGAGGAACGCTACCGCACGCTCGTGGAGAAGAGTGAAGGTCTGATCTGCAGTCACGATATGCGCGGCAACCTTTTGTCGATCAACAAGGCGGCGGCGACCGTGTTCGGGAAGAGTCCGGAAGAACTAATCGGAAGGAGTCTGCGGGAGGTGTTGGTGCCGGAGTTTCGACCGCAGTTCGAGAGTTACCTGCAGAAAATGGCGGAGTGGGGTATGCATCGCGGGCTGATGCGTGTTGTAGACCGTAACGGCGACGAGTTGATTTGGGCGTATTCCAACCGGATGGTCAAAGAGCCCGGTCAAGAGCCATACGTTCTCGGCCACGCCCAAGACATAACGGCGCAAATTCACGCGGAACGTGAGTTGCAAGTTTCGCTCGAAGACGAGCGGAACCTTTCGCGCGTTGACTTCCTTACCGGAATTGGGAACCGGCGAGCTTACTACGAAGCGGTCGAGCGGGAAGCGAACCGGTCCAGGCGCTACAGGCGCCCGTTTACGCTGGTCTACCTGGATGTCGACAACTTCAAAACGATTAATGACGACCGTGGCCACGAAGAAGGCGACCGTTTGCTCCGGACCGTTGCGGCGAAGTTGAAGAAAGTGACCCGCGAAACCGACACTGTGGCGCGGCTCGGCGGAGACGAGTTTGCGATCTTGCTATGTGAAAGCGATGTCGAAGCAGCCGGCCTCGCGGCGAAGAACATCGAAGGAAGCCTGATGAAGGTGATGCAGCAGCATGGATGGGACGTGTCCTTCAGTATCGGCGCCCGCACATTTCGAGAGCCCAGCGATTCGGTAGATCACATGGTCAAACTTGCGGACGAGTTGATGTACGAAGTGAAGAAGAATGGCAAGAATGCGGTCGCCAGTCGCGTGTCCTAGCGGATGAGGGATCGATGGACGAAGTGACGAATTTAAACAGGACAGCCGCGGCAACCGGTCGCGGGCAGGGATTTCGGTTGGTGAAGGAAGTCGGCGGAGCAGCGCGCGACGGAAACATCGCACTGACGAGGAATGCTCGTGTGCTGATCGTGGACGACGATGTGGCGCTTTGCAGGATGCTTCAGGCGCTGTTGTCTGAAGCGGAGGTGAATTCTGAGGCGTTGCTAGATCCGATTGTGGCGCTGGAGCGGATCCGGAGCGAAGAGTTCGACCTCATAGTATCTGACCTAAACATGCCGGGACTGTCGGGCATGGAATTGCTGCGCGAAGTGCGAAGCGCCCGTCCGCGATGTGGCTTCGTGATAATGACTGGAACGGAGGACCTGCAGGTTGCGGTGCAGGCAATGCGATTAGGTGCGGACGACTATTTAGTCAAACCTCTGCAGGTCGACGCGGTACTCGCGAGCCTGGAGCGTTGTCTCACGAAAAAGGGGCTGGAGCGCGAGCTGGACGAGTATCGGCTGAAACTGGAATCCATCGTCCTCGATCGTACGGCTCGGCTTCGGTCGGCCCTCAGCCAAGTTGAGCGGAGTTACGAGGAGACATTGGAAGCTCTGGGAGCAGCGATCGACCTCCGCGACAACGAAACGGCCGGGCATTCCCGCCGGGTCTGTCTGTATTCACTGAAAATCGCTGAGAGGCTGTCTCGGCCACAATCCGAGTTGGTGACGCTGGCTCGCGGCGCGTGGTTGCATGACATCGGAAAGTTGGCGATTCCGGACGCCATCTTGTTGAAGCCCGGGCCATTGACGCCGGCGGAACGCGCGACCATGGAGACACACGTGTCGATTGGCTACGACATGGTGAGCCGCATCTCGTTCCTCGCCGAAGCTGCAGCAGTTGTCCGGACACATCACGAACGGCAGGATGGGAAAGGCTATGTGCAAGGGTTGAGGGGGGAAGACATCCCGTGCAATGCCAGGATTTTTGCTGTGGCGGACGCGTTCGACGCGATCACCTCGGACCGCCCTTACCGGGCCGCCGCCGACATGACCTTCGCGCGAGGACAAATTCAAGCGCAAAGTGGATCACAGTTCGATCCTTGGGTGGTGGAAGCTTTTCTTGCGGTCAGTATTCCCGAGTGGACCGCGTTGCGTTTGCAGTCGGGGCGACCGGGCGTGCCTACCGATTTGCTGGGTGTGCCAGCGCCGACGGAATTATCAGGACAAGAGATTGGCGCGGAGTAATTCAGCAATTTGTTTTCTGCTACGGCCGATCTGTTTTGTCCGGCCAAGCTTAGCTTGTACGGGGCTGAGCACCAATTTTGGAGTAGTTGGACACCATCTTAATTAAGAAGGAGACGTCCGATGGCCAGTTTTCAGACTCAGAGTGGCAAGAAAGATGAACGCCGGCGACATCATCATTGGCTGGTAACCATAACCTATTGGGATAAAGAATTCTTTGGGCGCGTCTATCTTGATCAAGCGAAAGCTGAGAAGTTTGCGGCGCGGCAGAAGAAATCGCCAGTTGTCAAAGGTGCCCATGTACGACTGCTCAGCTAGGGAATCGAGAGCGCGCAAGCAGTTAATAACAAGTAATAATATTACTGTTATAAAGCGGAAAAGCCAGAGCAAGGCTGCACTTCGCTGGGACTTCGGAGTCGTCGTCGGCGCATTCGAAAGCTGGGCCGTCTCCCGAGCAGTCCGCGAACAAGTTCTAAGGCTAGCGTTTGCCCCGAGGGGGACACATTCCAAAAGATTCAGAAGTCGTGGCATTCGCTAGGGATGCCGCCAAACAACCCCACCGGGATGAAGGATTCCGAGGTTCAGATAATGAGTGATGGTGATCCTCAGAATCGTCGGCGCAGTCAGAGGCTACGCCTCCAAGTTGCCCTGTTTCTTGCCGCCGAGCTTCCCGATGGAAATCGCTTGCGGGTGCAGGCGTTTACGCAGGTCGTAAACGCCCACGGCGGCCTTTTGGACGCTCCTATTCGAATGTCCGTGGGTCAGAGGCTCAAGCTTGTTAATCCACAATCGGGGAAGGAAGCTGGATGCCGTGTCGTTCGGGTAGAAGCTCCATCCGATGGGATCTTCCCGACGACATTCGAATTTGACGAACAAAGCCCCGACTTCTGGCCGATAAGCATTCGCCCCGTGGACTGGGGCGTGACTCAGGGAGTTTCATGAGAACTAGTCAACATCTCTGGATCGCACAATCAGTCGTCTTCACCGGTCTAGGCACATATGTCTTGATGGTTCCTGTTCGCAATTCCAGGTCTTATGCGGACGCATTTATCCTGCTCGGCGGTACGCTCAGCGCTCTGGGACTAGCCGCCATGTTATTCGCATTCAAACAGCGTGCGCAAACTAGGGCACTAGCCCAACATCTGGGCCGTGGCTCGCGATTTTCGAGAGGACAAAACACAGGAGTTTATAGCCATATGTCAATAAGGAGAAAACGAGCCGTCGTACGTGAGAAGGACGATGAAGGAAGTCCTAGATGAAAATGGATGAGAACCATGGCGAAGGATTTGAGGTATTGGTGGCTGATGACTCCGCTGTGTATCGGAAACTTATCGAGCGAACGTTGGCGGAGAAACAATATTCAGTTTTGTTCGCAAAGAGCGGCGGAGAGGCATTGGATATCTTCGCCACCCACTTGCCTCCTCTGGTGATCACTGACTGGATGATGCCGGATTTCTCAGGAATCGAGTTATGTGAAAACATCCGCCAGCATTTTCGGGAATCGTACACATACATCATTATTCTGACTGGTATGACCGAGAAGAGCCAAGTTGTTCAGGGATTGACGGCTGGAGCCGACGACTACCTTACGAAACCATTTGACCAAGAAGAATTGTTGGCTCGCGCGGGAGTGGGCCGGAGAGTCGTAGAGCTCCATCGCCAGGTTGAAGCAAAGAATCGTCTTCTGGAACAATTAGCTTTGACGGACGCTCTCACAAACCTGCCGAACCGTCGAGCGATTGAAGACTGGGCAATCAGGCAGCTCAGCGCTGCGGCCCGTTATGGCTTTGAATTTTGGATCGTGGTGGTGGATTTGGATCACTTCAAGAGCATCAACGATACGTACGGACACGAAGCAGGCGATAGAGTTCTCAAGAAAGTCGCTGAAATTCTAAAGTCGCACTCTCGAAAGAGCGATATTTGCGGTCGTGTTGGCGGTGAAGAATTCCTGCTTTCCCTGTCACATGCAAGTCCTGAGAACGCAAAGCTCGTTGTCGAGCGCATCCGCGCAGAGCTTGAGGTGACCAAGTTCAGTTTTGACGGCAACACCTTAGTTGTGACAGCGAGTTTCGGAGTGGCTTGCTTTAATGGAAAGAATGCCCGAGATCTAGATCAGATCATTTCGTATGCAGATGCAGCGCTCTATTCAGCCAAACGGCTCGGGCGGAATCGGATAGAGTTTTCACCAGTGGCGGACCTACCGCAGAGCGGGCGGTGATGCGTCGAGCGTCAGGGAGCATCGCTCGTGGCCGGTTTCGGATGAGCGTCGACCTCGGCTAATTGGAAACTCTGGAACGCACGGAGTTCGTCTGTCTCTTCAAGAAGTGTCCTCATCACAGCCTCAGTTGATGCCATCATAAGGAAGGACCCAGCCGGCGAAAGGCATGACGCGTCGATGATACACTCACCGCGACCGTACAGTTTCGATAAGTCCTATTTGGTGTCGAAGTGACCGCGAAAATCACGCACTACGTGACGAGATTGCAAGAGGGTTTCGTTGAGGACATTTGCATAATTAAGGTTGACGGTCGCCTCACGCTTGGCGAAGGCAGTTCGGGCTTTAGAAAATACATTGAGCAGCGAATTGCGGATGGTCTTCGAAATTTTATTTGGGACTTCAAGGAAGTCAGTTTTGTCGATTCTGCAGGCGTTGGAGAACTTGCAAGCGCGGCGAGCAGAGTGCGTTTGCGAGCGGGGAAAATAGTCGTTATTTCCAGCCCCGGAGTCCACGAGAAGTTGCAACTTACCAAATTGTACGTACTGTTTGACGTAGCCGACGATCTAACCTCTGCGTTTGCACTCTTCCCCGGCAGAACAAAAGAGACGACGACCGAGGTTCGATATGAAGACAAGTTCGCAATAACGATTGAGGAAGACAAATCCGGGAAGAAAATGGTAGTCAGGGACAACATTTCTGAGCATCCCGGAAGAGTTGAGTACGACGTACGAGATATACCACCGGAGGAAACGTCGAAACGCCTTAGGCCATCATCTCTGATTTTAGTCGTCCTCGTCGGACTCGGTACTCTTGCCGTGATAATCGCGGGACTTGTCTGGGCAGCCAAAGTAATCTCGTCTGTCACTTTGCTTGTTTTGATTTTCACTTTGGCACTTCTCATCTTCATAGTGTTGTCTGCCGTGGTCCTGCTGTTATCCGGCCATCTCAGTGAGAAAACTGCTGCCAAGTTGTTTGGCGGTGTTCTGGGAAAACTCCCGGGGTTGAGCGCATGGTTGCCCAAGACTTCCTCCGCAAAGTCGGAACGGTAAAATGTGTATCGTCATTACCGAAAGCACGAAGGTCAAAGCCGACGGGTAGTTGTTGGAGGAATTGAACAATCCGTCTAGTCCGCGTCAGACCACAGCTTGCTGAACAATTGAATCGTAGCAGGTGCAAATCCGTGGTTGTGATTGTTTGCGAATTAAAAACGCGCGCTTGAGTATTCTCTCTATCGTCCACAGCCGCATCAGTTTTACCCACTTCATCAGATCGTCAATTCGATTGACAGACACTTTGTCCCAAGTTGCCGTTTGTTTTTCTGTGTCTTTGTGATCACCGAGCCACCGAACATAAGCGAAATCTGCGGTGATGAAATCTAGTTTCTCTTCGCGCTCCAACGGTCTTGGCAAAGGTCAGCGAGCAATTCCCGAGCGCTGTTCAATCGTTTGAGGAAGCCTATACAGGGCACGTCTTTGCTAGAACCGTATCTTCGTTTCATGGCCCGATCTGTGCGTTTCAGTCGATCGTTGATCAATCCATTGCAGGGCTTGCACAATCCACCACAGCAATATTCCACATCTTTGTGTCCACACCGAACGCATCCATAGCGGTCAAAATAGAACCGAAACCGTGTGTGGTAATAATAAGGAACAAGGGCCTCGATTTTTCTCATCACCTCTTTCGTCAAGAACCAAGGTGGAAAGACATGTAATTCTCGCAGTCCGTGCTTAAGCACTGACATTGGGCACCTCGTTGAGTTTATTTTCGTGGATGGCACCGTTCGAAAACACGCTGAACTTGCTTCTTGCTGACATGCAAATAAACTTGAGTGCTGCGAATGGAGTTGTGCCCGAGCAATTCCTGAATAATTTTAATGTCAGCGCCGTTATCCAAAAGATGCGTGGCAAACGTATGCCGAAAAGAATATGGATTTATCTTGAGCCCCACGCGCAAACCGATCTTATGAACCACCGTCTGTATCGCCGAATCGGAAAGAGGTCGTAGACCCACTGGTCGAAGCAATTGATCGTTTCTTGCCAACTGGGAAAATTTCTCGAACGCTTGCCGATAACAGAGATTCTCTTTTGCTCCGATGAAACCGAATTTCGTAAGACGATGGTGACCATTCTCATCGTAAATCTTCCAGTGACACTGCCATTGTCCGTATTTTGTCCGCTGTGGTCGAATCCGCTGAGATGGTTTTTGGTCTACAAACGCGTAACCTGTTGCGCGACCACCCAGGTATCGTTGCAAAGCTTTTGCGGCTTTCGGCGTAAATAGAAGCACTCTTTCGCCCGCTTTACCGCGAACACGCACTCTGCGTTCTTCGAAATCGATGTCCTCAACTCGCATGTTACACAGTTCACCTGTACGGCAACCTGAGCTGTATAGGAATTCCAAAAGGGCACGCTCATGGCGCGTGCGTGTCGCTCCCAGCAGTTGCCGGATTTCTGCATAACTCAAGACGCGGGGAATGTGCCGTTTGATCGGCCTCAGCTGCACAAATCGCGGAGGAACCCATTTCACTAAGCCGCCAAGATTCAGGAAGTCAAAAAAGACCCGGAGTGCGTAAAGTTCACTGCGTACACCCTTGGGTGATTGGCCTGAAGCTGCACAAACGGCCAAATATTCTTGGATATCAAAGTGTGTTGTCTTCAGAATGCTTTTGTCGCGGACAAACGATAGGAATTTTGTTATGGCGCGGCCATAGTGATATCGCGTCTGGGCCGCGTATTGTTGCACTACGAGCCAGCGCACGTAGCGCTTTGCTAGTTCGAGGTTGAGCGCTTGACCTGACTTCACGGCTGAATTTCTTCGCGGGAGTAAACACCTGTGCACGCGCAGTGTCAATCCGACCTCAGCATTTTTTCCAGAGTCTATCCACAGCCGTCGTGTTGACTCGCTCTGAGCGTAGGTATTTAATCCGAGGCGCGAGGGGTATCCCGTGTGGAAGCACCAAAAAGCACCTCACCCTCCAATTCTTGCCGGTCAAATCAAACGTATTACCGGACCGCTAAAACCGCTCCCTACATGGGAACTTGTGACGCACTTCAGAGAGTGGTTGCGGGTTCTTCAATACTCAAGGACCGCTCAAGAATCCTACTCTCGTGCCGTCAGCAAGTTCTGCGTCTATATCGGCGATAAGCCGCTCACTGCGGTCACTCACCACGACGTGAGAACTTTTCTTTTCGACCTCACACGACGCGATATATCAGTCCAATGCGCCAGTCGATTCCTCGGTGGGCTGAAGTGCTTTTTCGATTTCCTCTATCTAGGCGGTGTCGTCGATACGGTTGCTCCTCGATTCATAAGGGGGCGCGGGCATACAAGCCGACTTCCGAGGGTGGTGTCAGAAGCAAAAATCCGCCGATTGATTTCAGCCGCTGGTTCGTTGCGCGACAAGGCTGTTATTGAACTCATGTACGCCACTGGATGTCGCGCTGCCGAAATCGTAGGCATGCGCATTGAGGACATCGACTTCGAACGGCAAACGATTCTAGTTCGGGGTAAGGGCTCATCGCGGACGGTTTTCTTTGGCAAACCTGCGAAGAAAGCCCTCAGACTCTATTTCGCCAAACGCAAGAAAGGAATCGCCTTCCTCACGGACAATATACGGCAGCGCGGAAGCGTCTCGCGATACAGCCGTCAATGGAATGGATACTGGCGAGACTATACGCAGGGCCACGATTTGGTCCGAACAAGAGTCAAGTATTTGGGGCCGAGCAGTCTTACCAGAGCGCAAGCGTCGAAGCGGTTCAAACAATTGGTTCCAAATCCGAATCAGGGTCAGACCGAGCAAAAGCAGCCGATCACTATCTATGTGATCTTCAGGATATTTCGCTTTGCTTCGCATCGAGCCGGTCTGGGTCGCGTGACTTCCCACCAAATGCGTCATTCATTCGCGACGCATCTTCTCGATCATGGCGCAAACGTCAGGCAGATTCAGCAGCTTCTCGGGCATAGGTCTCTAAATACTACGCAGGCGTACACAAGAGTCTCAACCTGTAACCTGGGAGCCGCCTACAAGAGATTCCATCCAAGAAGTTGAAGTGTTTGGTGAGGCGAGATGCGGAAATTCAAAACAGCCAGTAACACACGCTCGATTTCAAACGGGAATGCAAAGCTTTCGAGGGGGCAGAGACAAGCTCTCACGATTCTTGACGATGAAGTTTTCATGCAGCCGTGGTTTGTGCCAAAGCCAATCTATCTGGCGATCCGTCGCCTGCTTCCGAATATTCATCTAATGAAAATGCGACACTACTTTGACGACTTCGGATGCCTAAAATGTGGGAGGAGCGACGTTCTATATGGCGCATCTGGATTGTGTCACGCCTGCAATGTGGTCGTGAGAAGTAGAATCATGGCCAGCCTAAAGAAGAGGCTAAAGAAAGCACGCATAGAGTGGGAAGAAACGGTCAGTGATCATTTCTTCGACGAGATGAATCTCGCGCAGCTTATTCTTTATGGCTCTCCCCAAAAGAGCCGCAAGCATAGAAACAGCTCGACTCCAGCCCGTTAGCCTTGTATTGACATATTAGCGACTACATCCTTGCGTTAAGGGTCACCGTAGAGTACAGTGCTTCTACGACTACCACTGTGACCGAGGTTGGGATATGGCGAAACGCGCTACCACAGTAGGTAATGAGACGATTGCGGATTCTCTGAGAGCGCAAGGAATTCCATTCGGAATCGGCGTAGCTCGGCAAAGTGGGAAACGAATTTACGTAGTGGAGTTCTACCCTTTTTTAGAAATCGAGCTTCAGCGTTTGTTGGAGGCTAGCCAATTGCACCTCGACGGTCTGAAAAGACTCCGGCAACAAATTGAAGCTAGGGAACCGACCCGCAGCGGTAGTAATTGAGGAGAAAGTTCAATGTACATAGCCGAAAGACTCAGACAATTGCGAGAATCGAAGAATCTATCTCAGGGAGATGTCGAGAAACGTACCGGCCTGTTAAGGTGTTACATCTCCAGAGTCGAAAACGGACACACCGTTCCGGCAGTGGAAACTCTCGAAAAGCTAGCACGCGCACTCGAAGTTCCGATGTATCAACTCTTCTACGAGGACCAACAGGAATCGCCACACCTTCCCGATGGTGCGGAGTCTAAGACTCGTCGAGATTGGGCCTCTCGCGGTCGAGGACGACGCCTGTTTGCGAGAATGCGGACGGCTTTGTCGAGAGCTTCTGATAGGGACCGAGCGCTGCTGCTCACGGTCGCGGCAAAAATGGCTTCCTCACGGAAACGTGGAAGTCCGCAGGATGTTTAGCCAGTGAAGAATTGGTCTGCGACTAACGAACTTCGTAATTCGATATATGAGTCCGGTTTTGAGGTATATGCCGTAGTGCGGACCTTCCGAAACGAGTTGGCTCTCCCCCGGACTTGATTGGCGGATTGGTGTGCCCGACTGAGGTTGAGTTGCTGCTTACGAGGTCCTCATGCTTCGCAAGATCGTGTTCTTGGCGGTAGGAGTATTCATTCTTCAAACGGCAGCCGTCTCTGGTGCGTGCGCCAACAGCCGCCGGACTATTGCTTCGGCAAAACTATTTGGTACTGGCCCGACCCTGTTCCCATCGGCTATTTCGTATTTAGCCCATATGGTCAGGGGCCTTTCTCCTACTACATTGCCGCAATGAAAGCAGGCTGTCCGCCGATTGCCGCAGGGGGGAAACTTGTCCAACGTGCCCGAAAGCAACCGAGCCAGTATCTCTGGCTACTGGCAATACATTCATCGAACAAACCGATTTCGCGCTTCCCGGTTTGGGAGGGGGCGTGGCTCTCCGAAGAACGTGGAACAGTGTTTGGCCATCGACCCAGATCGGTCATCAAGTCGGGCTCTTCGGTCCGAGTTGGACTACAAACTTCGAGGAAAAGATATTTATAGTCTCGGACCACTACGTTAAGTACATGCGGGGCAACGGGGCCTTTTGGTCTTTCGGAATCAATGGCGAGGTGTGGAGTGTGGCGGCACCCGCAAACGAAAGCGCTACGCTCGTGCCCGGCACAACGTCGTGGACACTGACGTTCAAGAACGGAGAGCGGAAACTCTTCGACATCAATACTGGCCTTTTGACGGCGATCATCGATCGAAACGGCAATACCACGCAGTTGAGCTATGACAGCTCGAATCGACTTGTGACGGTCGCTGATGCAGCCGGGCGTCATCTTTATTTCGCCTACGCGAACTCTTCAAGTTATCTAGTGACAGGAATTACGTCCGATGTCGGACTGACGATGTCGTTTACCTACGACACACAGGGTCGTTTGACGCAGGTGACGCGGCCAGACCTGAGTACCCTCAACTACACGTACAACAGCCAATCTCTGATCACAAGCGTGACAGATTCCCAAGGCAAGGTGATCGAGTCTCACACGTACGACAGCCAGCGGCGTGGCCTAACCGGCTCTTGACCCACAACCCAAAAACTGACACAGAGGAAATTAGAGGTAAGCTTGGGCGGAATTTGCTGAAAGGAGAGCAGGAGCATGCCCAAGAAAGGACACAGTGAGGAGCAGATCGTTGCGGTGCTGCGGCAAGTGGAAGCCGGAGCACGAGTGGAGGACGTCTGTCGGAAGGCCGGGATCAGCGAGGCGACCTACTACCTGTGGAAGCGGCAGTATTCGGGTGTGGGAGTAAGCGAACTGCGTGAGCTGCGACAGTTGCGCGAGGAAAACGGGCGGCTGAAACGGCTAGTGGCGGATCTGAGCATGGATCGGCAGATCCTGCAGGAGATCGTCTCAAAAAAGCTATAAGGCCTCGTGCGCGCCGGAAGTTGGCGCGCTGGGCGCAGGAGGCCTACAGAATTAGCGAGCGGCATGCCGCAAAGCTGGTGCATCTGGCGATCAGCACATTGCGTTATCGTAGCCGGAAGGTGTTCGATGAGGTGTTGCGGCGCCGCTTACGCGAGCTGGCAGGGACACACGTCCGTTATGGATATCGGCGGTTGACCGTGTTGCTGCGGCGTGAAGGATGGCATGTGAATGCCAAGCGCATTTACCGGTTATACCGGGAGGAAGAGCTGATCGTGCGAAGCAAGCAGCGGCGAAAGATGGCCCGGCGACAGCGGATCGTGACAACCGCGGTGGCCACACGGCCGAACCAGCGTTGGAGCATGGATTTTGTGAGCGACAAGTCCGGCGATGGGCGATCGTTCCGCATCCTGACGGTGATTGACCAGTTCACGCGGGAATGCGTGGTGTTGGAAGCAGATCGTTCGATGACGGGAAAGAAAGTGGCAGAAGCACTGCAAAATGCGAAAAAGGAGCGAGACGGTTTGCCGGAAAGCATAACCGTGGACAATGGCAGTGAGTTCTCAGGTCGTGTACTGGAAGCGTGGGCGATGGGGAACAGCGTGCAATTATGTTTCATCCGGCCAGGCCGTCCTGTGGAGAACGGATTTATCGAGAGCTTCAACGGCCGACTGCGGGACGAGTGCTTGAATGTGGAGTGGTTTGCCTCGCTCGACGACGCTCGGCAGAAGCTGGCGAAGTTCCGGGAGCATTACAATCACGAGCGTCCGCACAGTTCGTTGGCCGATCTAGCGCCGGCGGCCTTTGCCCAGCAAATTGTGGCGCTTCGGTCGCCTACGGCTCCCTCCGAGCCACAATTTGCATCACCGTTTCAGAGTAGGGTGTTAGAGGCTTTAGAGCACACGAAACTCGCGTGAACAGAGAGGAAATGATTTTCAACTGCCCAAAATCTCTAGTTGTGGCTGTGACAGAAAATGGGAGCGGTTCAAATTTGCGTTATTCATATACACCCGTGCGCGGAAAATGGGGAGCAGGTCAGCGCGGTACCGAGCATTACGATCGCCACCAGCTTAGCTCATGCGCTTGCCGGTGCGGTCCTGGGCCCTCGCATGGTGAGCAGGACTCGCAGCAAGAATTCCGGCCAGGCCGTTTTGCTGGGCGCTCTCGCCTCGTTACTTGCTCAGCTCCTCTTTGCTCCCCCCTTCGCGATGTGGGTGTCTAGAGCGAACGTGCACCCGAAGGGCGTCATCTCGCAGATTGGCCTAACGCTCCTAGTAGCTCTGTTTGCCTTTTTGGCAGTCGGATGGGCTCTACTCTTGGTGTCGGCATTTATCGGCTGGAGTCTTCATCGACTGGCAACCAGTAACGTCAGAAACTCTTCCTCCAATACCCTGGGCCAGTAGAGCGCTGTGAGCTTCGCAGAACTTTCCGTGCGCCGTTCTGTAGGAGTTTTGTTCGATGCCCCGATTGATTTCGTCGCGCACCTTCGCCGCGAGAGGGGTGAGCACACAATTCCGCCCGCCGATTCTCTTCAGTGCTACCTTCGGCGATGCCAACATTATGCCTTCCGAGGTCAGGCGAAG
>Ga0209060_10002248_pt1 | contig 18406 bp, 18 predicted proteins | sample Coa_R1_8_FD_187155 | JGI IMG/M metagenome (GOLD analysis project Ga0209060, IMG submission 187155) | Surface soil microbial communities from Centralia Pennsylvania, which are recovering from an underground coalmine fire - Coalmine... | ecosystem: Environmental > Terrestrial > Soil >...
CCTGGTGGTGGGAGCGGCCGGGTCGATCTCCTGCTCGAGAACCACCCGCACGACGTCGGGCTGACCGTGCTCCGCCGCGAGGGCGAGGTCAGCGTGGTGGTGGTGAAGTAGCGCCGCGCGAAGGTCCCGCCGTCAACGGAGCGAGAACGCGCGGGGCAGGAGGGCGCCCAGCGTAGTCGGTTCGGCGGCGCCGGTCGGCCCGGCGATCAGGATCTCGGTCTCGGCGTCGCCGAGCTCGGCGAGCACCTGGCGGCAGGCTCCGCAGGGGAGGGCGGGCGGCCGGGCGCCGCTGGCCACCGCCACGGCGCGCACCCGGCGCGCGCCGGCGGCCACGGCGGCGGCCACGGCGTTGCGCTCGGCGCAGACCGTCAGCCCGTACGAGGCGTTCTCCACGTTGCAGCCCAGGTGGACGCGGCCGCGCTCGTCCAGCACCGCGGCCCCCACGGTGAACTTCGAGTAGGGGGCGTGGGCGCGGCGCCGGACCGCCCGCGCGGCCCGCACCAGCGCCGCCCGTCGCGCGCCCGTCAAGGCGAGCCCAGCCCGGCGACGATCGCGCCCACCAGCCGCCCCAGCGCGTCGGTGCCGGCCGCGGCCGCGCGCGTGACGTCCTCGTGGCGCAGCGGCCCGGGGCTGACCCCGGCGGCGAGGTTCGCCACCAGCGACAGCCCCAGCACCGACAGCCCGGCGTGGCGCGCGGCGATCACCTCGTGCACGGTCGACATCCCCACCAGGCCAGCCCCCAGCGTGCGCAGCAGGCGGACCTCGGCCGGCGTCTCGTAGGCCGGCCCGGCCATGCCGGCGTAGGTCGCCTCGCGCAGCTCGCGGCCGATCGCGCGCGGCGCCGCCGCCGCGGCCAGCGCGCGCAGGCCCGGATCGTAGGCGTCGGTCATGTCGACGAAGCGCGGGCCGAGCCGCTCGTCGTTGGCGCCGGTGAGGGGTGACGCCCCGGTCAGGTTGATGTGGTCGGAGATGGCGACGATCTCGCCCGGCGCGAACGCGGCGTCGACCGCCCCCGAGGCGTTGGTGACGATCAGCGTGCGGACGCCCAGCGCCGCCGCCACCCGCACGCCGAAGCCGACCTCCGACGGCGGATAGCCTTCGTAGCCATGGACGCGGCCGCACAGGAGCAGCACGGTCTTGTCGGCGGTCCCGCCGCCCCCCAGCTTGCCGGCCACCAGCCGCCCCGGGTGCCCCGCCACGGTCGTCTCGGGGAAGCAGGGGAGCGAGGCGTAGGCGACACGCCGCGCGTCGGCGAGCCGGTCCGCCACGCCGCCCAGCCCCGAACCGAGCACCACCGCCGCCGACGGCGTGTCGAGCTCCAGCTGCTCGGAGACGGCGCGCGCCGCGGCCTGCACGCGCTCGAACAGAGGTGCGCCCAGCTTCATCTAGGAAACCCCCTCGAGCGCGCGGGCGAGGAACGGGGCGAGCGCGCGCTCGAACGCTCCCGGGGCATCGATGTGGGACAGATGTCCGGCCCGGTCGAGGGGCACGAACGTGGCGCCGGCGATCGCAGAAGCCATCGCTTGCATGTCCTCCGCGGGCGTCACCTGGTCGTCGGTCCCGCGCAGCACCAGCGTGGGGCAGCGGATCGCCGCCAGCTCGCCAGTGCGGTCGGGCCGATCGCGGAGCGCCTCGATCCCGGCGATCAGGCTGGCGGCGCGCGTCTCGGCGCGGGCGCGCAGGAAGGCGACCCGCGCGGGCGGCGCCGACGGCGAGAGCAGCCGGGCCAGGCTGCCGTCCAGGTAGGGTCCGGAGCCGGTCTCCCGGATGCGCGCGATGGCGCCGTCGCGCGCGGCCCGCAGCTTGGCGTCGTCGGCCCCCGCGCGTGTGTCGCACAGGACCAGCGCCGCCAGCCGCCCCGGGTGCCGGGCCGCGAAGGCGAGCGCCGCGTACCCGCCCATCGACATCCCCAGCACCGCGGCGCGCGGAACGTCGAGCTGGTCGAGCACCGCCGCCACGTCGTCGGCGCCCCCGGCGATGGCGTCGCCGCCGTCGGTGAGCGGCGTTTCGCCGAAGCCGCGCCCGTCGACGGCGATCACCCGGTGCCGCGGCGAGAGGGCCTCGCTGACGCTGGCCCAGATCCGGCGATCGAAGGGGAACGGATGCAGCAGCACGACCGGCGATCCGGCGCCGCGCACGTCGTATCCGACGGGGCCATCCGAGGTTGCTCCCGAGGTCAGCATGCGGGCGTCAAAGCTAGCGCACCGGCCCCAGGGTCTCCAGCACCAGCGGTACCGGGCGGGGGGCCCGTGCCCCGACCTGGAAGGCGCGCGCGACGAGCGGCGCGGCGGCGGCGGCCCGGGCCGGGTCGTCGTAGTGGAGCGTGCAGAGCGCGTCGCCCCGCGCGACCGCGCCCCCGACCTTGGCGTGGAGCATGAGGGCGGCGCCGGGCGCGATGGGGTCCTCCTTGCGCAACCGCCCCGCCCCCAGCAGCGTCGCCGCGCGCCCCAGCGCGCCCGCGTCGGCGCGCACGACCACCCCGGCGCGGGGCGCCCGGATGACCTGCTGGCGGCGCGCGCGGGGCAGCCGTTCGGGGTGCTCGACCACCCGCGGGTCGCCCCCCTGCAGGCGGACGCCCAGCAACAGACGCTCGAGGCCGGCCCCGCTGGCGATGGCCCGCTCGATGCGGCGCGCGCCGTCGCGGAGATCGCGCGCGCGCCGGCCCAGGACCAGCATCTCGGCCCCCAGGCGGACCGTCAGCGCGCGCAGGTCGGCGGGCCCCTCGCCGCGCAGCACGTCGATCGCCTCGCGCACCTCGACGGCGTTGCCGATGGCGGCGCCCAGCGGCTGATCCATGTCGGAGAGCACCGCGCGCACCCTCAGGCCCAGCCGCCCGCCCAGGCCGATGAGCGCGCGCGCCAGCGTGCGGGCGCGGCTTCGCGCCGGGAGAAACGCGCCGCTGCCGACCTTGACGTCCATCACCAGCGCGCCCGCCCCCTCGGCGATCTTCTTGGAGAGGATCGACGAGGCGATGAGCGGGATCGACTCGACGGTCGCGGTGGCGTCGCGCAGGGCGTAGAGCAGCCGGTCGGCGGGGGCGAGGCGCGCGCTCTGTCCGGCCAGGACGAAGCCGGCCTGCGAGAGCACGCGACGAAAAGCGGCGGGCTCGAGGGCGGTGCGGAAGCCGGGGATCGTCTCCAGCTTGTCGAGCGTCCCTCCCGTGTGGCCCAGCGCCCGCCCGGCCATCATCGGGACGTAGAGGCCGGCCGCGGCGCAGAGCGGGGCCAGGCAGAGCGAGACCTTGTCGCCGACGCCGCCGGTCGAGTGCTTGTCGACCGTCGGCCCTGGCAGCGCCTTCCACGACATCCGCTCGCCGGAGTCGATCATGGCCTGCGTCCAGGTGACGAGCTCGCGCGGGCCGAGGCCGCGCCAGACGATCGCCATCAGCAGCGCCGCCAGCTGGTAGTCGGGGATGGTCCCTCGCACGGCGCCCGAGATGATGGCCTCGAGCTCCGCGTCGGTGAGCGCGCGGCCGTCGCGCTTCTTGGCGATGAGCGCCGGGACGGCCAGCAGCGTGGGGCCTCTCGGCTTCATCCGGCGAGCAGGTCGAGGAAGCTGGCGCCGCGGGCGATGGGCGGGGCGCCGAGCGCGGCGGCGATCGTCTGGCCCAGGTCGGAGAACGAGCCCCGCGTCCCCAGCGGCACGGCGCGCACGTCAGGCCCGAAGGCGAGCAGCGGGACGCGCTCGCGCGTGTGGTCGGTGCCGGGCGTCGTCGGGTCGTTGCCGTGGTCGGCGGTGAGAAAGGCGACGTCGCCGGGCCGCAGCGTCGCTTGAAAAGCGGGCAGCCAGGCGTCGAGCTCGGCCAGCGCGCGCGCGAACCCCGGCACGTCGTTGCGGTGCCCGTACAGCATGTCGAAGTCGACCAGGTTCACGAACAGCAAGCCGCGCTCGAAGGTCGGCAGCGCCTCCAGCGTCAGCCGCAGGCCGTCGGCGTTCCCCTCGCTGTGCAGCGAGCGCGTGAGCCCGCGGCCGGCGAAGATGTCGGAGATCTTGCCCACGCCGATCACCGTCTGTCCGGCGGCGAGGAGATGGTCGAGCAGCGTCGGCGCCGGCGGGATCAGCGCGTAGTCACGCCGGTTGTAGGTGCGGCGGAAGGCGCCGGGCGTCCCCACGAAGGGGCGCGCGATCACCCGGCCGATCCGGTGGCGGTCGGCGATCGCGCGCGCCGCCTCGCAGATCCGGTACAGCTCGTCGAGCGGAACGACCTCTTCGTGGGCCGCGATCTGCAGCACCGAGTCGGCCGAGGTGTAGAGGATGAGGTCGCCGGTCGCCAGGTGCCGCGGCCCGAGCTCGTCGATGATCACCGTCCCCGAGGCGGTCTTGTTGCCGAGGAGGCCGCGCCCAGCGGCGGCGCGCAAGGCGTCGGTGACCGCCGGCGGGAAGCCGTCAGGGAAGGTCGGCATCGCCTCCTCCGTCAGCAGGCCCGCCATCTCCCAGTGCCCGGTGATGGTGTCCTTGCCGGCCGAGGCCTCGCGCATCGCACCCCAGGCGCCGCGCGGCGCGGGCGCCGCGGGGACGCCGGCGATCGTCGTCAGGTGACCGAGCCCGAGCGCTTCCAGCGCCGGCAGCCGCAGTCCGCCGACGGCGCGGGCCACGTTCCCCAGCGTGTCGGCCCCGGCGTCGCCGTAGGCGGCCGCGTCCGGCGCCCCGCCGCAGCCGACGCCGTCCGCGACCAGGATGACGGCGCGTCGAAAGGGGGGCACCCCTTCATTTTGCACCGGAACCGGCGCCCGCCGCTACTCGCCCCAGCCGGGCTCGGGGTCGTCGGCGTAGTTCTCGAACCGGGTGTACTCCTTGATGAAGGTCATCTTGACGGCGCCGGTGCCGCCGTTGCGGTGCTTCCCGATGATGACCTCCGCCAGCGCCGTGGGCGCGGCGCCGTCGGGCGTGTCGCCGCCCGCCATGTCCTCGCGGTGGATGAAGAGGACCATGTCGGCGTCCTGCTCGATGCTCCCCGACTCGCGCAGGTCGGAGAGGCGCGGCTTGCCTTCGCGTTTCTCCACCTCGCGGTTGAGCTGCGAGATGGCGATGATCGGCACCTTGAGGTCCTTGGCCAGCGCCTTGAGGCCGCGCGAGATGTCGGCGATCTCCTGCTGCCGGTTGTCGTCGCGCCGGCTGCTGGCCCCTTTGGCCAGCTGCAGGTAGTCGACCACGATGAGCCCCAGCGGCGGCGGCGGTGGCCGCCCGTCGGCGGTGGGCGGCGGCGGCGGGAAGTACTTGGGGTCGCTGCGGAAGCGGCGCGCCTTGGCGCGGATCTCCATGATCGAGATCGCCGACGAGTCGTCGATCAGGATCGGCGCCGCGGCCAGCCGCCCGGAGGCCGGGTGGATCTTGTTTTTCCAGTCGGCGTATTCGAGGAACCCACGCTTGATCTTCGACGAGTCGATGCGCGCCTCGCCGGCCAGCATGCGCTCCATCAGCTCGTACTTCGACATCTCCAGCGAGAACAGCAGGCAGGGGATGTTGTGGTGCAGGGCCGCGTTCATGGCGACGTTGACCGCCCACGACGTCTTGCCGCCGCCGGGGCGCGCGGCGACGATGATCAGGTTCTCGCGCTGCAGGCCCGCGGTCAGCTCGTCGAGCTTGGAGAAGCCGGTCGGCACGCCGGTCACGGCCTTTCTTTCGGACGTGCGCACCTCGAGGTTGTGCAGCACCTCCTCCATCAGGTCGCCGGTCGCCGAGTAGGTCTCGCGCCGGTTCTGCTGGGCGACCTTGAACACCTTGGTCTCGGCCTCGTCGAGGAAGGTCTCGAACTCGCCGAAGTCGCCGTAGGCGGTCGACTGCACCTCCGCGCAGGCGGCGATGAGCCGCCGCAGCGTGGCCTTCTCGCGCACGAGGCGCGCGTAGTGCAGCACGTTCTCCGCCGTGGGGACGGCGTTGGCCAGCCCCATGAGGTAAGCCTCGCCCCCCTCGAGGCGCCCCAGCATGCCGCGCGTCTTCAGCTCGTCGGCGACGGCCACGAAGTCGAGCGCCTGGCGCCGCTTGTCGATGGCCAGCATCGACTCGAAGATCTCGCGGTGCACCGGCAGGAAGAAGTCGTCGATCTCCAGGTTGGTCCCCACCTCGTCGAACGCCGACGGCTTGATGAAGATCGACCCCAGGACCGACTTCTCGGCCTCGATGTTGTGCGGCGGCGTGCGCGCCGCGGGCGCCGGATTCGAGCTGACGACCTCCAACATGCGGTCGGCGATTCTACGCTTTCGTTCGGCGGCGGGAGCCAGGAACGAACGCCGGGCTGTGGATAGACGAAAAAAAACGGGCGCCGCCGTGAGGCAGCGCCCGTCTCGTTGCGATCGGCGCTCGGGCTAGTCTTCCTTCTTGACCACCCAGACCTTGATGGTGGCGCTGACGCCGCGTCCCAGCTTGACCGGAACCTCGGCCAGGCCAAGCACCTTGATCGGCTCCTCGAGGTGGATCTTCTTGGAGTCGACGTGCACGCCCTTCTCCTTCAGGGCCTCGGAGATGTCGCGCGCGGTGACCGAGCCGAACAGCTTGTCCTCCTCGCCGACGGCGCGCGCGATCGAGACCGCCACCTGCGAGAGGTTGTCGGCCTCGGCTTGCGCCTCCTTGGCCAGCTTGGCGGTGCGCGCCGCGATGACCCGCTTCTCGTGCTCGACGCGCACGATGTCGCCGGCAGTCGCCTTGATGGCCAGGCCGCGCGGCAGAAGGTAGTTCCGCGCGTAGCCCGGCTTGACGTTCACCACCTCGCCCGACTTGCCGAGGTTGTCCATGTCGTCTCTCAGGATGACCTGCATGGCCTCACGCTCCCGTGACGGCGAACGGCATGAGCGCGATCATCCGCGCTCGATTGACCGCCGTGGCGATGGCGCGCTGGTGCTTCGCGCAGTTGCCGGTGAGACGCCGCGGCACCAGCTTGCCGCGGTCGGTGATGAAGTACTTGAGCAGCGAGGCGTCCTTGTAGTCGATCTTGATCGCCTCGTCCGCGCAGAACTTGCACTGCTTGCGCCGGCCGACGGGACGCTTCTTGTCGTCGCCGCCGCGCCCGCCGCGCTCGCCCTTGCCCTCGGTCGCATCAATGGAAGCCATGGTCACTCCTTCCGGCCGCCGCCGCGGCCCGGTTCGTCAACGCCGCCGAACACGGCCTCTTCGAAGTCGAATGCGCCTTCGTCATCCTCGAACGGCGAGCGCGCCTCGGCCTGGCCGGTGGCGATCGCCTCCTCGTCCGGACCGGGCGTCGAGGCCTTGGCGAAGGACTCTTCGGTCACCTCGGTGGTGCGACCCGCCGGGTCGACGTTCTCCTCGATCTTGACCGAGTAGTAGCGGATGACCGAGTCGGTGAGGCGCAGGTTGCGCTCGACCTCTTCGACCAGCCCGGCGGTCCCGAGGTAGGAGAAGAAGAGGTAGATCCCCTTGAGCTGCTTCTTCACCTCGTAGGCCAGCTTGCGCTTGCCCCAGTTGTCGACCTTGAGCAGCGTCCCGCCGCCCGCCTCGATGACGCCGCGGATCTTCTGGTTCACCTGGGCGATCACGTCGGTGGTGCTGTCCGGACGCAGGATGTAGATGGTCTCGTAGTCACGCATGCGACCGGCCAGATCGCGGGCCGATCCTCTCCGCTGCGTGGACGTCCCCGCGGGGGCGCCTGCGCCGGCACGCGTCGCCGGCTCCGTTCCTGTTGCGCTCATCGTTCTCTCCTTATGGGCTTGGTTCTTGGTCCGTGTCGCCACGGGCAAGGAGTGACGGCGGGGCGTGAACCACTCACGTCCGTCGTCGCTATATCGTCAGTCCTGGTTCTTGTTGCTCTGACCTTTTCCGTTGAACTTGTTCATGGCGGTGGTGAGGCCGCCCTTGATGATGGCTTCGACCGCGTCGGCGGCCGCCCCGATCAGGTCGGGAAGCTCCTTCTCCTCGGCGCGCGAGAAGTCGGACAGCAGGTAGTTGGCCGGATCGTGCCCGGGCTTGGGACGCCCCACGCCGACCCGCACGCGCGCGAACGAGGCGTCGCCGAGATCGGCCAGCATCGAGCGGATGCCGTTGTGGCCGCCGTGCCCGCCGCCGGCGCCCAGCTTGAGGCGCCCGAACGGCAGGTCCAGCTCGTCGTGCACGACGACGACGTCGGAGACCGGCACCTTCCAGAAGCCGGCCACCCGCGCCACCGCCTGTCCACTGACGTTCATGTATTCCATCGGCTTGCAGAGAAGGACGCGCTCGCCCGCGATCGTGACCTCGCTGATCTCGGCGCCGAACTTGGCCCGCGGCGTGTTGCCACGCGCGCGGGCCAGGAGCTCGTCGACGACCTTGAACCCCAGGTTGTGCCGGTTGTCCTGGTACTCCGGTCCAGGATTGCCCAGGCCAACCACGAGGCGCATGCGGGTCTGACGCTGGCGGGTCTAGCCGTCCGGTTACTTCCCCTTCTTCTCCTCTTTGCCACCACCGGCCGCCGGGGCCTTGGCGTCGCCCTTGGCGCCGGCCGCGGGGGCCGCGCCGCCGGCCGCCGGGGCCGCCGCAGCGCCCTCCGCCGGGACCGCGCCCTCGACCGGAGCCGCCTCGGCCTCGGTCTTCTCCGCCTTCGGCGCCACGACCGACGCGATGGCCTCGCGCGCGTCGAGCAGCGCGCGCACACCCTCGCCCAGCTTCAGGTCGCTGACGTGGAGCGCGTCGCCGATCTCCAGCGCCGTCACGTCGACCTCCAGCTTGGTCGGGATGGCCGCCGGCTTGGCGGCGATCGAGATGACGTGCATGCTCTGGTGCAGGTTGCCGCCGTTGGTGGTGCCGACCGCCTTGCCGGTCAGGACCAGCGGAACCGTCACGTGCACCTCGGCGTCGAGATCGACGCGCAGGAAGTCGACGTGGATCAGCCGGCGCGACAGCGGGTTCACCTGCGCGTCGCGCACCATGGCGGTCACCTCCTCGGACTTGCCGCCGCCGTTGATGGCCAGCTTGAGGACGGTGTTCCGCTTCTTCTCCTTGTCGAGCGAGGTGAGCAGCTCCTTCTCGTCGAAGGTCACCGCGACCGGCTCGGCCTTGCGCCCGTAGACCACGCCCGGGACCTTGCCCGCAGCGCGCACCTTGCGCGAGCCGCCCTTGCCCTTGCCGTCTCTGACCTCGACGTTGACCTTTGCGAAATCCATGACTGCTTTTCCTTTGGCTTGGTTTCCAGAACCCTGTGTTTGTGGACGCGACCCGGCGCTAGCTAGATGAAGAGGGAGCTGATCGAGTCGCCGTGGTGAATTCGTTTGACCGCCTCGCCCAGCAGGCGCGCGACGGGGAGGACCTTGATCTTGGGGCAGGCGCGCACGTCCGGGCGCACCGGGACGGTGTCCGTGATGAGCAGCTCCTCGAGCGGCGAGGCCATGATCCGCTCGATGGCCGGCGGCGAGAGCACGCCGTGGCTGGCGCAGGCGAACACCGCGCGCGCCCCCTGGGCCTTGACCGCCTGGGCGGCTGCGCAGAGCGTTCCCGCCGTGTCGACCATGTCGTCGACGATGATGGCGTCACGGCCCTTCACGTCGCCGATGATGTTGACGACCTCCGACACGTTGGGCGCCGGCCTCCGCTTGTCGATGATCGCCAGGCTGGTGCCGAGGCGCTTGGAGTAGGCGCGCGCGCGCTCGACGCCGCCCGCGTCGGGCGAGACGATCACCGCGTCCTGCGAGAAGCGCAGGCGGAGGTCGTCCATCAGGACCGGCATGGCGTACAGATGATCGACCGGGATGTTGAAGAACCCCTGGATCTGGCCGGCGTGCAGATCGATCGACAGCACGCGGTCGACGCCGGCCGCGGTCAGCAGATCGGCCACCAGGCGCGCCGAGATCGGCGTGCGCGGCTTGCTCTTGCGGTCCTGCCGGGCGTATCCGAAGTAGGGGATCACCGCGATGATGGACCCGGCCGACGCGCGCTTGAGCGCGTCGATCATGACCAGCAGCTCCATCAGGTTGTCGTTGGCCGGCGCGCAGGTCGGCTGCACGACGAAGCAGTTCACGCCGCGGACGTTCTCGTTGATCTCGACGTAGACCTCGCCGTCCGCGAAGCGCGTGACCTCGGCGCGGCCGAGCGGCGTCTCGACGTAGCGGCAGATCGCCTGCGCGAGCTCGCGGTTGGCGTTTCCGCTGAATATGGTGAGGGCTTTGAGCACGACGAAACCCGGGGGGGACCCCCGGGGAGGGCGAATCCTGCCATCGCCGCCCCGTGCCGTCAACGCCTGGGTTCGCCTCAGACGTCAGGCGATTAGCCCCGTGATTTCCAGTCGCTAGAGCCGGCCGGGCGCGTCAGGGCCGGGCCCCGGCGCGCTTCAGAGCTGGATCGCGGCCAGGATGAACTTCATGTTGCTGTCGTCGACGATCTTCAGGCTGGGCTTGGCCTCGGGCGGCACCAGCCCTTCGAGCTGGCTCAGCCGGGTCCGCTCGATCAGGAAGAAGGCGCGCTGGCCGCGGTGGCGGCCCATCCAGGCCTTGAGGTTCTCGACGTTCTTGTCACCCAGGAAGACGGTCCGCTGATCCTGCGGCCCCTCGTAGATCTCGTTCTGGGTGTAGAAGTTCTCGCCGCGCCAGTACATCTGCCAGACCAGCAGCCCCTCCTGGGGCGAGCGACGCAGCTTGTAATAGCTCGCGATCAGCCCCTTCTGCGTCCAGTAGGGGGTCACCTTCATCATGTAGCCGTCGAGCAGGAAGTAGGTGAAGGCGACGGCCAGCAGGCAGAGGGCCGCCGCGGCGGCGCGCTGCACGCGGCGCCAGGCCAGCGCCACCGACGCCACGGCGAACAGCGCGGCGAACACGACCAGCGCCGGGCGGAAGTCGAGCGCGGGCGGCCAGGGGCGCCCGGCCGGCGTGTTGATGTAGTCGTAGGAGAACAGCCAGATGAAGTGCTGGGCGTCCTTGGGGGCGAACGCCAGGTCGACGATCACCAGCGCCAGCAGCGGGATCCCGACCACTGCGGCCGCCGCCGCCGTTCGCACCGCCTTCCGCGACAGGAGATCGTCGAGGAAGCAGCCGACGACGATCGCCAGCCCCGGCAGGGCCGGCAGGATGTAGTGGTGGAACTTGGTGACCGACAGCGAGACCAGCGCGTAGGCGGAGACGAACCAGATGGCGCCGAACCAGTAGATCCCCTGGCGGCGGGCCTCGGCCGGGCCGCTCGACGGATCGCGGCGCCGCATCACCATCGCCCCCAGCGCCGCCGGCGCCAGCGCGATCCAGGGGAGCACCGCGTAGCCGAGCTCACGCAGGAAGTACTCGAAGGTCCCGCGATCGCCGTGCCGTCCGACCACCAGCCGGCGCCAGTGGTTGTCGCCGTAGAGCTCGTCCCAGAACGGCTTGCCGTGGCGGACCAGCATGGCGTGGTGCCAGGGGACCGCCACCACCGCGACGGTCAGCAGCGCCAGCAGGATGGCGAACCCCAGCTGGGCGCGCCGCAGGCGCTTCCAGTTCCAGGTGAAGCCGAGGTAAGCCAGGAAGACGATCACCGGCAGCCCCAGCCCGGCGATACCCTTGGCCAGCGTGGCCAGCCCGCACAGCGTGGCGGCGATGTTGAGGTAGAGGCCGGGCTTGGTGCGCAGCCGCCCGATGAGCCCGAAGTAGGCCAGGAAGCCGGCGATGTAGGGGAGCATCACCAGCGCGCCCGGCAGCGAGAAGTCCCGCCGCGCCAGCGTGAAGACCCAGCGCAGCTGGATCACGTTGACGACCAGCTGCGGGAGCGCGACCAGCGCGAAGAGGCCGGCCGAAAGGTAGAGCAGCGGATGATCCGGCCATCCCAGCCGGAAGGGGCCCAGCTGCGCGTGGCGGCGCGGCAGCGGGATGTCCTCGTCGTCGAACAGCGCCAGCGCCCCCAGCGCCAGCGCCATCGTCATCGGCCCGACGAAGGCCATGTCGGTCATGGCCTGCCGCGACACCAGGCTGTAGAGCGGCGAGGTGGCGGTCACCAGCGCCGCGAAGATCCCGGCCCGCCGGCTCACGAAGCGGGAGACGCAGAGGTAGATGCCGTACATCCCCAGCACGCCGAGCAGGCAAAAGGGCAGCCGCATCGCCCACTCGGGGCGCGAGGAGAGGGCCATCGTCCCGGGCGCCAGGTGATGCAGCCCGAACAGCCGCATCGACAGGCTCATGATCCAGAACGAGAGGACCGGCTTGGACCAGAAGTGGTCGGCGTCGATCGGCGCCCCCGGCCACCAGAGGCTGATGTAATCGCCCCGCTCGGTCATCTGGCGGGCGACCTCCCCGTAGTGGGTCTCCCAGGGGTCGTAGAGCCCGTACGAGCCGGCGAGCGGGACGTAGAGCAAGAGGCCAATCAGAATGACGAACAGGCCCGTCTGGCCTTCCGTCCAGTCGTCCGGCCGCAAAGAGAAGCGCATGAAAGCGCCGATGCTAAGCGCGCCCGTCGCCGCGCGCAATCAGGACCGCGAGGCACCCAATCCGCGCCGCGCGGCACCCGGGCCGCGTCGACGGCGCCTCTTGCCCCTAGCCAGTCGCCAAACTCATGGGATAGCCTTAGATTCAGCTCATGTGTGGAATCGTTGGCTACGTAGGTCCCCAGCAGGCGACGCCCATCCTGCTCGGCGGGTTGCGGCGGCTCGAGTACCGCGGCTACGACTCGGCCGGGGTGGCGGTCGTCGGCCCGCGCGGAACCCAGGTGCTGCGCTGCCGCGGCAAGCTGGCCGGGCTCGAGGCGATGGTCGCGCGCGAGACGCCCGACGGGACGCTGGGGATCGGCCACACCCGCTGGGCCACGCACGGCCGCCCCAGCGAGGCCAACGCGCACCCGCACAAGGCCGGCAGCGTCTCGGTGATCCACAACGGCATCATCGAGAACTACCTGTCGCTCCGCGCCCGCCTGGAGGCCTCGGGGCGCAAGTTCTCGTCGGAGACCGACACCGAGATCGTCGCCCACCTCGTGGATGAGGCGCTGGTCGGCGGCGCGCCAACCCTGGTCGAGGCGCTGCGCCGCGCGCTGCGCCAGGTGCACGGCGCGTACGCGCTGGTGGTCATCTCGGACAAGCATCCCGGCGAGCTGGCGGCCGCCAAGAACGCTTCGCCGCTCGTGCTCGGGCTGGGCAAGGGCGAGACCTTCCTTGCCTCCGACGTGCCGGCCATCCTCGAGCACACCCGCGAGGTGATCTTCCTCGACGAGGGGGACGTCGTGTCGGTCACCGCGGGCAAGGCGGTCATCACCGACGTCGAAGGGAAGCCGCGCGAGCGGCAGGCCCGCACGATCACCTGGGACGCCGCCCAGGCCGAGAAGGGCGGCTACCCGCACTTCATGCTCAAGGAGATCCACGAGCAGCCGCGCGCCATCACCGACACGCTGCGCGGGCGGCTCCTGCTCGAGGACCACGACGCGGACCTCGAGGGGTTCGAGGTCGATCCGCGCGGCCTGCGCCGCATCGTGATCGTCGCCTGCGGCACCTCGTACCACGCGGGCCTGGTCGGAAAGTTCCTCATCGAGGGGACCTCGCGCATCCCCTGCGAGGTCGATCTGGCCAGCGAGTTCCGCTACCGCGATCCGGTCATCGGGCCCGAGGATCTGGTCGTCGCCATCTCCCAGAGCGGCGAGACGGCCGACACGCTGGCGGCGGTCAAGGAGGCCCGGGCGCGCGGCGCGCGCGTGCTGGCGATCTCCAACGTGGTCGACTCGGCCATTCCGCGGGCCTCGAACGGCGTCGTCTACACCTACGCCGGGCCGGAGATCGGCGTCGCCTCGACCAAGTGCTTCACGGCCCAGCTGGCGGCGCTGGCGCTCATCGCGGTGCACGTCGGCCGGCGCACCGGCAACCTCAAGCCTGACGACGCGGCCAAGCTGGTCGAGGAGCTGGCGCTCACTCCGACAAAGATGACCGAGGCGCTCGAGGCGCTGGGCGACCTCAAGCAGCTGGCGCGGGAGTACCGCTACGCCAAGGACTTCCTCTTCCTGGGGCGGGGGACCAACTACCCGATCGCGCTCGAGGGAGCGCTCAAGCTCAAGGAGATCTCTTACATCCACGCCGAGGGGTACGCCGCCGGCGAGATGAAGCACGGGCCGATCGCGCTGGTCGACGACGGCGTGCCGGTCGTCGTGCTGGCGCCGCAGGGCCCCGGCTACGAGAAGGTCCTCTCGAACCTTCAGGAGGTGCGCGCCCGCAACGGCCACACCATCGGCATCGGCACCAAGGGGGACGAGCAGCTGGCTTCGCAGTGCGACCGAGTGCTGTCGATCCCCGACGCCCCGGCGCTGCTGCAGCCTTTCCTGACGGTGCTGCCGCTCCAGCTCATGAGCTACGCCATCGCGGTGGCCAAGGGGAACGACGTCGACCAGCCCCGCAACCTCGCCAAGAGCGTCACGGTCGAGTGAAGAAGGCGCGCCTCTCGCACGTCGACGCGCGGGGCGCGGCGCGGATGGTCGACGTCGCCGACAAGCCGGAGACGGCGCGCACGGCGACCGCCTCGGCGACCGTGAAGATGAAGCGCGAGACGCTGCGCCTCGTCGAGCGGGCGACGGGCGCCCGCGGCAAGGGGGACGTGCTGGCGGTGGCCCGGCTGGCCGGGATCATGGCGGCGCGACGGACGGCCGAGCTGATCCCGCTCTGCCACCCGATTCGCCTGACCGACTGTCAGGTCGACCTGACGACCGACCGCGCCCTGCCCGGGGTGCGCATCCGGGCCACGGCGCGGGCCGTCGACCGGACGGGGGTCGAGATGGAGGCCATGCTGGCCGCCACCACCGCCGCCCTGACCGTCTACGACATGGTCAAGGGCGCTGAACGGGAGACGGAGATCGGCGCCGTCCGCCTCGAGGAGAAGGCCGGAGGGCGCAGCGGACACTGGCGGCGGGGGGCGGCGCCGCGGCTGCGCCTGAAACCGATTGCCAGGGGCCGGGCATCCAAATAAACAATCCAGGCTCAAGCTAAGGAAAGAAACCACCCATGCCCCTCCCCGAGAGAACCAAAGTCGCGATCATTGGCTCCGGCCCAGCCGGCTTCACGGCGGCGATCTACGCCGCCCGCGCCGACCTCGAGCCCGTGATGTTCGAAGGGGGCGGCGCGGCCATCGAGCCGGTGACGCTGCCAGGCGGCCAGCTCATGATCACGACCGAGGTCGAGAACTACCCCGGGTTCCCCAAGGGGGTCCAGGGCCCCGAGCTGATGGAGCTGTTCAAGGCGCAGGCCGAGCGGTTCGGCACCCGCGTGATCACCGGCGACGTGACCGCCGTCGACCTCTCCGAGCGCCCGTTCAAGCTGACCTCGACCGAGGGGAGCCTGGTCGCCGAGACGGTCATCATCGCCACCGGCGCCTCGGCCAAGTGGCTGGGGATCCCGTCGGAGGAGAAGTTCAAGAACTACGGCGTGTCGGCCTGCGCGACCTGCGACGGCGCGCTGTTCAAGGGGCGCGACCTGATCGTCGTCGGGGGCGGCGACACCGCGATGGAGGAGGCCAACTTCCTCACCCGCTTCGCCACCAAGGTGGTCCTCGTTCACCGCCGCGACGAGTTCCGCGCCTCTCGGATCATGCTGGATCGCGCGCGCAACAACCCCAAGATCGAGCTCGTCACCAACGCGGTCGTCGACGAGATCCTGGGCGAGCTGCCCCGGCCCGGGGTCACCGGCGTCAAGCTGCGGGACACGCGCACCGGCGTCGTCACCGAGCGCGCGGCCGGGGGCCTGTTCGTGGCCATCGGCCACGAGCCGAACTCGGGTCTGTTCCGTGGGCTCCTGGACATGGACGCCGCCGGCTACCTGAAGGTCAAGCCGGGCTCGACCGCCACCAAGATCCCGGGCGTGTTCGCCTGCGGCGACGTCGCAGATCACGTCTACCGGCAGGCGATCACCGCTGCCGGCACCGGGTGCATGGCGGCCATCGACGCCGAGCGCTTCCTGGGCTCCCAGACGTAGCGAAGGGCGGGGCGGGACTTCCGGTAACGCCGGGCTCGCGCCGGACGATACCGCCGAGAGGCGGCTACTTCTCGGCGCTGGCCGCGGGCTTGCCCTCGGCCTTCTTGCTCTTCTTCTTCTTGCCGCCGGGGGCCCCGCCGGCGCCGGTCGCGTCGGTCTTGGCCGCCTCGACCGCCGGGCCCTTCAGCTTGAACTGCTGGTTCGCCGCCGAGGTCCAGCCCTGCTGGCTGACCTGCGCTCCGTCGGTGTTGGGCGCGCCGATCACGGCCAGGACCTTCCCGCTGTGGCGCGCCACCAGCCGGATCATCCCCGGACCGGCGTCGGCCACGATCCAGTTCTGGTTCGCGCCGCCGTTGCAGGAGTACTGCTGCACCTTCGCGCCGTCACCGGCGGCGTAGGCGGAGACATCCAGGCACTTCCCGCTGTTCACGTTGACGAGCGTGTAATAGTTGCCGGGGATCGCCGTCAGCTTGAACTGCTGCGCCGGCGAGCCGTTGCAGGCGGCGATCTCCGCCTGCGCGACGTCGTCCTTGCTCCCGCCGCCGAACTGAAGGCACTTGTTGGCCACGGTGGTGACGGCATAGGTCACCTTGGGATCGATCGCCATCGCCGAGCGTGCCGGCTCGACCGGAGCGGGAGGCGGCGGGGGAGGCGACTCCTCCTTCTTCTCGTCCTGCTGCACGCAGCCCGAGACGGCGGCGGCCGAGAGGCCCGCGCAAAAGAAAACGAAGAGAGACCGCGACAACCATTTTCCGGCATTCGTCATGTGTAAGCTCCCGCAGAGTCGGGGCGAGCGTGCCCCGGCGGCGCCCCGAATGTCAACGTCGCGTTGCGGGCGCGCGAGGTTGCCCGCGCGAGGCGCCCTCGATCTGCCCCGTCCATCGGGCCGTTCCCTGGCATAATCTGCGGCGATGAGCAGCGAGCCGCCGGCGCCCGGCAGCGAGGCAGAGCCCGACTTCGAGCTGACCGAGGCCTCGGGCGTGAGCGCCTCGGCGATCGTCCCCGAGCCGCCGCCCGAGCCGACCGCCGCGCCGGCGTCGCGCTCGGCGATCCCGCCGGAGAAGGCCGTCGAGCTGCTGTCGAAGATCAGCCTTTTCGCCTCGTTGCAGCCCTCTTACCTGCGGCGAATCGCCGCGCTGGGCATCGAGGAGGACTACGCCTCGGGCGCCATCATCTTCAAGGAGGGGGCCCAAGGCGACAAGATGTACCTCATCCTCTCGGGGGCGGTCCGTATCGGGCGGCAGGTGCCGGGGATGGGCGAGGAGGCGCTGGCCGTCCTGCGCGCCGGCACGCACTTCGGCGAGATGGCGCTCATCGACGACTTTCCGCGCAGCGCCGACGCGCGCGCGCACGAGGCCTGCCGCCTGTTCGTGATCCGCAAGGAGGACATGGAAGACCTCCTGTTCGTCGATCGCGACCTGGCCTACGACCTCCTGTGGTCGTTCGTCCGCACGCTGTCGTCGCGCCTGCGCGAGACCAACGACAAGATGACCTTCATGGCCGTCACCTCGAAGTTCTGATGGCGGGCCGCGCGCGGGCGGGCGCGGTCTGCTTCGTCCTCGCGGCCGCCGTCTGCTCGCCCGAGCCCATCGCGGGGCGCGCGGGACCCTCTCAGGGGCCCGAACTTCAAACGTTGAACTTGAAGTGGATGACGTCGCCGTCGCGGACGACGTAGTCCTTGCCTTCGAGGGCCAGCTTGGCGTTGGCGCGGCAGGCGGCCTCGGAGCCGAGCTTGATGAGGTCCTCCCACCAGATGACCTCGGCCTTGATGAAGCCGCGCTCGAAGTCGGTGTGGATGACGCCGGCGGCCTGCGGGGCCCTGGCGCCGCGCTTGACCGTCCAGGCGCGGCACTCGTCGGGGCCGGCGGTGAGGAAGGTGATGAGGTCGAGGATCTTGTAGGCGGTGCGCGCCACGGCGTGGAGGCCCGGCTCTTTGAGGCCGAGGCTGTCGAGGAAGGCGGGGCGGTCGGCGGGGTCGAGGCCGGCGATCTCCGCCTCGGCGGCGGCGCAGATGATCACCACCGGCGCGCCCTCGGCCTCGGCGTGCTTGCGCAGCGCGGAGACGTACTTGTCGCCGTCGGCGCCCGCCAGCTGCTTCTCGGCCACGTTGGCGACGTAGAAGACCTTCTTCAGCGTCAGGAGGCCTGCGTCCTTGATGAGCGCCTTCTGGTCCTCGTCGAGCCCCTGCGCGCGCGCGGGCTTGCCCGCGTCGAGACCCGCGCGGAGCCGCTCGCAGAGCTCCAGCACCACCTGCTCGGCTTTTGCGGCGGGCGTGCCCTGGCCGGCCTTCTGGGCCTTCTTCGCGCGATCGATGCGCTTGTCGACCGCCTCCAGGTCCTTCAGGCAGAGCTCGGTGTCGATGGTGCCGACGTCGGCGACCGGATCGACGCGCCCCTCGACGTGGATGACGTTGTCGTCCTCGAAGCAGCGGACGACGTGGGCGATGGCGTCGGTCTCGCGGATGTTGGCCAGGAACTGGTTCCCCAGGCCCTCACCCTTCGAGGCGCCGCGCACGAGGCCGGCGATGTCGACGAAGTTCACCGTCGCGGCGACCACCGACTTCGGGTGGTACAGCTCGACCAGCGCGTCGAG
>Ga0209060_10002250_pt1 | contig 18399 bp, 20 predicted proteins | sample Coa_R1_8_FD_187155 | JGI IMG/M metagenome (GOLD analysis project Ga0209060, IMG submission 187155) | Surface soil microbial communities from Centralia Pennsylvania, which are recovering from an underground coalmine fire - Coalmine... | ecosystem: Environmental > Terrestrial > Soil >...
CATGGGCAGGCGAGGGTGAGAGTCAGTAAAGAGACGCTCGGCGCACGAATCAGACTCTTCCCCCATCGCCCGGGTGGGCGCCCGATCCACGTTCGTTCGGGCTAACAGAGGGAGGCAGGCATGGCGATCAAGGAGTACGAACCCGGGACCGCGTTTCCTGGTGTGACGGGGCGAACGATCGGCGAGTCGTCGCCGGCGTGGCCGATGCCGCGGCGGGCGCGGCCGGGCTCGCCCAACGTGCTCTTCATCGTCCTCGACGATACCGGCTTCGGCCATCTCGGGTGCTTTGGCTCACCCATTCGTACCCCGAACCTCGATCGCCTCGCGGCCGGCGGCTTGCGATTCACCAACATGCACACGACCGCGCTCTGCTCGCCGAGCAGGTGGTGCATCATCACGGGCCGCAACCACCACTCGAACGCGATGGCCTGCATCACCGAGGGCGCGACGGGCTTCCCGGGGTCGAACGGGCAGATCCCCTTCGAGAACGGCTTCCTGTCGGAGATCCTGCAAGCGCACGGATACAACACCTTCGCGCTGGGCAAGTGGCACCTGACGGCGACCGAGGACTGCAGCGCCGCCGGGCCCTACGATAGATGGCCACTCGGACGCGGGTTCGAACGCTTCTACGGCTTCCTGGGTGGGGACACGCACCAGTACTACCCGGATCTCATCTACGACAACCATCAGGTCGCCCCGCCTCGGACCCCGGAGGAGGGTTACCACCTGACGCCAGACCTCGTCGATCACGCGATCGACTTCATCGCCGACGCCAAGCAGGTCGCGCCAGAGAAACCGTTCTTCATGTACTTCTGCAGCGGGGCTGCTCACGCGCCCCACCACGTGCCCAGAGAGTGGGCGGACAAGTACAAGGGCGCCTTCGACGCGGGCTGGGACGCCTATCGCACGGCGACGTTCGAACGCCAGCTGGCCCTCGGCATCGTGCCACCCGGGACCAGGCTGTCGGAGCGCGATCCCGACGTTCAGCCCTGGGACGGCCTGGCGCCGGAGGAGAAGCGCCTCTACGCACGCATGATGGAGGTCTTCGCGGGGTTCCTCGAGCACACCGATCATCACATCGGCCGGCTCCTCCAGTTCCTCGAACGCTCGGGGCAGCTCGACAACACGCTCGTCATGGTCGTGAGCGACAACGGCGCCAGCGCCGAGGGCGGGCCGCACGGGTCGGTGAACGAGAACCTGTTCTTCAACAACGTGCCCGAGACCCTCGAGGACAACCTCAAGGCGCTCGACGACCTCGGCGGTCCGAAGTACTACAACCACTATCCCTGGGGCTGGGCCTGGGCCGGCAATACCCCCTTCCGGCGGTGGAAGCGCGAGACCTACCGCGGCGGCGCCAGCGATCCGTTCATCGCCCATTGGCCCAAGGGCATCAAGGGCAAGGGCGAGATCCGCACGCACTACGCGCACCTCGTCGACATGGTGCCCACGGTGCTCGAGGCGGCCGGGCTCGAGGCTCCCCACGCGATTCGCGGCGTGACCCAGTCACCGATACAAGGCGTCTCGTTCGCCGCGGCGCTGACGGACGCCAAGGCGGAGAATCGCCACCACACGCAGTACTTCGAGATGTTCGGCCACCGGGCCATCTATCACGATGGCTGGCGCGCGGTCTGTCCCGTGCCGGGCCCGTCGTTCACGGAGGCCGGCCTGGGCTTTGGCGAGATGGTGATCACCGAAGAGAAGCTGCGCGAGCTGGACGCCAAGGGCTGGGAGCTCTACGAGGTGTCCCAGGACTTCGCCGAGACGAAGAACCTCGCGGCAGAGCGGCGCGACAAGCTGATCGAGATGATCGCCCTCTGGTACGTGGAGGCGGGCAAGTACGACGTCCTGCCCATCGACAGCCGCGGAACGATGCGCCTCGCCGATGAGCGACCCCGGCTGGCGCCACCGCGGAAGCTCTACGTCTACCACCCGAACACCTCGGTCGTGTCGAACCTGATCGCGCCCCAGGTGCTGAACCGGCCGCACGCGATCACGGCGACGGTCGACCTGAAGGATGGAGAGAGCGGCGTGCTCGTCGCGCAGGGGAATGCCTCGGGCGGCTACGCCCTCTACCTCAAGGACCACAAGCTGCACTACGTCTACAACTACCTGGGGATCCAGAGCTTCCAGATCGCGACGGAGTCGTCGATCGGCGCCGGACGCCACGAGCTTCGATTCGAGTTCGAGCCGACCGGGCGCCCGGACCTGGCGCACGGCAAGGGAACGCCCGGGCGGGCGCAGCTCTACGTCGACGGCAAGCTCGCAGGCGCCGGCGAGCTGCCCGTGACGATCCCACTGATGATTGGCATCACGGACGGATTCGTCTGTGGCCGTGCGCCCGGCGCGCCGCTCTCCGCCGACTTCGAACCGCCATTCGCCTTCACGGGAGAGCTGGAGAAGGTCGTCGTCGACGTTTCGGGCGACCTGCTGGAAGACAAGGCCGCCCAGATGCGCGCGATCATGGCGCACCAGTAGGGCGGACGAGTCCGCACCGACGAGGCTACCTACATCGTCGGGGGAGTCGTCTCTTGCTTCGCGGCGAGAGGGCGATTGCCCGGCGGTTCGCGAACGGCCGACGGCGGCTCAGTTGTCAATGAGCGACCTCAGCGTCCGACCCCGGAAGGAGTGCCGCAGCTTGTTGAGCGCCTTGGCCTCGATCTGCCGGATGCGTTCGCGGGTTACGGAGAAGTCGTCGCCAACTTGCTCCAGCGTGCGCTCGGACCTTTCACCGATGCCGAAGCGCATGCGTACGACCTTCTCCTCGCGCGGCGTCAGCGTGGCCAGCACCTTCCTCGTGTGCGCCGCCAGGTCCGTCGAGATCATCGCGTCGTCCGCCGGAACGACGTTCCGGTCCTCGATGAAGTCGCCGAGCTGCATGTCTTCCTCTGGTCCGGCGGGTGTTGCGAGCGACAGCGGCTGGCGGTCGAGACGCAAGAGCATCCGGACCGTGTCCGCCGAGACCGACAGGTGTTCGGCGATCTCGTCGGGGGTCGGCTCGCGGCCGAGCTCTTGCACCAGCAGGCGCGCGCTGTGCCTCAGCTTGGTCAGCGTCTCCAGCATATGGACCGGGATGCGGATCGTGCGCGACTGGTCGGAGATGGCCCGCGTGATCCCCTGCCGGATCCACCAGGTTGCGTAGGTGGAGAACTTGTAGCCGCGTTGGTAGTCGAACTTGTCGACGGCCTTCATGAGTCCGATGTTGCCCTCCTGAATGAGGTCCAGGAACTCCAGGCCGCGGTTCAGATGTCTCCTGGCGATCGAGACGACCAAGCGCAGGTTGGCCTCCACGAACGCCGCCTTAGCCTCCTCCATGGCGAGCTCGCCCTCCTCGATCTCGCGCACCTTGGTCCGAAGCGCGCCTTCTTTCAGCTTCGCGCGGTGCTCGACCCTTTGAACCTTCTTCCGGGCCTCACCAACGACCTTCGACATCTGCTCGATCTCGTCCAGCCGAAGACCCAGCTCGCGCGCGACCGCCCTTTGCCGGAGCGGCGAAGACCGCATCTCGCGCAGGGCTCGCTCCAGATCTCTGGCGCCCAGACCGCTCCGGCTCTCACAAGCGGCGATCTCGCCGCGGGCGAGCTCGAGCTCGGCCAGAAGGTTCTTCAGCTTGAGGACGAGCCTGCTGATCTGTCTCGGGTGGAGCCGGAGCTCGAGGAGAGCGTTTTCGATCTCACGCCAGGCCCCCTGCGACGGCGCTCCGTTCTCGCATCCGCCGCGGAGTCGATGCACTTTGTCGAGGACCTTGCAGACGCGCTCCACCTGCCGTTGCTCGTCGAAGTCGGGATCGTCCGTGTCGAGGTCTCCGACGACGTCGGTGACCCTGAGCTTGGCCTTCCGCAGATCCTCGCGCAGCGAGAGGATGTCGTCGACGGCGACGGCGGACTGGAGCGCGGCGCCCAGGACGCGCCGCCGGCCGTCCTCGAGGCGCTTCGCGAGCTGGATCTCGCCCTCGCGTGTCAGGAGCGCGAACGACTTCATCCCGCTCAGGTACTGGCCCATCGGATCGCGGCTCGCGGATTCGCGCGTCTCGAGGTCCCGGCCGGCATCGCCGCCGGCGCGGGCAGTCTCCGGTGGAGAAGCCTCCGGGGCGTCTCCGGGAGTCGCAGGAGCGACCAGGGTCAAGCGTGGGGTCATCGGGCGGGCCTGGCCGCGCGGTTGGCTCGGCCACGCGCCATCCCCGCCCCCCTGTTACGATTGTCCAGGTCCTGCCGTTCGGTCAGAAAGGCCCGGACGACCGTGTCGACGTCCTCTTCGAATCGTACCTTGCCGGCGCCGATCTCGCGCAGCGCGGCCACCGCCGACTTGTTGTCACATTCCACCAGCCGACGCCCGCCGAGCGCCAGCTGCCGAGCGCGGTTCGCGGCCAGAATCACCAGCGCGAAGTGGTTGTTCACCTGCCTGAGACAGTCTTGGACCGTAACGCGAGCCATCTGCGCCTCCGTTGCAACGTGAGGCGTCTGTCCCGCGACCGGGGGATGGGATGGGCTTCCGCTCGCGCCACGGCGCCGAAGCCGCCTGGCGACCGTGTCGCCAAGTGAAACCACGTTAGCACGTCAGGGGCGCTCGTGCCCTGACCGAGCGCCGGCCGCTAAGGGCCGCTGTCGGAAGTCGCGCCCGTCGCCTGAAGTCCGAGGAATCGATAGAAGTGGGACACGCTGAGCAGGACGATGCGGATCATTCCGGCGGACGTGGCGAAGGTCTGGAGATAGGCTCCGTACGCTTTCACCGCACCGTCTCGGGCGGCCGGATCGCGCAGGGGGTCGCCCTGCGGCCAAGGGTTGGCGTGAAGGTAGTCGCAATAGCGCGCCACCTGGTAACGGACGCTCGAGGCGCCGAAGGGTCGATCCTCGGCCAGCGGATGACTCGTCAGCCACGCCGAGAACGCCGCGTATGATCCCTCGGCCCCGGTTCGGGCACGAGGGACCTCGTCGGGCCGGTGACGGGCCGAGCTCACCGCTCACGCGGGTCGCGAGCCAACGCGACCGCCGTGCCGGGCAATGGCCACCGCAACGCACAGCACATACCGACAAACAGGAAAAAGGTGCCCCATGCTTCCATCATCACGCCCTGCCTTTCACAATCCTGGAGATCGCCAGGTCGAGCACAGCACGCTGTCCAGGTGATTCCTTGCATTGACCGCCCGAAGCAAGAGCGCCCGGATCTCCGGTGAGGTGAGGAGGTAGCTCTCGACCTCGGGCGCGCCGGCAATCGCATCGTCGAGCTCGGCCTCCGTGCGCGCGAGCATTTGTAGCGCCGCGGCTACTTTGGCGTCGTGATCGCTCAATGGTTCGCTCGCAACGCAGTCAGCAGGTCAGGGACGGAGACGACGGCGATCCCCACGGCACCGTCGGACATTCCGTACGGGAGAACGAGATCGCGTCCGTTGAGCATCGAGCCGCACGAATAGACGACGTTGGGGACGTAGCCCTCGCGCTCCGGCCCCTCTGGACCGAGGAGGGGCTCGCGCAGCTGGCCGACGACGCGCCGAGGATCGTCGAGGTCCAGGAGGAGCGCGCCGAGCACGTAACGCCTCATGGGTCCGACGCCGTGGGTGACGACCAGCCAGCCTTCGTCGGTCTCGAGGGGCGAGCCGCAGTTGCCGATCTGGAGCAACTCCCACGAACGGCTCGGGCGATGCAACTCCGTGACCTCGGCCCACTGCCGGACGTCCGTCGAGGTCGCCAGGTGCAGGTTTTCGCGATCCCGGCGGGACAGCATGACGTACTTTCCGTGGATCCGACGCGGGAAGAGCGCCATTCCCTTGTTTTGCGCGGCGGGGCCGCTGAGGGTCGAGACACGGAATGACGCGAAGTCGTTGGTCTGGATCAACTGCGGCATGATCTCGAAACCGTCGAACGCCGTGTAGGTCGCGTAGTACGTCACCTCGCCGTCGTCCTCGACGAACCGGACGAAGCGCGCGTCCTCCATGCCGTGGGTCTCGTGCGGGCCGGCGGGGAAGATCACCCGCTCGGAGAGCGCCGAGTCGGCCGGGAACGACGTGACGTAGCTCGAGGCGGCGAGCACGCGGATGATCTTGACCGTCTCGTAAGCAATGGCGTGCGGCGCGCCCTCGCGCTCGAACGCGCTCAGTCGGCCGTCGAGCTCGGCGAGCGTGAAGCGCTCTGCGAGGGGATCGGTGATGGCCCAGGCGACCTCGTTCCCCGCGTCGAGCTCGAGGAGCTTCGCGCGGAAGGAAGCCTTGTCGTAGCCGGACGGCGGCGCTCGGTCGCCGGTGACCAGGCAGGGACCGAGCGGATCGAAGGTCACCCTCGAGGTGTAGTCGACGACGCCGGTTCGAAACTCGATGGATGAGATGTGCCCTTCGCCGACGGCGCGCAGGCTCATGACGAATCTGATGTCGCCCGGATCGAGGCCCGTTTGATCGGGCGCTGGCACGAGCGACGGATTGAAGAGGGCGGCACCCTCCACGGAGTACTCGTTGGTGAAGTAGGCGCCGATGAGGAGGCGCCGCTCTCGCGACAGCGCCGTGTCGGGAACCCGGTGGGCGACCAGCGCGAAATGGCGCTCGAGCAGCGCCTCGAACCCGCGGTGCCGTCCGGCGAACCCGTCTAGGGTGTCGCCCAGCACGCGGGCCACTTCATCCTCCGGGAGCGCCAGGATGCGTGCCATGAGCAGGCCGGCGCGTGTGCCGGTGTCGGTGAAGATCTCCTCGCCGGGCAAGTAGGGTTTGGCGATCACCCGGCTGGGGTCGTGGTGGAGCCGATGTGAGGTCCGAGTGATCATCTGGCCAGCTACGTCCGGGATTCGGTTCCGTGGGCGTACTCGAGGCTCTCGCCGGCGAGCTCCAGCATCTCGATGAGCGAGAGCAAGAACGAGATGGTGCTCTCGGCGCCCTGATTCAAATTTGGTGCCTGCTCGCCGAGGCCGTCGCGACAACCCGCGGTCGCGGAGTCGTAGACGGCGGCGCCGAGGCGGTTGGCGCCGAGGAACCACTCGAACGCTTCTCGCATGCGTCGAAGGTATCGGTCGTTCCGGGTCACGAGATAGGCGCCCCGGAACGCGAGCACGAACGCCGCGGCGTCGATCGGCTGCTCGTCGGCCGCGGAGCGGGTCTTGCCCCTCATGTGCCAGCCCGCGTTCCCCACCAGGACCAGGCGGTCGTTCAAAAAGCAGGTCTCTTCGAGGAACTCCAGCGCCTCGCGTGCGACGTCCCGGCTCTCCGGATCTCCCGTCAGCGCGTGTGCCCGCCACAGCGCGAGCGGCAGAAGCGCGTTGTCGTACGTCAGAGCGGGCTCGAACCAGCGCCAATCCGCGGTCGCCTCTTGGCGGTAGCGCCGGCAAAGTCGTTCGGCGAGCCGCGCCAGAAGCTCTGCGGCGGGGCCCACCTCCGGGTGCTGGGCGAGGAACGCCGTCAATCCCAGCATTGCCAGCGCGGTCCCTCGGGGACCCAGCTCCGCGGCATGGGGCAGGCCGCGCTCGAACATCTGTCGGGCCAGCCTGCGCTGCCCATCGTCACGCGAGAGATGAGCGGTGGTGCCCAGCGCCCAGAGCGCGCGGCCCGTGCAGTCGTCGGACTCGCTCCCTTCCGTGAACGAGCGTCCGTAGGTCATGATGTTCCGGAAGCGGCCCTCGGACGTTTGCGCGGCGTGAAGAAAGGCGAGGTACGTCACGACGAGCCGCTTCGTGTCCGCCGAGCCGCTCAGGGATTCGGCGTGGACCGCGACCATGAGCGCCCGGGCGTTGTCATCCACGCAATAGCCGCTCGCGCGGGCTGGGACGCTGAACGTCGCATGCTGAACGATGCCGGTGTCGTCGGTCAGGCGCAGCAGGTGATCGAGGCGAAGCTCCGGCAGGCCACTGGCGCGCGGCTCCTCGCGGCGGCGGCGCGCGCGGCGCCCGCTCCGCTCGAGCATCTCCCCGAGTCGCAGATGCTGCCGCCCGACCTCGGCCCAGGTGAACGCGCGCGTGTGCTCGTAGCCCTGTTTCCGCAGGCGTGCCAGCTCCGCGGGATCGTCGAACAATGCCGCGACGGTCTCGGCGAGGCCGACACTGTCACCGAACGAGAACAGGCGCCCACGATCCTCTGCCAGGAGCTCCTTGGCGTGCCAGTAAGGCGTGGAGACGACGGCCGCCCCCGCGCCCATCGCGTACGACAGGGCGCCGCTCGTGACCTGGGCCTCGTTGAGGTACGGGCTCACGAAGACATCGGTCGCCTGCAGGTAGCTGCACAGCTCCTCCGTCGTGACGTACTGATCGCGGAACACGACGTGCTCCCGAACGCTCAGCTGTTCAGCGAGTCGTTCGAGCGACGTGCGGTAGGCCTCGCCGTGCTGGCGAAGCACGGCCGGGTGCGTGGCGCCGACGACGAAGTAGACGAGATCGGGGTGCGCGCTGACGAGAGCGGGCAGGGCCCGGATGACGGTCTCGACGCCCTTGTTTGGCCCCAGCAGCCCGAAGGTGAGGAGCATGCGCTGCCCGGCGACGCCGAAGCGGGCCTTGAGCCCCTCCTGGTCACGCGGCGGCATGTCGGGGATCCCGTGGGGGATGATCTCCACGCGCGAGATCGGCAGCTCGTAACGTCGAGCAAGCAGGTCCGCGGCGACCTGGCTCATGACGATGAGCACCGACGCCTTCGCCATCTTTTGCACGATCGCCCGCTGAGAAGGCGAGGGTGTCTCGAGGACGGTGTGCAGGGTGACCGCCGCGGGCACCCGCAGCGCGCCTAGGAAGTCGAGGATGTAGGCGCCGTCATCGCCGCCGAAGATTCCGTACTCGTGCTGCAGCGAAACCCAGCGTACGGCCTTGTAGTTCACCAGCTCGGCCGCGCGCGCGTAGTTGCTCTTCGTCCCCTGGCGGATCTCGTATTCGACATCCGTCGCGTACTCGTACCTCGAGCCTTCGTCGGTGACCGCCACCACGAGGGGATTGATGCCCTCGTCCGCGGCCCGCATCCCCTGGGCGAGATCGCGCGTGAACGTCGCGATCCCGCAGCGTCTCGGTGGATAGGTGCCGAGGAACGCGATCCGGGCCGGAGCGTCCAAGACTCATCAGCCTTTTCGGGAGGGATCGAGCTTGTGCCAGCAACCTCCGCACAGCGTCGCGGCCCGCATCACCAGGCTCCCGCAGAAGGGGCAAGCGGTGCGCGCAGCGTCCGGGGCGGTCGCGTCGAGCGCCGGGGCGGCGCCGTCGAGCGCACCGACCGCGCTCGTGATCGCCGCGCGGACTGCGTTCGGAGCGACGCCCGGCGCGAGAGGCTGCAAGAGCGCGGCGAGCGCGCGCAGGCTCTCGCGCGCCTTCGCAAAATGAATCTCGGCCGCGAGCCGATCGCTGGGCGTGAATTCCATGGTGCCTTCCCTCGACGGGGTTCACCAGGTCGCAACGCTGGCCGATCGTCCAGCCGCCGACTCCGCGACGGCAGCTGGTGATCCATTGGTACGCGCCGCCCGCCCGATCCGCAAGCGATTGTCGCGGAAATCGTACCGTTGGCCCCGAGCTTGCCCGCGGCAGCCGGGCCCGGCCCTCAAGGTTTCGAGCGCCGGCTCAGCCAGAGCGAGTGCAGGCGGTTCGAGTGCCGGTTGGCGCGCACGCGCACGAGGCGCGTCTCGAGATCGGCGCCGCGGAGGCGCGCCGTGAAGGCGCGCGACGCGAACGTCGACCAGATGGCAAGCACGCCGTTCGGCCTCAAGGCCTGCCGCGCGCGCCGGAGTCCCTCGGGCGAATAGAGATGTCTATTCGCCTGACAAGTGAATGCTTCCGGGCCGTTGTCGACGTCCAGGAGGATCGCGTCGTAGTACTCGCGCGCGGTCGCGATGGCCACGGCGACGTCTCCCTCGGTCACGCGCACGCGTGGATCCAGGAGCGGTTCCTCCGCGAGGTGTCCGATGAGCTCACGGTTCCATCGCACCACGGCGCCGACGAGCTCGACGACATCGACCACCGCGTCCGCGCGGAGGGCAGAGAGCGCGGCGCGCGCCGTGAAGCCCATTCCCAGCCCACCGACGAGCACGCGGGCCCCCGGCACGACGTCCAGCCCCGCGCAGCCGCGCTCGGCCAGCTTCTCCTCCGATCCGTGACTCTTGCTCGTCATGAGCACGTCGCCGTCGATGCGGATCGAGTGCTCTTTGCCGCGCCGCGCGAGCGTCATCTCGCTGCCATCGGTCATGCGCGCGCGATCCAGGGTCTGCCAGGACATCAAAGGACACCTCACACGGTTGAAGGCGCATACGCTTGCCGGCCTCGTTTCCTGCTCGCTATCTGCCGAGAAGCCGCGTATCGCTAGACGAAAGGAAGAAGGACCACTTGACGAAATTCGTGTCGCACAGAGGCGTCGAAGCGAAGGAGTTCTGGACCGAGTTCAGGCGCGCGAGCCGCAAGGTCTCCGAGACGCTGCAGGCAGCAATGGTGGAGCTGGCCGATACGGGGACGTGCGAGCTCGACGAGGTCCAGGGCGCCGAGCTGCGCCGGATCATCGCGACGCTGGCCCAGCCCGCCTCGGCCCTCATCACCGAGGTGCCCTACGTCCGCCCGCTGTTCGGGCAAATCCGCAGGTGATCGGACATCTGTCTCGTGGCTGTGGCCGACGAGGTCGAACGCCCGCCTGAGCTCTGAGTCTCGTCGCCGGCCGGTTCAGCGGAGCGACGCTGGCAGGAACCAGGCCGCTGGGCGCTCCGCGTCCGCGAGATGACGGCGGGCCGCCGCGACCCGACCGAGCAAGCCCACGAGCGCGTCGGTCACCATGACGGTCTCGCCGTCGACCTCGGTGAGAGCCGCCACTGCGGCGTGGAGATCGCTGCACGCTTCGTCGAACGACGCTCGCGCGCGAGCGGCCACCGGCGCGCCGTCCCGCGCGTTCAAGATCGCGCCGCCGCGAACCTGTGCCGGAGCCACGACGTCGTCAGGCCACAGACCATGCCGACAAACAAAGCCAAACTCGCGAGCGCGATCATTGGAACTCCCGTCCTCGCGTCTGAGAAATGGAGACGCGTCCATTGTGAAGGTCGACCTCGCGCGCGAAGTCGTCCTGCCGCCCAGCCCCAACCACCCCCCCCTTTGTGCGCGCGAAACCGGCGCCGCGCAAGGAATCTCGTCGCGCACGAACGATTTCTCTCTGCATCTCGGGCAGCAGACGTCACGGGTCGAGCAGCCGCATCGAGGCGTCTGGCCCCCGAAGCGTCAGTTCCGCCGGCGCGCCGGATCGAAGGCTTGGACCAGCTGTTGAACGGTTCGGAGCGTCAGCCAGAGAGCGTCGAGGCCCTTCATGGTAGGGAATCGACGGGCGTCGACATCGTTCTGAATGCTGCGAATCGTTTCGACGCGACGAGAAAGTTCCGTCGCCAACATCGGGTGTGGCGTCTCTCCGAGTTTCGAGAGGGACATATAGATCACCCAGTCGGAACCATGCTGCCGGAGCCAGTTCGGATCGTCCTCGTCTTCCAGGATGATTTCGGGGAAGGACCACGCGGCCAGGATCTGCCGTCTCCAGCCTTCGGCATCGAGCCCCGATAGCTCCGCGGCCAACTCCACAGCCCGCTCGATGTCGACCATCGATGCAGCTGAGCACGATTCCAGGCCGCCGCCACGACAATCGTCGCGGTGCAATTCCCGGGACATTCGCTTGCGGATCGCGCGAACAGAGCGTACCAATGGCTTACCAGCTGCTGTCGCGGAGTGGGCCGCTGGACGATCGGCCAGCGTTGCGACCTGGCGAAACCCCGTCAAGGGAGACGCCAGACGCCATGGAACTCACGCCCAGCGATCGACTCGCGGCTGAGATTTACTTTGCGAAAGCCCGTGAGAGTCTGCGCGCCCTCGCGGCCCTCCTCCAGCCTCTCGCGCCTGGCGTCACCTCGGACGCCCTCCGTGTCGCGGTCAGCACAGCGGTGGGCGCGCTCGACGGCGCCGCTCTGGCGCTCGATGCGTGCGCCCCCAATGCCGCGCGAACCCCTTGCCCCTTCTGCGGGAATCGGGTGATGCGGGCAGCGACTGTGTGCGGGGCCTGCTGGCACAGGCTCGATGGCGCCCCAGAAAGCTGACCTGGTGGCCCGCGGGTAGCGGCGCTCTTCGTCATTTGCGAATGGTCGCGGCGGACTTACCTCATGGTCCGTCCGCAGACCGGAGGGTATGGCAAGAACGCATGTGGAACTCGTTGCCCGTGCTCGTGCTGGCGATGGGCGCTGCCGGGCCTCCTCTGGCGCGTGTCGGCACAGCAGTCCCGGCAGGGGTCGCCGCCGATGGCTCCGTTGCCCGACGTGGCAAGGCCGCGGCCCCGCGGCATCCGAGGCGGCAGGTTGAAGAAGCTCAGCCCGAGTCGTGTCGGAAGCTGCCGGCCGGTAAGCGCCTCGTCAAATTGAACCTCAAACCGGATAGTAACGTCGCCGATCTCGTCGCTTGGATCTCTTCGATCACTTGCTTGCAGCTGGTGGTGCCAGGGTCCCTCACCGCGACCGGCAAGAAGGTGACGCTCTTCGCGCCCGAGCCCGTCACGCCCGAAGAGGCCTATGGCCTGTTCCTGGACGCCCTCGATTCCATCGGCCTGACGGCGGTGCGCTCGGGTCGGTTCCTGCAGGTCATGGAGAGCGTCAAAGCGAAATCGGCGCCGATCCCCTTCTACGGTTGGGAGCCCCGGCCGGAGTAGCGCTCTCGGCGCGCTCTCCGCCCAACGGACGATCTCTGCCGCTCGAGAGCGGCTAAGCGTCCAGCGCCGGGACCACGTTCGCCTTCTTGGGGCCGATCACCTGGGAGTCGCTCGTCTCGGCGACCCCGGCGGCGGCGGGTCGCGCCGGGGCCTGCGCCTTGGCCGGCTTCGGTCCGTAGTAGTTGAGATCGCGGATACCTTGCTTCGTCATTCTCGGCTTCGAGTCCACGGCTTCATCAATGGAGTCGAACGCCGTCGTCGGCCAGACCAAAGTTTCGGGTCATGACGTCGAAAATGCCGACGTATCGGATAGCCGCAGGAGAGCCTCTATGATCACGTGCGCATGTCGATTGAAGTCGCTGGGCAGGGGAGCGATCCGGCAGGCTTCGTGCTCGAGCTCGGACATCGTGTCGAGGAGGCGAGCGAGCTCCGACTCACAAAGGGGAGCGCTGAGGTCCAGAAGCTCGCGGCGAAGGATGGCCAGCACCTTGTTCATCAGGTGCTCCTGCCCGGGGCGGGTCGCGAGATTCAACGCGTCCGTCAGCTCGGATACGACGCCCAATCTCTCGGCGACCGGTAACACCCGGACGTCGGTCGCCAGTTGAATCTTCATCCGTGTGCCCCTCCCGCACTGCCCTCCAACGCCTCGGCGCCGGTGATCCAGGGTCACCCTCTGTTGCCGCGGAGAAGACGACGACGGTCTCGGTTTGCCTGTTCGATCCTCGGGGAGATCGTAGGGGGACGATGATTCGACGGCTATTCGGAAGTTTCAGACGCCATCGTCGAAAAAACCGAGATATCGTCCGTACCCGATGGAGTGGCTGAACTACCACCACCTTCAGTACTTCTGGACGGTCGCGAAGGAGGGCAGCATCGCTCGGGCCAGCGAGGTGCTGCGCCTGGCGCACCCGACGATCAGCGGCCAGATCCACAAGCTGGAAGAGGTCTTGGGCGAGAAGCTGTTCGCGCGCCGTGGCAGAAACCTGGTGCTCACCGAATCGGGACGCCTCGCGTTTCGCTACGCAGACGAGATCTTCTCCCTGGGACGGGAGTTCGTCGACACGCTCAAGGGGCGCGCGAGCGGACGCCCCATCAGGCTGGTGGTGGGCGTCGCGGACGTGCTGCCCGCATCTCTGGTGCGGCGGTTCCTCGAGCCCGCCTTTCACCTCGGACAGCCGGTCCGGGTCGTCTGTCGGGCGGACAAGTCCGTCGACGAGTTCATCGCCGAGCTGGCGCTCCACCGCGTCGACGTCGTCCTCGCAGACGGCCCCGCGGGCTCGGGCGTTCCCGTCCGGGCCTTCAGCCACCCGCTGGGCGAGTGCGGCACGTCCTTCTTTGCCGCCCCCAAGCTCGCCTCCTCGATAAAGCGACGGTTCCCACGCAGCCTCGACGGGGTCCCCTTCCTTTTGCCGGGCGCCCCCTCCACCGTGCGGCGGTCCCTCGAACAATGGCTCATTTCACAGGACGTCCATCCGGCGATGGTCGCGGAGTTCGACGACAGCGCGCTCACCAAGGCGTTCGGCATGGCTGGGTTGGGCGTGTTCGCGGCGCCCACCGTCATAGAATCGGAGGTGTTGCAGCAATACGCGGTGCGGGTGATCGGCCGCTCCGAAGAGGTGCGTCAGCAGTTCTACGCCCTCTCGGTCGAACGAAAGATCAAGCACCCGGCGGTGGTGGCCATCTCCAAATCGGCCCGCCAGGACATCTTCGGGCAGAGGTGAGTCCTGCCCGGCAGCGATCAAAGACGTGACGTCAGCGGTTCGTACGCAGCGTTCTCGACGTGGCTGACGAGCCATCCGCTGGCTGGGGATCGACCTTTCGGTGCCTCGAGCGTGCGCTACCAGGTGGCGCGTTATTGCGACTACCTCGACGCCAACCCCTGGCCGGGCGGCGATCCGCTGCGCGATCCGGCGGCGCGGGACGGCGCGGTGAAAGCCTACGGAACCTACCTACAAACGTTCGATATGCCTGCCGCGATGATCCGCCTCGGGCTGCTCAGCATCGGTCACTTTTACCGATTCCTCGGCCTCGGGCGATGACGGCGGTGACGATCCGCCGAGGAATTCCGGGCGGGCGCTTGCATTCGGGCCTTCACCCGCGTAGTAAGAGAGGACCGGTTACGCTACGACGTGGTAGCTGGACGATTGACCAGCGTTGCGACCTGGTGGCCCGAGAGGGAGGCACCCTGGACCCGTTGGCATCGATAGGTCGAGAAACCGAAAACGACGGCCAGAGGCGCGCCCCGACCGGCGCTGTGCAGGCAAACGAACCGGGCGGAGGCTTGATGACGACGACGATGTCGATGGGACGCATCCTTGGATAAGGCGGAAAGCAAGCGCGCAGCGATCATCGCCCAGCAGGCAGAACGGCAGCATCTGGAGCGGCCCGATGCGGGCTCACCGCCCAAGCGGAAGATGAACTGGGCGGCGACGGCGCCTGTCCGGCCGCGCCGCGGACGTCCTCCCACCAGTGGTGACCGCAGGTGAGCCGCGCCTTCTCCGGCGGCAAGCGCAACCGAGAGGTCACCCGCGACCTCAAGAAGAAACAGAAGGCCGAGCGCCTGCGCCGGAACCGCGAGATGCGCGCACGCGGGTTCGATCCCGACGTCACCGAGCTGCCGAGCGGGCCGGCGGACGCCCCGCTGCCCGAGGTCAAGCTGGAGGACGTGGTCATATCCGTGGCGTCCCGATCGCGACAGGCGGACTTCGGGCCCACGAAGCTGTTCGTCGGCGGTCTGAGCCGCTCGACGACCGCGGGCGACCTTCGCACCTTCTTCTCGCGGTTCGGCGAGCTGGCTGACGCGGTCGTGATTCCGGCGCGCGGCTTCGGGTTCGTCAGCTATCAGAGCGCCGCCGCGGCCGACGCCGCGATCGCGGGCATGAACGGCGTCGAGGTCGACGGCCATCCCTTGCGGGTCAACCGGGCCGACACCCGCCCCAGCCGGTTCTGACAGCGGCCGGCGGCGGGTGTGGACAGCCGGGTACGCTCGCGAGCGCACCCGGCGATTGCCCCTGCCGCCACCGGCGCCGGATCAGACCACCTTCACGGAGCCGGCCTGGGGGCCCTTCTTTCCCTGGATGACCTCGAATTCGACCTTCGTTCCCTCCTGCAGGACGGCGCCCCCTGTGTCGTTGGAGTGAACAAATACGTCCTTCCCGCCGCCGTCCGGGGTGATGAAACCAAAACCCTTCGTTGCATTGAAAAACTTGACCGTGCCTTTTTGCATTACCTCTCCGTTTTCCTTTTTCTGGTGCGCGATGCCCCGACCGTTTTCTCAGCGAGAACGAGGATTGTTTCGCCGGCCGTTCTTGGGAGACAGCAGGCGCATCGCCTTAACAAATGCCTTCTCGGCCTTGCGGTCATGTTTTGAAACCCACGTTTTTGCCATTCGGGAGAGGGTGCGCGCTCTGTGCGGATAAGGCCACCAATATTGGTGGGAATCGTCTTTCCGCTGCGCAACTTGTAGCGCGAGAGCCTGTCGGAGAAGTCCGCGGCGAATAACGTTGACTTCCCGTCCCCGGCGGAACAGCCATTGCGCCAGTTGACCATTGTCCAACAAAGGAGAGCCGTCCATGAGCAAGAGCCACGACTCGAAGAAGAACGTCAAGAAGGCCCCCACGCGGACCCCACAAGAAAAGCGGGAGGCCAAGCGCATCAAGAAAGCCGAGAAGAACAGATAGCTGGCGCAGAGCCACGAGGCCTGCCGACGACCGCCGCGCCACGGCCGGGATGGAAGCGGCGTGGCGGGCGTGCTGACACGATCATGACGATCTTGTGAAGGAAGCGCGTCGCCGGCCGGGCGACGCTTCCAGGATGTCGTTGGCTGCAACCCATCCGGTACCGGACACGCTCGATTCCCGCGCCCTCAAGGACCTTCATGCGCGCCTCGCGGAGCGGGGCGTGTTCACGCCGTCCCCGTTCTGGACCCGAAAGCTGTTGCTCTGGATCCCGACGTTCTTTCTGTCGTACCTCGGGCTACTGCTGCTGCCCTTGGGGCTCCTCTGGGTGATGCTGGCGGTTGCAGCCTCGGTCGGTCTCCTGACCATGGGATACGTCGGCCACGACGCCGGGCACTTCGCGATATCGCGTCGGCGCTGGGTGAACGACTTCTGGGGCCAGTTCGGGATGACGTTTCTCTGCGGGATGAGCTTCGGGTTCTGGCGGTCCCGCCACAACGCGCACCACACCCAGTGCCAGAAGATCGGCGGCGACCCGGACATGCACTTCGGCGTGCTGTTCTCCGTCTATCCGCGCTCGGCCAGCTGGCACACGCCGCTGGGCCGGTTCTTCCTCCGGATCCAGAAGTGGGCGTTCTGGCCGCTCTCGGCGTTCTACTGGGTCACGCTGCGCTACGACGCCATCCGCGACCTCTTTCAGCGACCGAAGGAGACGAAGATCGATCGCTTCTTGATGCCGCTCCACTGGATCGTGCTGTTGATCGTCCCGGGGCTGGTCTTCGGCTGGGCGACCGCGCTCTCGGCCTACATCGGCGTCTCCTGCTTCTCGTCCCTGATGACGGCGTCCGTGTTCATCCCGAATCACATCGGGATGCGGCGCTTCGACGAGGCGGACACGGTGAGCTACCTCGAGCAGCAGGTCACCAGCAGCCGGAACATCACCAACCCGCCGATGCTCGACTTCTACTACGGCGGGCTCAACTCGCAGATCGAGCACCACCTGTTCCCCCGCGTCGCGCACAACCGCTACCGCGCCATGCGGCCCATCGTCCGCGAGTTCTGCCGGGAGCGTGGAATCACCTACTGCGAGGTGACGCTCTATCGCGCGCTCGCCTCGGTGGGCAGCCACCTCGGCGCCATGACGACGGCCTACGTCACCGAGTCGGGGGCCGGGGCGCGCTGACGCCGTTCATTTGTCGATGAACGATCTCAGGATCCCGGAGCGCGAAGAGTGCCGCAGCTTCTGGAGCGCCTTGGCTTCGATCTGACGGATCCGTTCGCGGGTCACGGACAGGTCGTTGCCGACCTGCTCCAGTGTGTGGGCGGACTTCTCCCCGATACCGAAGCGCATGCGTAGGATCTTCTCCTCGCGCGGCGTCAGCTTGGCCAGCACCTTTCGCGTCTGTTCGGCCAGATCCGTCGCGATGAGCGACTCGTCGGCCGGGATCACGTTCTTGTCCTCGACGAAGTCACCGAGGTGCGCCTCGCCTTCCAGGCCGGCGGGCGTTTCGAGCGACAGGGGCTGGCGGGTCAGCGGCAACAGCGTGCGGACCTTGTCGGCCGAGACCGACAGCCGTGCGGCGATCTCGTCCGGGGTCGGCTCGCGGCCGAGCTCTTGAACCAGGAGGCGCCCCGCGCGCGAGATCTGGTTCAGCGTCTCGAGCATATGGACCGGGACACGAATCGTGCGCGACTGATCCGAGATGGCGCGCGTGATGCCCTGCCGGATCCACCAGGTGGAGTAGGTGGAGAACTTGTACCCCCGCTTGTAGTCGAACTTGTCCACCGCCTTCATGAGGCCGATGTTCCCCTCCTGAATGAGGTCGAGGAACTGCAGCCCTCGGTTCAGATACCTCCTGGCCACCGAGACGACCAACCGCAGGTTGGCCTCGACGAGCGTCACCTTGGCCTTCTCGGTGGCGCGCTCGCCCTCCTCGATCTCGCGCACCATCGACCGGAGCGCGCCCGCGGTCATCTGCGCGTCGCGCTCCACCTGCTTGACCCTCTTGCGAGCCTCCGACACGGCAGTCGAGATCTGGTCGATCTCGCCCGGCCGAACGCCCGGCTTCCGGGCGACGGTCCGCTGCCTGAGCGGCGACGACCGCATCCCGCGCAGCGCTCGTGCCA
>Ga0209060_10002251_pt1 | contig 18399 bp, 10 predicted proteins | sample Coa_R1_8_FD_187155 | JGI IMG/M metagenome (GOLD analysis project Ga0209060, IMG submission 187155) | Surface soil microbial communities from Centralia Pennsylvania, which are recovering from an underground coalmine fire - Coalmine... | ecosystem: Environmental > Terrestrial > Soil >...
GTCGGAGAAGTCAGACGCAAATCCCCAGGATTCCGACCGCGTCTCGCCTTTGCTGCCGGAGCATCCGGTTTACGTGATCTATACATCCGGTTCGACCGGTGTTCCTAAAGGCGTCGTTGTGTCCCATTCCGGGCTCTGGAACTATCTTCGTTGGAGTCTCAGTGAATATGGTGTGCGCGGAGGAGCGGTTGTCCATACGCAGCTAAGCTTTGACCTTACGGTGACGAGTATCTTCCCCGCGCTTCTTGCCGGGCAGCCCTTGTTGCTCACGCCCGACCCTCTTGACGTTGAAGATCTTGGTGAGATTCTTCGCACCCGGGCAGATCTAGGGCTTTTAAAGCTGACTCCCGCTCACTTGCAAATCCTTGGCAATAGTCTGCCAGCCGATGCTATTGTTGCGAAAGATGGTGTCTTGGTCATTGGGGGCGAGGCGCTTCAATCTGAAACGTTCAACGATTGGCGGCGTCAGCTTCCTGCGGTTCGTTTCATCAACGAGTACGGACCAACCGAAACCGTAGTTGGCTGCTCGTTCTACGAGGTGCATCCCGGCGATCCTTCTGCAGGTGCGGTCCCCATCGGTCGGCCAGTTGCCAACACGCAAATCTATGTGCTCGATAAGAACTTGGAACTGGCTCCGCTTGGAGTGGTTGGCGAACTCTACATTGCCGGAGCCGGGCTCGCGCGTGGTTATCTGAATCGTCCTGACCTCACGGCGGAGCGGTTCCTGCCCAATCCTTTCGCGGCTTCTCTCGCCGCATCGGATGCCGCTCCCGCCGCTCGTATGTATCGAACCGGCGACCTGGGCCGCTGGCGGCCAGATGGTGTGCTGGAGTATCTCGGGCGCAATGACCACCAGATCAAGGTGCGTGGTTTCAGGATCGAGCCGGGCGAAATTGAAGCTGCGTTAAAGGGTCATGAGCAGGTGCAGGATGCGCTCGTGACCGTGCGCGATCAGGCGGGGCAAGCAGAGTTGCTTGGATACGTTACGTTGCGGCCAGCCATCGTTGATCTCAGTCGCTCCCAAACTCAACGTCTCGAACAATGGCAGCAGCTTTACGATTCCACCTATCGCGAAGCGGCGCCGGGCGCGTCGGTAAATCCACTCCAAAATATCGCGCCCAATTTCAATATTGCCGGATGGAACAGCAGCTATACCGGCGAGGCAATTCCCGCCGAAGAGATGCGGATTTGGGTCGACGAGACCGTGGCACGTATTCGCGCATTGCGGCCTCGGCGTGTGCTCGAAATCGGTTGTGGTACTGGGCTCTTGCTTACCAGGATTGCCGCAGAGTGCGAGAGCTACATAGGCATGGATTTCTCCAGCGAAGTCCTTAGCCAACTCGCTAATTATCTGGCGCAGCGTGAAGATCTAAGGCATGTGATATTGCGCCAGGGCTTTGCGCATGAGCTTGCGGAGATAGAAACGGATAGTGTCGATCTGGTGATTCTCAACTCCGTGGCGCAGTACTTTCCAGGCATCGACTATCTGCTTGATGTTCTGAACCATGCTGTTCGCGTGACGAAAGCGGATGGTCACATCTTTGTCGGCGATGTGCGCAGCTTCCCTCTGCTGGAAGCCCAACACCTTTCTGTTCAATTGCACCGTGCGCCGGCAGCGACTCCGCTCGAAGAACTGCGACGCCGCGTCGCCCAGGCGATGCGTGATGAAGAGGAGTTGGTGGTTCACCCTGGGCTGTTCCACGACTTGGCAAAAAGGTGGCAAAAAATCGGTCGAGTGGAGATCATGCCCAAGTCCGGCGAATACGACAATGAGCTAAGCCGTTTCCGTCTTGATGTTGTCATAACACTCGGGCGAAAAGTAACGGTTGCGCCCCCGAATCGATGGCTGGCCTGGGATGCGGAGGGTCAATGGAAACATGAGGTGGAGAAAGCCGTTCGCTCGCATCCTGAATCCTTGCTACCTCCATTAACGATCGGCATTCGAGGTTTCTGTGATGCCCGCATCTCTTCCATACTGGAATCTTTGCGCTCCTTGCACACACCTTCAGGGCAGGTCAAGAACGCCGCTCAGCTGAGGGCTCTCGGCTCATCGTCACCTGGCGAAGATCTCAATCAAATCTTTCTTCTTGCCCGCCGCATGAACGCACAGCTTTCCTGGCAAGACCTGGAAACTCCGGGAATCTACGAAGTTGTGTTGAATCCTCAGTTGGAAGCCGTGGAGGCACTCTCCGATCTGCCTCACAGCCACTATCGCCGTTATGCCAATGTTCCGGCCCGCAAAGAAGAAGATGCCCGCCTTGCGCGTGAACTAAGGGATCATCTGCGGCGCCAGCTTCCTTCCTATATGGTTCCATCTGCCATTGCGGTATTACCCTCCTGGCCTCTTACCGCCAATGGCAAAGTAGATCGTCGCGCTCTGCCGCTGCCAGATCGGCAAGCGGAAGGCTATCGCTCCGCTCGCACGCCGCATGAGGAAGCACTGTGTGCGATCTTTGCCGAGGTCTTGGGCTTGGAGCGCGTCGGTATCGACGACAACTTCTTCGCCTTGGGTGGACATTCTCTGATCGCTGCCCGTTTGATCAGCCAGGTGCGTGCGGCTTTTGGCGTGGATGTTGCGGTTCGAACCCTGTTCGAGGCCCCAACCGTCGCGGAACTTGCCCGACGTTTGAAAATCGGCGTCAGTCCTGAGACCGCTTTTGAGCGCACGTTGCCGCTGCGGTCCAATGGAAGCCTGCCGCCGCTCTTCTGTATGCACCCGGCAGGAGGATTGAGTTGGGTCTATGCCTCGCTGCTGCGCGAACTGAACGTTCAACGGCCTCTTTATGGACTTCAGGTCTCAGGAATCCTGCCGGAAGGGCCGTTGCCGCAGAGTATCGAAGCCCTTACTGCCGAATACGTCAACGCGATCCGGCAAGTGCAGCCCGTCGGTCCGTATGATTTGTTAGGCTGGTCTTTCGGAGGAGTGGTGGCACATGCGGTTGCCTGCCGCTTGCAAGAAGAGGGCGAAGCCGTGCGCCTGCTAGCTATCCTCGATAGCTTTCCATCGAGCGACGATCGCGAAAAGCCCGCTATGACGGAGTTGGAGGTAGTGCAAGAGTATATGGCGTTGCTCGGCCTCACCAAAGATGACTTGGGCGGAAAGCCCCTGGACTTCTCTACGGTCTTTGCAACGGCGTTGGCTGCTGGCCTTATTCCGCCGGATTTCGACGAGCATGTAACTCGCCGCATGGTCCGCATGATGAGTCACAATTCGTTCTTAGAGCGGGCCTTCCGCTCCTCGCTCTTCCATGGGGATATCTTGTTCTTTGAGGCCGTGAGCCCAACTACGCAAGGAGATAATCAAGCAGGTGCAAAAGCCCGCTCGGTAACGCCCGAAGCCTGGCGTCCTCATGTGAGCGGAAAAATCGAGGTGCATCGCGTAACCTCCCGGCACCATGAAATGATGGACCCTGCTCCCAGCCGCGTGATTGGATCGATTCTCGAGAAGCACCTGCGGCGTTTGGACACAGATACTGAGGGTTAGTGCGCGAATGGTGAATCCTGGCAATCTCCGCGTTGTCCTTGTTGCAACGCGGAACCCTCTCAACATCGGGGCTGCCGCCCGCGCGATGAGCAACTTAGGATTTCTTCATCTGCGAGTGGTGAATCCCTATGAGCCCTCGTTTCGTGAGGCCCGTTCCGCGGTTGGGGCTGAGGCTCTCCTTGCCAATGCGGAAGAGTATCAGAGCGTTGCCGATGCTGTGGCCGATTGTGCGCTTGTGATTGGGACAACCGCGGTTCGCCACCGTGAAATTCAGCATTCCCTCCTGCGCTTGGAAGAAGGAGCGGGCCTTATCCGGGCAGACCTTGCATCGGAGCGAGTGGCGATCTTGTTTGGTTCAGAGAAAGTTGGCCTGTCGAACAACGATCTGAGCCACTGCCATTGGCTCATGCGTATTCCCACGCGTGAAGAGCACATCTCCATGAATCTGGGGCAGGCGGTCGCCATATGCCTCTATGAGTTGATTCGCGATGCAAGTGTCGATGGCGCCAAGATCGTGACCGACCACGAGATCGTAAATGGCTCACACCAAGCTATGCCCGCCGCTGGAGATCTGGAACGGCTTACGGAAGTTTTGCTCTCGGCGCTTCGAGAAAGCGGATATCTGGGTGCCCGGCCGCCATCCTTCATAGAAGAAAAGGTCCGGCGGTTGGTGCTGCGTTTGAACTTGCCTGCCGAAGACGTTGAATCCTGGCTGGGCATGATGCGTCAGATCCTTTGGAAGCTTAAGTCTGGAGCGCCAGAAAATGAATGACCCCTTAAATAAAAGGAGCGGGGTGCGAATGAGGATAAGCGAATGAGCAGATCCTCGCCGGCGTCCAAAGCCGCGGCAAAAGGGGCTTCCAAAGCCCGTGTGCCCGGAATCGACGTGCTGCGCGGGTTATGTATTGTTGCCGTTGTCCTGCACCATCTGAACCTTCGACTTCACTTTCATGAGAGCGCCTTCGGCCGATGGATTGGTCCGGCTGTCGACAAAGTTCTCTTCTGGAACGGATATTACGGAGTGCGGGTATTCTTCGTAATTTCCGGTTTCCTGATTGCTTCGTGGTCCATGAAGCGCTGGGGAAACCTCAAGAATATCGACTTGCGCCAGTTCTATTGGATGCGCTTCGCCCGGATCATTCCCTGTCTTGCTGGTCTTCTCCTGCTTCTATTCATCCTTGATCGTGCCGGTGTTCCAAGATTTACGGTCGATACGCGGCATACTTCGATCTGGCGGGCTTTATTGGCGGCTTCCACCTTCCATATCAACTGGCTTGAGGCTAAGACCGGTTATCTTCCTGCGGCATGGGACGTATTGTGGTCTCTCTCTGTCGAAGAGATGTTTTACATCCTGTTTCCTGTCCTATGTCTGGTGGCGCAGAGGTGGATGTTGGTTTTGTCCTTGTTGGTTTTCGTGGTCATCGGCCCATTCGCGCGTGTCGCCTTGACGCATAACGATCTATGGGCTGATTACGGATACCTTTCCTGCATGGACGGTATCGCCTTCGGCTGTCTGGCTGCCATGGTTGCGGAAAGAATCAATGCCGGAAATAAATTACCCCGGCGGGCAAGCTTGCTTCTCCTGATACCAGGAATATTTCTATCTGCGCTGATTACTATTTTCCGAGGAATGGCAGCGAAAACTGGTCTATATAAGGTTGGGCTCGACGTAACCGTGTTGGAAATTGGTGTGGTGTTCATGCTCCTCTCTCTTCAGTTCGGAGTGGGATTGTTTGCGGGCGATCTGCGTGGCGTACCCTCGCGAATGAGAGGCGGAATCGCGCTCAAGCTGCGTGCGTGGCACCCGTCTTCAATCTTGCAGTGGTTTGGCCGCAACAGTTATGAGATCTACCTCACGCACATGCTGGTGGTTTGGCCCGTTGTTTTCCTATTTCAATACGTCCGCCAACCAATCAATACCGCTCCGCTATGGTTTCTCGGAACATTAGTATTATGTGGGCTCTTGGGTCACATAGTTTCCAGATTCTATTCTGAGCCGCTCAACCAAAGGCTGAGGCAAGGAGTTTCACCGATATCTCAGAGTAGAACGCTCTCTTCACATGGGAGCCTAGGCTCGAACTTATAAATACCGGCTCTCCTCCATTGCGCCTATCGCCCTGCCTCTTATCGCCCCTGTAGCCGTATCTCTGCGGACTTGCATTTCTTAAATGGAATAGTGCGATTACATTGAGTTTCTATAAAATTAGTCAATTCTAATTTTCGTTTTCATCGAATATTCACTTCTCCTGAGGCTGCCGTTAATATTCAGCAACTACTCTGTCCCTTTTGTTTTGTTCACAAACTAGCCTTGGTTTGGAGGCCCCACAAAAGAATGATTAACAAAGGGAGAAGAATGATGTTGAAAAAAGCAACATTTCGCAAAGCTGTTCAGAGAGTTTTGCCTATTCTAGTTCTGTTTGGAGCCATGCTGTATTTGTTCTTCAAACAGCCAAAGCCTGTGCGCGCAGCCGGTCCGGTGCCGTCCGTTCAGAACGCCGCTCTGCCGCAAAGCATTCTTGGCATTACTCCACCCGATCACATCGTGATCGTTATGGAAGAAAATCACTCGTTTTCCAACATCATTGGTTCGTCGCAAGCCCCTTTTATCAACAGCCTGGCCCAGCAGGGCGCACTGTTCACTCAATCGTTCGCAATCGAGCATCCCAGCGAACCCAACTATCTGGATCTGTTTTCCGGAACCAATCAGGGTGTAACCGATGACTCCTGCCCCCATACTTTTTCGGTTGAGAATCTTGCCACGGAATTGAAAGCGGCCAATCTGACCTTTACCGGCTTCTCCGAGAATCTGCCGTCCGCCGGTTCAACAGTTTGTACGTCTGGTACTTATGCGCGGAAACATGCTCCCTGGGTAAACTTCACGAACATACCCACAACTTCCAACCTGCCCTTTAGCAGCTTCCCCACGGATTTCACCACACTGCCCACCATCTCCATGGTGATTCCGAATCTTAATGACGACATGCACGATGGAACCATCGCCCAAGGAGACACTTGGCTCCAGCAGCATATGGGGGCGTACATCCAGTTTGCGCAAACGCACAACAGTCTTCTGATCGTGACTTGGGATGAGGACGACAATTCCAGCAGCAACCAGATTCCTACCATCTTCGTCGGACAGATGGTGAAACAAGGACAATTTTCCGAGACCATCAATCACTTCAGCGTTCTGCGTACCCTTGAAGATCTCTATGGCCTCACCCACGTTGGCGGCGCCGCCAACGCCACCCCCATTTCGGACGTATGGCAGCAAGTAACTCCTGACTTTAGCGTCTCCGCTGCTCCTACCTCTTTGAGCGTGAATCAGGGTGCTTCAGGAACCTCCACGATCTCGACCTCTGTGACTGGCGGCTTCAACTCTGCCGTCTCCCTGTCCGTCTCCGGTTTGCCTGCGGGTGTCACCGCCAGTTTCAATCCCGCATCGGTTGCCGCGCCTGGCAGCGGAAGCTCCACGCTTACATTCTCCGCGAGCAGCACGGCTGCAGCCGGAACTACGAACGTCACGGTGACCGCCACCGGCAATGGGGTTACGCACACGACTACGATTGCGCTGACCGTTGTGGCGACCGCCACTCCTAGTTTCACGTTGAGCGCGTCTCCCACAAGTCTTTCCATCGCTCAGAACGCCTCAGGTAGCTCTACGCTAACTACCACGGTAAGCGGTGGCTTCAACTCGGCTGTCTCCCTGTCGGTTGCCGGCCTGCCGACGGGCGTAACCGCCAGCTTTAATCCCACGTCCATTGCAGCACCAGGTAACGGAAGCTCCACGCTCACATTTGCGGTCGCCAGTACGGCTACACCCGGTACCAGCAGCATCACGGTGAGCGCCACCGGCGGTGGAATTACCCACAGTGCGACCATCTCTTTAACGATCACTGCCGCTCCCGCCCCCACCTTCGCGATCAGCGCTTCGCCTTCCAGTCTGTCGGTGGTGCAGGGAAATTCAGCCGCTAGCACCATCTCCACTACGGTCAGCAATGGCTTTAATGCTGTAGTGTCTTTGAGTGCTTCGGGCCTGCCCTCGGGTGTGACCGCGAGCTTCAATCCTGCTTCGATAGCAGCGCCCGGCAACGGCAGCTCTACGCTTACACTTTCGGTGGGGAGCACGGCCGCTACCGGCACGAGCAACATTACCGTGACCGGCACCGGCGGTGGAGTGACTCAGACCACCACGATCTCGCTCACCGTTACCGCCGCGCCCACGCCGGCCTTCACGCTGAGCGCATCGCCGACCACCTTGTCGATTGTCCAGGGTAACTCCGGCAGCTCCACCATTAGCACCACGGTGAGCGGCGGTTTCAACAACGCAGTTTCGTTGTCGGCGTCCGGTCTGCCCACAGGCGTGACGGCCAGCTTCAGCCCTGCTTCGATTGCGGCTCCAGGTAGCGGAAGCTCCACGCTTACGTTATCCGTAGCTAGCACAGCCACGCCCGGCACGAGCAGCATCACCGTGACTGGCGCCGGTGGAGGCCTTACACAGAGTGCGACAATCTCGCTCACCGTCACCGCCGCACCCACGCCGGCCTTCACGCTGAGCGCATCGCCAACCAGCCTGTCGATTGTCCAGGGTAACTCCGGCAGCTCCACGATTAGCACCACGGTGAGCGGCGGCTTCAACAACGCAATTTCGTTGTCGGCATCCGGTCTGCCTGCGGGTGTTACGGCCAGCTTCAATCCCACGTCGATTGCGGTTCCAGGTAGTGGAAGTTCTACGCTTACATTCTCCGTAGCCAGCACAGCCACACCCGGCACCAGCAGCATCACCGTGACTGGTACAGGTGGAGGCATTACACAGAGCGCGACGATCTCGCTGACCATTACTGCCGCACCTACGCCGGCCTTCACACTGAGCGCATCACCTACGAGCGTCTCAGTCGTTCAGGGCGGCTCAGGCAGCAGCACTCTTACCACAACCGTGAGCGGAGGCTTCAACAGTGCGGTTTCCTTGTCTGCCTCAGGTCTGCCAACTGGTGTCACGGCTAGCTTCAATCCCACGTCGATTGCGGCTCCGGGTAGCGGAAGCTCCACTCTCACATTCGCGGCTAGCTCAACGGCCACAACCGGCACAGCCAACGTAACCGTTACGGCTACCGGCGGTGGCATCACTCACACAGCCGTAATTGCCCTCACGGTGACTGCCTCTACCGGCGGAAACGTCACCACTCAGATCTTGGGCAATCCTGGCTTTGAGAATGGCCCCGGCAATCCTGCTCCTTGGACCGTGACCACCACCGCTTCCACCAACCGGGTCATCAACAGCACCAGCACCGAGCCGCCTCACTCTGGCACGTTCGACGCATGGCTCGATGGTCATGGCTCAACCACAACGGACACGCTGTTGCAGCAGGTCAGCATTCCTTCGAATGCAACGGCTGCTTCTTTGAGCTTCTTCCTTCATATCGACACCGCCGAGACTTCCACAACCAGGATGTTCGATACGCTAACCGTACAGGTCCGCAACTCTTCCGGTTCGGTGCTCTCAACGTTGGCGACCTTCTCCAACTTGAACCACGCCGCTGGTTATCAGCAACACACCTTCGATCTCAGCTCGTTTGCAGGCCAAACGATCCAGATCTTCCTGCAAGGCAAAGAAGATTTTGAGTTGCAGACCTCGTTCGTAGTCGATGACTTCGCGTTGAATGTTACCGCTCCGAGCGGCGGCACTCCGTCGACCACGCCGGGCACAACCACAGAGTTGATTGGAAATGGCGGGCTGGAGAATGGCTCGTCGAATCCGGCACCGTGGACCGTCTCCACCACGCAATCAACCTCAAGGGTCATCAACAGTGCCAGCGCGGAACCGCCCCACTCCGGTGCCTGGGACGCATGGCTGGATGGTCATGGCAGCACCACGACCGACAGCATTTCGCAGCAGGTTACCATCCCCTCCAACGCAACCGCCGCGACGTTGAGCTTCTGGCTGCACATCGATACCGCCGAAACCTCAACGACCAAGGCCTTTGATACGTTCACCGCACAGGTGCTTGATACTTCTGGAAACGTCTTGTCGACTCTGGCAACCTTCTCCAACTTGAACGCGGCGAGTGGTTATCAGCAGCAGGTTTTTGACGTGAGCTCGTTCAAGGGCCAGACGGTCCAGATTCTTCTTCAAGGAAAAGAGGACTTCACCCTGCAGACCTCATTTGTGGTGGACGACATTTCCCTACAAGTGACTCAGTAAGCATCAACCCGATTGGTAAGAGATTGCGCGGCAGGCCTTGTGCTTGCCGCGTTTTTTTGGGCCAATGCCACCGGGGATCTGATTCAGAGAAGTACTCCAAGACGACTCGCGGCGTCGCATCAATGACACTGTCACGCTTCCGAGGTTGACTTTCGCCATTCGACAATGGGGGTATGATGTAGCTTCGGTAGTGATCATTGATCATTTCTTCCCCGGGAGAAAAAATTCTTGAGCCGTACTATCCTTTACTTCTCGTGCTTGGGGCTATTCGTCATTGGTTTGTGGACGAAGTCTGCTGGCCAAACCCAGGCCGCACCAGGTCCCAGCTTTGATTGTGCGAAGGCGAAAACCGAGATTCATCGCGCCATCTGCTCCGATCCGAAGTTGGCCGCCCTGGATCGGGAGCTTGCGGATGTATATACGGCACTGGCGAATCAGGGCGGCACCAATGCGGCCGCGTTGCGAAAAGACGAGGACCATTGGATTGCCTCGGAGCGCAACCACTGCACCACCAACGATTGCATCGCAGCAGCCTATACATCGCGGATCGCCGCCCTTAAAGACCAAAGCTTGCGGGAAGCAAGTCCCGCGGCCTATGCGGAAACTCGTCCTTTTCCCATCACAGCAGAGACCTGGGCCTTGGCTCACGCTATAGTTGGGCAGGCGTGTCGTGATTCTAAGTCGGCGCTTGCCGTGCAAGGTATGGAGAACGATCCGGTGATGCCCCTGCCGGTCATCTTTTCCACGGGGCAGATTATCGTTTTCCAGAAAGGTGCCGATCGAGTGGCGTTTTATTTTTATACTGGGAAGGATGGCAAAGAATGCTCGATAAAGGACGTGGTTGCATTGCCCCGAAAAGGGCCGCGAGATAAGCTTTTGTTTTGCTCCATTCAAGATACCTCGGCTGGTTTTGGCGTTCGTCTCGAAGGGCGAAAGCAGGTATCCGGCTATTGGGATGTCACCCCGGATGGAAAATTGGAGCGCATGCCGCTTGGCGTGCTCGGCTCTGCCACCACCCTGCATTGTTCGGAGCCTGAAACGGGAGAGTAGCGGAGAATATACTTTACTCCGTTTGATAGCGACCGCAAAACTTGAGATATTTTGAAATGGCTGGCTCTCGATGCTCTTATTCTTAATCTTCCGGTAATCCACACCATGGCCGACTCTCTCTCCCTAAAAAATATCGAACTGGCGAGCACTGTAATCGATCCGGTTTTTCTGAAAAGCCCTTTGTTCAGGCATGATGAACTCGACACTCAGCTTGGCGCTGGCATCCTCCTGAAGATTGAGACTCTTAATCCGATTCGGAGTTTCAAAGGGCGGGGCACAGACTTTTTTGTTCGAAGACTCCCTCAAAATACTCGTCCTCTGGTGGCGGCATCGGCAGGTAATTTTGGCCAGGGTTTGGCTTACGCCGCTCGAAAAATCGGCTTACCGATAACCATTTTTGCGGCGGCCAATGCCAACACAGCAAAGATCGCTGCCATGCGCCGGTTAGGTGCGGAGGTTCTTCTAGCCGGCGACGATTTCGATGCGGCCAAGGCCCATGCAAAGGCTCACGCCGATTCCACAGGTGCGCTCTTCACCGAAGATGGAGCGCACCCCGCCTTTGCCGAAGGCGCTGGAACGATAGCACGTGAATTCACGGAGGCGGGCTTCATTGCCGACGCTTTTCTTGTTCCACTGGGGAACGGTTCTCTCATTACCGGAATTGGCGCCTGGCTGAAGCACGCTGCTCCACAAACGCGCGTAATCGGAGTAGTTGCGGAAGGCGCGCCCGCGATGAAGCTCTCATTTCTTGAAAACAGAATTGTCGAGACATCTGCTATCCGCACCATTGCGGATGGCATTGCCGTTCGAGTGCCCGTGCCCGCGATAGTGGAAGCCATGAGTGATACAGTAGATGAGGTTCTGGCCGTGGACGACCAGGCGATGCTCCAGGCCATGAAGCTCGTTCTCTATACTGTGGGCCTTGTAGTTGAGCCCGCTGGTATTGTCGGCCTTGCTGCAATTCTTTCCAATTTGTCAAGATTTCGCGGCCAAAAACTGGCGACGGTTCTCTGCGGCGGAAACTTGACGAGCGGCCAAATGCACGATTGGCTTCAAGTGGATCAAACTGTCAAAACAGGCTAAAACTTTTTTCCCTGCGCAAATCTACATTTTGATGTAAAGTTTTCCGCTCACTTTAAACCGGTTAGTTTTCGAGCCATTTCGCATTCCATGGCCCGACCGGTTAAAAGCGGGCAGGGCTTTTTGCCCTGTGCAAGGAGGGGCCGAACCCATGGTGAATCGCTCTCATTCGAACCGGCGGCATATCGCCATGAATGTGATAAGGAAGCGTAAAGGGCTGCATTCATCAGAGAGATCGGTGCCTCTGGATGTCGTACAAGAGACCGTCCATGCCATCCGCACCAGGGATTGCCTGCAGGTTCTCGCCGGCTTGCCCGACAATTCCGTTCAGTTGGTCATTTGTGACCCACCCTATAACATCCGCTTGGCGGGCTGGGACCAGTTTCAGGACTACATCGCGTGGGCGAGTCAATGGCTGCGTGAGTCCGAGCGGGTTCTTTCGCCCATGGGCAACTTGGCAATTTTTGGCGGTCTTCAGTATCAGGGCGAAGCTGGAAGCGGGGATCTCTTCGATATCCTGGCGCACATGAGGAAGAATAGCTCCATGCTGCTGGCCAATCTGGTCGTATGGCACTATCGCAATGGCATGAGCGCCCATCGCTTTTTTGCCAATCGGCACGAAGAAATTCTGTGGTTTGCTAAAACCAGAAACTATTATTTTGATCTCGATTCGGTTCGAATTCCTTTCGATGAAGAGACAAAAAAAGCCTATCTGCGGGATAAGCGGCTGAAGCCGGAAAGTATAGAAAAAGGCAAGAATCCTACGAACCTTTGGGGAATTCCCCGCTTGAACGCCAATGCCGCCGAGCGGGTTGGGCATCCTACTCAAAAACCCATTGAGGTGCTGCGCCGGTTGGTTCGTTCGCTCTCCTATCCTGGGTCGGTGATCCTCGATTTCTTTGCCGGTTCAGGCAGTACGACCAGAGTTGCCATCGAGGAGAGCCGCCATAGCATTGCCGGCGATATCGATCCCGGCCTTATCGGCTATGTGTCGGCTCAACTGAAAAACATGGAGAACATTGGCGCGCTTTCCCGTTCCAATTCCAATCCCAAAGAAGCGCCCTCTCCCCAGGCGCCCTATAGGCTGCTTACCAACGAAGAGGAGTTCCTCAACCACCCTGTTTTTGCGCAAGCCGTGCCCTGAGGCTAAAGCTGAATTACAGTTTTTCTTGAGGGAAATCCGAGCCGTGGTTCTGATTCCAGGGCTCACCTACACTGAAAACGCTTAGGGAGACAACTTCGGTGCATGAAATACCCTCGTAGAATAGATGGAACGCCGTTCATAGGTGTTTTGCGGGGGAGATTAGGGGAAATGCGGACAAGAATTCTACTGGCCGACGATCACAAGGTACTGAACGAAGGATTGGGTAAGTTACTATCGCAATATTACGATGTTGTGGCGACCGCCTGTAACGGGCATGAATTAATGGCTCTGGCGAAAGAGCATAATCCGGACGTGATTGTGACCGATATTTCCATGCCGCTGCTCAATGGCATGGATGCCCTGAGGATGTTGAAGAAGGCGGGGATTCGCAGCCGGTTTGTGATCCTCACCATGCACTTTGATGTAAGCCTTGCTGTCGAAGCCTTTCGGGCCGGAGCTTCCGCTTATGTGCTCAAGCAGGCGGCGGCTGAGGAGATCCGTTCTGCCGTGGATGCGGCGCTCCGGGGCCGTACCTACCTGAGCTCTACCTTCCCGATGGACTTGGTTTCTGTATTGGCGGAGGCCGCTCGCCGTCCCGCTGGTGAAGGCCCTGCGCTCACAAGAAGGCAGCGCGAGGTACTGCAGCTTGTTGCGGAGGGCAAGACCATGAAAGAGGTTGCAACGCTGCTTTGCATCTCAACCCGTACCGCCGAATCCTACAAATATGACATCATGCGTACCCTGGGAATTCATACGAATGCCGAGCTGATTCAGTATGCCATTCGTATTGGATTGATCAGCGTTCCGCCAATCGAAGTCGCCGCTTAGAGCTTTTCAGCGTCGCCTAGTCCTCTCACCGGAAAGTGGCTGCCCATCTTTTGCGCTCAGAGCAAAGGGTGGGTTTCTTGTTGGGATCCAAATTCGAGCTGAAAACACCTATGTGGTGCCGCTCGGCTCCGGAGCCGCTCGGCACACTTCCTTTTCGGCAATCAAGCTGCGCACCTTCTGCAGAACCAGCGCCACATTTTCCCCTTTGACCACAAATTCATTTACGTCCTTGCGATCTTCCATAGGTACGGATTCGTATGCGGAAAATAGAAGGATTGGCAGACTTGGCCTGGTCCTGCGAATCTCGCGTGCAAGCTGGCCGCCGTTCATGTGCGGCATGTGGTAGTCCAGAATCGCAAGGTCGAAGGACATCGACATCGCGATAGAAAGGCCCTTGAATGGGTTATCCGCTGTGACCACGGAATAACCCACTGATTGCAAGACCGCGCTGAAGGTTGCGAGAAATCGGGGATTGTCGTCAATACAAAGTAGCTTGGCTGGATAGCTCTGTCTACTTATTTGCAATCCGCTCCAATGGCTCTGGTCGGGAGCCGGTTGAGCCGCTTCATTTTCGATAGCCAAGTTGGACCTCAAGTCTTTCAGCGTGTCATTTGGGTGAGGTTTCGGCAACCGAGCCTTGGCTTGCCGACTGGGTCAATAGTTGAATCAACGGCACGGCATCGTGGGGGACCGGTACAGTGCCGCTGCGGACGATCTGTTTGGCGGTCAGCTCTTTCCCATAGAGTGCGTTGTTGCTGCTACCGTCAGGACGAAGCGTGGAGCCGTCCAGTGCAATTCCGGCAAAAACGCCGCGCGTGCGCGAATAAGCAAGAATCTGGGCGCGGAGGTTCAAGTCGGTGGAAGCCTGAAACTGCCGTCCGATTGGGCCGGCGGCCACCGAAACATCGCCGCCCAACTTGATCTTGCTGCGCAGCAGCGAATCCACGCCGCGTTCGTTGATCACCAGCAGCACTAGGTCGGTGCCCTGAACTCCAATCTGCAGTCCAAAGTTGCCGCCTTCCAGCGCGTACATGGAAGGAGCGCTCCAGGGGCCGTTAAAATTCTCGCCCAGGCGGCAGGTCATCGCGCCCCGCCCATAGCTCACTCCAAACGTAAAGGCCAATCGTTTGACCGAAGGAATCACTACAACGCACTTTGCCTTCTGCAAAAGATTGTGGGGGATATTGGTTTTTCCCGAGAGGAGTTCCTTCAGAACTTCCTTGGATTCCTTTAAACGATCTGCTTGCTTCTCTTTATTCTCGGTGGCTTCTTTTGCTATTTCGGCGCTTGTTTTCGCCTGTTGCTGGTCGTCGCTGGCCTGCCCTGGTTGTTGGGCCAATGGATATCTGGCCGTCAATCCCACAAACAGAACAAACATCGAAATCGATTTCATGTTGTTGCTCCTGCCTGTTCGTGTCGGAGCGTTTCCCGCGTAAGTGTATCCAGGACTTAAAATCGCGGGCGCGGCTTTCAGTCAAAGAAAGACGCACGGAAACACGTCCAACCGGATTTTAGTGACGCCGGAAACGCTATAGTGGACACAATTCCAACGTAGGTTTGATCTTCTTCTGAAACATTCATGCCGGGCATCCGGCCAACTACAGGAATGGCAGACCTGAAAACTTTCAGGGCATTAGCAATCTGGTGTTGCCGCTTGTGGCTGTGCGAACGCCACAACTGCAAACGGAACTCAAGGCTCCTTCAGGCGATCCGCTGGTCCTGATCCGGTGGTTGGGGTGTATCTGGTTTGGGTGCATCGCGTTTTCTGGATGCCGGTTCCGCATACCATTGATCGGCTTGCACGATCTTCAGCCCTGCGGGATCGGACATATAAGCGGGAGTCATAATCTGCACGCCAAACTCATTGAATACGTCGAGCACTTGGCGCTGGAGTTCGGCTTTGGCCTGGTGCACATCGATATCCGGCTCCAGGTAAGCATTCAGTTCATAGGTAATATCGAATGAGTTAAGAGAGAGTTCGAATACAAACGACTCCGGATGCTTTCGGACGCCTGGGGTTCGGGAAGCCGCAAGCTTGAGCATGGCTTCCACCTGACGCCAGGGCGTGTCGTATCCAATCCCAGCCGTGACGCCCACAATCACGCCTGTTTTCACCGCTTTGCTGTAGTTTGTCACATGATGGCCAAGAATCAGGGAGTTGGGAATTGCGATCATCTCATGTTTGCGTGATTCGATCCGGGTTGTCAGCAGCGCCATGCGTCGAACGTGTCCCATGGTGTCGCCAATCTTCACCAGATCTCCGGCTTCAAAGGCATCCATATAGGTAATCATGATTCCGGCGATGGCGTTTGAAACCAGTCCGGAAGATCCAAGCGAAACCAGCACACCCAGAAACAGGGAGATGCCCTTGAACGCGGCCGATTGTGAGCCGGGAATATAAGGATAGGAAACGAGCACTGCCAGCGTGATGATGAGAATGCTCACGAGCCGCTGGGTTGTTCCCGCCCAGGCCGGGCGAAATCCTTCAAGCGTAAGGCTTCCCTCGCGCACCTGTTCGAATACGTAGCGGGTGAACTTCAGGATGTACCACGTGACCAAGCCAATGATCGCGACAAACAGGATCGAAGGCAGGCTCTTCCACAGTGCTCCCAGTAGCGACCATACTGGAACGAGGACAGCATGCAAGACCTCTAGCGCCAGCGGCCTGGTGGCCGGAAATAGAAAGAGCAATAAGTGCAGGGTGAAATAAAGGATGGCGACGGTCGCTATCACACGCAGCAGCGCGATGGCGCGGACGGCGATGTCGCTCAAGATACCAAGGCTTTTGCCGACGAGAACAGAGGGGAGGGCTCTCTGCTCAACCTGAGTGGCCACCCGTTTCGAGAGAACACCTGCCAGCCGCCGCATAACCTTTAGCAGCACGATGCAAGCGGCCACGGTGATCAGTGCAAGCAAAATCCTGAGCACGATCCTTTGCCAGGAGTGCTGAGTGCGGTATTCGTGCACACCCCGATCCATGGCCGCTGCCCATCGCTGGGCCAGCTCTTCACGGCTGGTTTTGGCGTAGGCCGCATCCCCGGCAAAAACGGAAGCTATAAATTGATCTCCGCAATAGAGATCGAGCGATAGCTCTCCGCGGCGCACCATCATGGATGGGGGAGCGGAGGGTGCCTGTGCCAGGCTCTGAAGTTTCTCGGAAATAACCTTTGCCCTAGACTGGGGCGAGAAGTTGCCGTATCCCCATCCGATCTTGAGGACTTCATTTCCGCCTAACTCGACTGCCGCCTCATTGGCTTCCTGTTGAGAGTAAGCTGCCGATGCGCCGGCGATCAGGAGCAAAATGACGGCGATGGAAGGCAAAATACATCGCAGGCGGCGGGAGAAAGAGCACCAGAGAAAATGTCTGCGCGAAAAGACTCCCGGATAGTAGACCCCATGAGAATGGGCCCGATCGGCAAAGAAGCTAGGATGGTCGGCAAAACGATGGGAGGCAAAATGGCGAGCGGCAAAACGATGGGAGGCAAAATAGCGGCGCGAAGAATTGTCGATCGAGAATCTCCAATGGGGACTTGCATTCACTTGTGAACGAGCCTCAGCCACATCGCAGGTCTATTAAGACATTTCTAGCTCTGCGGCCCAGAGCTGGATATCCGAAAATATTCTGTGTTCCTGCTCTCGGGAATGCACGTTCCCGTGGCGCGCTCAACAAGAATTGAAACAGGTAGGCATCTTTCTATTTCTTGGATTCTGAATTGAAGATTGGGTGCCCCATCCTTTGTGGAGAGCGCGCTCTTGTTTTCTGCGCTCGGAGCAAAGGGTGGGTTTTTCGATTATGCCGGCAGGTACACTGGCCCGCTTTGTCCGTAATTTCCAGCGCTCTGTGACCTCTGAGCTTTTCCTCTGTGCCCTCAGTGGTAAAGATTTTGGTTTTGCCGAGCGCTGACCGAAATCGCCTATCGGAGTCACAGCAGGGTTTCGATGATGTGTGCAGGTACAGTGGCCCGCTTTGTCCGTGATTTCTGGCGCTCTGCGACCTCTGAGCTTTTCCTCTGTGCCCTCAGTGGTAAAGATTTTGGTTTTGGCCTTTGGGTAGGTAAAAAGAGGTGAGAGGCCCGAAGGCCCCTCAAGGTTGGAAGAAACACTTCTCTGAAAAGCTACTTCACCGGAACCAGCGAATTGGTGATGGCATGCACTGTGAGCGAGATCCGGTTTTGGACTCCCACTTTGCGCATGAGTTTTGCTACGTGCGCCTTGACCGTCCGTTCTGTGATGCCAAGTGGCGCACCGATCTCCTTGTTGGAGCGGCCTGCCACCAGCATCTCCAGTACCTCTTTCTCACGGTCAGTAAACATCAAGTGGCCCCCGGGAAAGATAGAACTGGGCGAACCGCTCACACGTTCGATAAAGAGCGATAGCACCCGTCGCGGCGCCCACACCGATCCGTCGTTGACGATTCGGATTGCTTGCATAAACTCTCCGGGCTCGGCGGCTTCGTCGATATAGCCTTTGGCCCCGGCGGCAATTGCCTTGAGGATGTTCTCGTCGTCCATGCCCGAACCCATCACAATGATGCGCAAATCAGGCCGCGCTGCTTTCATGGTAGCCATGACCTCGAAAAGACTGGGGCCTCCGTGGTTCCCGAGCAGTACCAGA
>Ga0209060_10002255_pt1 | contig 18341 bp, 14 predicted proteins | sample Coa_R1_8_FD_187155 | JGI IMG/M metagenome (GOLD analysis project Ga0209060, IMG submission 187155) | Surface soil microbial communities from Centralia Pennsylvania, which are recovering from an underground coalmine fire - Coalmine... | ecosystem: Environmental > Terrestrial > Soil >...
AAAAACCGGACGGCGCATTTCGAGCTCGCGAGCTCATGTTTGGTTGGGACAATGTACCTATGCATCGCTGGGCTCAGTCACAGGCATTTCGCAGTTTGTGCTTCTTGCTATCGCAGCATCGAACTGGTTTTCAAGTGCAGTCCCTTTCTCAATCGACCCTCGAACCGACAACCGCGTAATCCTAATCAATCTCCCATGTGCGGCATCTGCGGGCAGTATAACTTCGGAAGTGCGGCGCCTGTTCAGCGTCGCAAGATCGAAGCGATGACCGAAAGCCTTGTTCACAGAGGTCCCGACGACGAGGGTTACCATATCGCTGGAGCCTTGGGGCTGGGCTTTCGCCGGCTTTCAATCATCGATCTCGCGGGCGGTCATCAGCCGATGTCGGATTCCGAAGAATCCGTCTGGGTCGTTTTTAACGGTGAAATCTATAACTTTTTGGAGCTCAGGCGAGAACTGGAGGGTTATGGCCACACCTTCCGCACCAATTCGGATACCGAAGTCATTATCTACGGTTACAAGCAGTGGGGTGATGACGTACTGAATCATCTGAACGGGATGTTCGGTCTGGCGATCTGGGATGAGCGGCAAAGGCGTCTCGTGCTCGCGCGTGATCCATTCGGAATCAAACTGCTCTACTATCGAATCGACGCAAGCTCGGTGTACTTTGGTTCGGAAATCCGGGCAGTCCGTGCAGCCGTACCCGATGGGGCTGACATTGATCCAAGGTCGTTAAATCTTTTCTTGCGGTATCGTTTCACACCTTCCCCCTACACCATATTCAAGGGCATCCGAAAACTCGCTCCGGGAACGAAGCTAATCATTCAGGATGGTTCATATGAAGTCACCCGATGGTACCGATTTAAGCCCACTCCTTTTGAGCCGTCCAAGCCGCCTGACGTAGCTCGCGAAGAGTTGCTCGAGATTTACAAACGTACGGTGCGACGGCAACTGATCAGCGATGTCCCGGTCGGGTTGTTGCTGAGTGGAGGCATCGATTCAGGGCTGCTGCTGGCATTGATGAACTTGAACGGAAGTGGCTGGCCCACATATACGGTAGGTTATGGATCAGCGTATCAAGATGACGAACTGATGGACGCCAATGAAACGGCGCAGATACTCGGATCCAAGCACACAAGTGTAGTGATCTCGCAAGCGACGTTTGAAGAGTCCCTTCCTAAGATTGTGTCATGTGTGGAAGAGCCGATCGCCTCCTCTTCTATTGTTCCGATGTATTTTGTTTGTCAACGCGCCTCTCAAGACGTCAAGGTGGCCCTTGTGGGACAAGGTCCGGACGAATTGTTCGGTGGTTATGTGCGACACCTCGGCGTCCGTTATGGTATGGCATGGGCGTGGTTACCACGCTGGATGCGAGCCGCGACTTCTTCAGCAGTGCTTGCCCTTCCAAGAAACGAAACCTTGAAGCGGGGAGTGCAGTGCCTGGCAATTCCTGATCGGAAAAGTAGATATCAAAATGTCTTATCCCTCCTTCCGGGGGTGCAGGTTGACGAACTGTTCGAAGAAGGCGTATCAGGAACAGACTCGGGCGATTGCATACTGGAATCTTGGGAAGGTGTGGAAGACCTTATAGCGGACACCGACGAGCTTGGTGGGCTCCAGTTCCTCGAGTTGCGATCTACCTTGCCTGATGAACTTCTCATGTATGCAGACAAGCTATCCATGGCCCATGGCCTTGAACTGCGTGTTCCTTACGTCGATAAGGAAATTGTCGAGTACGTGGAGCGACTGCCGGCAAGTCTTAAGGTTAGAAATGGCGCTCGCAAGTGGCTACACCGTCAAGTGTGCCAAACCTATCTTCCTCATTCGATCTTGGCTCGGCCAAAACGCGGGTTTGCTGTTGACGTCGTGGACGACTGGTTTCGTCATGCCATCGGCGGAAAGATGGCGGATCTGCTACTCGACAGAAGCTCAAAAATGTATGACTACCTTCGCCCGCCCGGAGTGCGCAAACTCGTTGATCAGCATGTGTCTGGCCGCGAGGACAATCACAAACTCTTGTTCAGCCTCGTCGTTCTTGAAGAATGGCTTCGCGCGCATGAGGAGCCCGTCGCAGCTGCTTAGTTGAGTACAAACAACGTGATCGGCGTTCTGGCAGACCCGTCGGAGGAATTAGTAGTTCGAGAGTTTTTCCAGCTCTTCAAGACTCCGTGGGAATTCTACGACAGCAATCGAGAATACGACGTCGTGCTAAGCGCCGGAGATCATCCATTTGATGCCGCGAGGCTCGTCCTTGTTTATGCCGGCAGAAAAATACCTTTTGACACCCAGCACGGTTTCGTGATCGCTTCCCAACGAAGCAATCGTGTTCTCTCGTACAAAGGTAACAAAATCCCGATTTACGGGGGGACCGTAACGTTTTCTGATGCGACCGGCGACTTTCTCAAAGATGGGAACTCCGGGGCCTGCTCGGCCCACATGAGTCGTCACGAAGAATCGATAGTCGCTCGCATCGGCTACGATCTTTTTTCGGAGATTCGAACGCTATTAACTTCGGGCCAGTCTCCTGCCAATGCAAACATTCCAACACTCGAATTGCACGTTGCGCTGCTTCGAGACTTAATCACTGATTGTGGTCTTTCGCTATTTGAGATCCCACCAGTTCCCGAGGGCTATGGATTTATCGTGTGCCTGACACACGATATTGATAATCCCTCGATCCGCAGACACCGCTGGGATTACACGATATGCGGCTTCCTATACAGAGCAGTTTTTGGCTCGATCGGCAACGTCCTTGGCGGGCGCTTGCGTTTTCAGGATCTGATCAGGAATCTGGCGGCGGTCTCGAAACTGCCCTTTGTATACCTCGGGATTGCCAAAGACTTCTGGCGTGAGTTTGATGACTGCTATCTGGATCTTGAAACAGATCTTGCCTCGACGTTTTTTGTCATCGCCTCAAAAAACAACTGTGGCCAACGAGTTGACGGGCGAGCTCAGAAACACCGCGCTTCCAAGTATGAGGCTCGCGATATTGCGGATACGATTCAGAAACTGACGGCTGCTGGATGTGAAATCGGCTTGCACGGTGTTGACGCTTGGCTCGATTGCGCAGCAGGCCACGAAGAATTTGAAAAACTTCGAGAGCTAGTTGGATTTTCGGAAGTCGGAGTTCGCATGCATTGGCTCTATTATGACGACGAATCACCTGTCGCACTTGAAAAAGCCGGGGCTGACTACGATTCGACCGTCGGCTTCAACGAGACCGTCGGCTATCGGGCGGGCACGATACAAGCGTACAAGCCATTGCAGGCTACTCAATTGCTTGAGTTGCCCTTACACGTGATGGACACAGCCCTCTTCTACCCTGATTATCTTGACCTGACTCCGAATGAAGCTCGGGTTGTTCTCAATCGAATGGTCGATAACGCAATCCAATTCGGGGGGTGCCTTACCATCAATTGGCACGATCGTAGTCTATTCCCAGAAAGACTCTGGGAAATGTTCTATCGCGAGTTGCTCGAGAGTCTAAAGAGTCGTCGGGCGTGGTTCGCGACGGCTGGACAAGCCGTGGCTTGGTTTCGGAAGCGACGCGCAACAGTGTTTGAAAGCGACGCTGCGGAACCGGAAGCGGTTTGTGCGAGAGTTACTTCAGATAATGCGGTCGATTCACCTCGGCTTCTGCTGAGAGTCCACGGAGCCCGTTCGCATCATCCGACGCGTGAACGTGGCGCAGACAGTTATATCGATTTGCCTTTTGAAAAACAGGTCTCTACGAACTCCGTTTCGAGACTGGCCCATAAATAGTTTGGATTCAAAGGGGAGAACCGCGAAGGCGACTCAGTGCCGGCTGACTCACAACACAATTTAATCATCGGGCCGGATGATCGAATCCTGGTGACCGGTGCCACTGGTTTCATAGGGTCTCGCGTCGTCGAAAATCTGTTGACTCGTGGATTTCGCAATATCCTGTGTTTTGCTCGCCCATCGGGAAAGAACGAACGTGTTCTCTCCGCGTCTGCCGCGAAGTCGCTCGCAACGCGATTTGAACTCCTTGAAGGAAACCTCCTTTCGCGGCAGGATTGCGAGAACGCTTGCTCCAATGTATCGGTTATCTTCCATCTCGCTGCATCGATGACTGCCAAGTCCTTTCCCGATGCATTCATGAACTCTGTCGTGACCACCCGCAATCTCCTGGACGCGTGCGTACGCGACGCGCACCTCCTCCGATTTGTCCTCGTCAGTTCATTGTCCGTATACAGCAATCGCCAGAAAAGCCGACTCCTGGACGAGTCTTGTCCGGTGGATGAGCACGCAGAACTCCGCGGAGAAGCTTATTGTTTCGCGAAGATCAAACAAGAACAGATTGTGACCGAGTACGGAAAGCGGTTCGGGCTGCGCTACGTCATACTCCGCCCTGGCACTGTCTATGGCGCGGGTCAAGACGGAATCACAGGGCGCATTGGGATTCGTACGTTCGGCCCGTTTCTCCACCTGGGTGGGTCTAACACGATACCCTTTACTCATGTCGACAACTGTGCCGAAGCAGTTGTTTTGGCCGGGCTTGTCGAAGGTATTGATTTTGAAGTGTTCAACGTAATGGACGACAACCTGCCCAGCAGCCGGCAGTTCCTTCGACAATATAAGCAGAATGTGAGTTCGTTTCGGTCGATCTATATTCCCCGCATACTTAGTCGATTGCTCTGCTATCTCTGGGAAACATACTCCCATTGGTCGGAAGGGCAATTGCCGCCGGCATTCAATGGTGGCCAGTGGTGCGCCAACTGGAGGAAGACTCGTTACAGTAATGAAAGGCTAAAGACTCGGCTCGGTTGGCGGCCGCGAGTATCTACTTCGGATGGATTGCAGCGTTATTTCGACTCCTGCAAGCAAAGAGTCGGTCATGCTTAAGGTCGCCATTGTTGGTTGTGGCAAGATCGCAGATGCTCACGCATCGCAGATCTTGAGGATCTCGGACTGCGAGATCGTCGGTGTTTGTGACTGCGAACCGCTCATGGCGAAGCAACTGAAAGAGCGCTTTCCAATCAAACAGTATTTTTCAGATCTGAATCGCCTTCTTGCCGAGAGCCAACCCGACGTTGTTCATATCACAACCCCCGCGGAGAGTCATTTCCAAATCGCGAGAACTTGCCTTGAAAGCGGATGCCATGTCTACGTGGAAAAACCATTCACCCTCAATGCAGAGGAAGCAAGAGTTCTGATAGATCTCGCCGAACGCAGTAGGCTGAAGCTAACGGCTGGGCACAGCGACCAGTTTACTCATGTCGCCCGGCGCATGAGAGCACTGGTCGCAAAAGGATATCTGGGCGATGGCCCTGTACATATGGAAAGCCACTACGGTTACGACCTCGGCGATCCGAGTTATGCAAGGGCTCTGTTGGGAGATCGACACCATTGGGTCCGCAGATTGCCTGGAAAACTCTTGCAAAACGTCATCAGCCACGGGCTGGCTCGAATTGCGGAATTCTTAACTAGCGATTCCCCTGAGGTGATTGCACATGGTTTCGTCAGCCCACTTCTCAAAAGCATCAACGAACACGATGTTCTGGACGAACTCCGAGTGATCATTTGCGAAGATCAAAGGACAACTGCTTATTTCACGTTCTCTTCAAGTATGCGTCCATCCATTCACGAACTTCGACTTTATGGAACGAAGAACGGATTAATTGTTGACCACGATCACGATATCCTGTTGCGGCTTCGGGGCAGCAAGTTCAAAAGTTATGCTGACAAATTCATCCCTCCGCTCTCGTTTGCGACACAACATCTCAAGAATCTAGGCGCGAATGTGAAACTGTTCCTCTCCAATGATTTTCACATGGATTCCGGGATGAAGTACCTGATCGAATGTTTTTATCGCTCCATTCGCCAGAATATGCCGCTGCCGATTTCATATCGCGAGATTCTGCTCGTGTCCACAATGATGGATAAACTTTTTAAGCAGTTGGCTGATACACACGTTCAGTATCGTAATGCCCGTGATGTTCTGCCGGAGATAGTAACTGCAGGAGTATCTTCTTAAGACTGCGTCAATATCTCGATGCTCCGCTAGACCCTGATTCAGTACACACGGGCATGACAACAAAGACCTTGAGGCGTTCTGTCCTGCGGGCGTGCGGTCACTGGATTGGCAATGTTTACCGGCCCCCAGCCGGCCTGTTGTTACCCAGCGGGCATATCGTCGGGGTCGCTCCAGATCATGTCAAGCACCTGTTCAAAATACCCAGTCTCGTAAAGTTCAAAGCCGATATTGAGTTCCTGGCGAGACACTATGAGCCACTACCACTAGCCGAGCTTAGGCGAATCGGACAAGCCGGCGGCTGTGAAAGAGAAGCGCCAAAGCATTTCCTATTATCCTTCGACGACGGAATGCGAGAGATCTACGATGTCATCGCGCCGTTTCTCCGCGCACAAGGGATTCCGGCTGTCTTCTTTTTAAATAGTGAAACGATCGACAACAAAGCACTAATGTGGCGGCATGAGGTTAGCCTGCTGATCGCCGCGTCGCAACGACACCCTGAGCGGATCCCCTCGCAGCTAGAGCTTTCGCGGGGTGAAACTGTACGCGCCCGATTGCTTGCGCTCCGATTTTCGGATGGACCTATCTTGAAAGATCTTGCCGCTTCACTGGAAGTCGACTTCGGGGAATATCTACGTCGCAATCGACCTTACCTTACAACAGAGCAAGTGCTGGAACTTGCTCGCCAGGGGTTCGAGTTCGGAGCGCATAGCGCCAAACATCCGTACTTCAAGGAGATTCAACTGCAGAGCCAGCGCCAAGAAATTTCTGAAAGCGTAGATTTTGTTCGAGCACTGGGGCTTCCATGCCGGTACTTTGCCTTTCCGTTTGATGACAACGGTGTTCCAAGGTCGGTTTTCGAGTACATGAGAAGCATAGGACTAGTTCTATCGTTCGGTACAAGTGATGCCCGTATAGATTCAGTGCCATTTTCTTTACAACGATTTGCTCTGGATGCAGAAAACAGCGATTCCAGCTTGTCGAAGCTCTTGGAACAGCTATCAGCAAAATCACTAGCATTTCGCACCACTCGCGCTGAGGTCATTCGTCGTAACTAAGAGCGAGTTGATGCCCCATTGTTGGCATCGTTGAATCTGGTTTGTCCTACTCGTGCTACTGTCGTGTTTGACCCTGCCAAGGATCCTGATGCTTCCTGGACGCTGTCGACCCGGTCGACCCGGTTATCTGGGTGTCGGTTGTTGCTTCTCGGCTCCTATCACCATGGTTGGCGTCAGAATCCCAGTTCCTCTTTATCCTAGCTATGTCTGAGCAATGCCCGCCCGAAGGCCACCTTTCGGGCCAAGAGCAGGATTGTCGCCACTTGCCCTCTACCATGGGCGTTGAAGCGAGTTGAGGTCGCGGCGGCAGATAAGAAGTACGAATGGATTTGCATTATTCCACGACACGCATTCGAGGCCGGGATATCCTGGTTCCTTGGACGCAAATATCTGGAAGAAATGTGATAGTCACGGGTCGCTTCATCCGCACAGCTGCGGTTCAAGATGAGACGTGTGTAGAAGGAGAAATAGCACCCAATCCCCACGAGTTTGTAGCGAGGCTAAAAGAATGGGAGATTAAGCCTGATGTCTTTACGTTTTCGCAAAAGGTCACTGACACGAAGCCTCGGTTCCATTACAAGTTGGAATGGGACAGTTTCGCCGTCATCCCGATCACGAGCTACGACGACTGGCTCTACAAGCGGGCAAGGCCTGACGTAAGGCACAACATCCGGAAAGCACAAAAGCAGGGAATCATTATTAGGTCTGTTCAATTTGATGACAAATTCGTCCAAGGGATAAAGGAGATTTATGATGAATGCCCAGTACGGCAGGGAATGCGGTTCTGGCATTATGGCAAGACGCTCGAAGAAATCAAAAATATCAGTGGGACGTACATCTCAAGGGCAGACTACATCGGGGCTTACCTTGGCGATGAGCTAATTGGATTCGTAAAGCTAGTCTACGTTGGTGAAATCGCGCGGACAATGGGCGTGATCAGCAAACACAAATATTTTCACCTTCGACCTACAAACGCGCTGATCGCAAGGGCCGTTGAGTTATGCGAGCAGAGGAATATATCGCACCTAGTCTATGGAGAATACAGGTTTGCAGGAAAATCGAATAGCTCGCTCACGGATTTCAAGAAACGAAACGGATTTGAGGAGGTACTCTGTCCTCGATACTTTGTCCCGCTGACGACAAAGGGCAATTTGGCCATAAAGATGGGTCTTCACAATGGGATACGACGATGCGTCCCGGAACCCCTGGGTCACGGATTGCTGAAGCTACGGTCGTGGACGTACGGATTGCTTGCGACAATTGGATGGACACGATTGAGCACGACGAGACAAGAGCAACTCCCGTAAGGCCAAGGCTTAAATGACCTTCGGATCGCGCCTCTGGGTTAGCTGTGCAAGCCGATCGCAAAACTGAGCGCGCCCTTTCGGTCGTTCCAGCCAAGCTATCAGACTCAACTGACGATGGTTAACGTCTCGTTGTTCAAGATTAACGGGCCACTGCTGGCGTCGTGCAATTTCGGCACCGTGGAGAGGGCTGTGCGTCTGGGCGATGCACCTACATTTAATCGTAGAGCCGGGTCGCAAGGCTCGGTGGAGGTTCGATTCCTCACCTCTCCGCCACATCTGAAGGCCAGCAATGCACAAGAGATTGCACTGGTTGCGATCGTCATGTACGATCGGCTTACTCTGCGACCAGCCATTTGACTCAGTAACCTATAACAATCCCCCGAAGTACCGGCCGCCGTGCTTGCCGATGACGGGACAAGCCACGTAACTCGGTTATTGCCATGGATTCTTTGAATTCCGAGATCTCCCATTGCTGGGCAGGCTGCCATCAAATTGCTCGGTGGAACGCTGAGCTACACTCCACATCCGCGACGGAAATTATTGAATGGGCTCTCACTCAGGATCAGCGCGCCATCGTTTCCACGAATTTCGCTCCATATGCAGCCGTTCTCCTCCACCTTTGCGTACGCGTTAAACGAGACATCCCCGTTGTATGGGTGGATCATGGCTACAATCGACCGGCGACCTATAGACATGCAGAGGCACTTAAGAAACTGCTCAATCTTAACCTTAACATCTATCTGCCAAGACTTACAGCAGCACATCGGAACGCCATCTATGGAGACCTTCCATCTGCTGGTAACGATGCGGACCTACAGCAGTTCAGCATGTTGATGAAGTTGGAGCCGTTTCAACGTGCTGTGAAAGAACTTGCACCGAAGGTTTGGATCGCTGCAGTGCGGCGAGTGCAAAACGGAAATCGCGCTTCACTGGATATTGTTTCAGCTGATGCAAACTTTGGAACCCTGAAGGTAAGCCCTGTGTTTTATTGGACTGACGCTGAGATGGAATCTTATCTCAAGCAAAACAATTTGCCCAGTGAACGCGACTATTTCGATCCGACCAAGGCCGACGGAAAACATGAGTGTGGGTTGCATGTAGCGAGGAGCGCGCATCGTATTCTCTATGAAACAACACCTTGAACCTATTGCGATTGCCGAGCGTCTACGTTCGCTGATTGGAACGGATACGGAAATTGGCTTCGCCCACAAACTTGGGTTATGCCACGATTCAATTGTTCGTTACCTGCGAGGACAAGTACCCGATCCAACTAGTTTGGTTCGCATAGCTGAGGTGTGCGATGTCTCGTCTGATTGGTTGCTACGGGGAGCTACGAATGACCAGGCGACGCCTGCACAACACGGGGATCATGACACTTTGGAAAGTGTCGTACCTCCACCTGTAAACCTAGTTCTCAATCATCCGACGTTGGCAGATACCAGAGGTTTTGTTAGTAACTCCATACTCGTAAAGATTATTCGTGATGTCATTCACGACTGGCCGAGGTTTAGCGGGCGCGATGGCGCAGACGTTCTCCTACAAATTGCGAGCACGACCGCTCGGCGTGCAGAGATGCTTTCCTTGCCGCGACGTAACTACGTTAACGCGACCGGTATCATTATTCATACGGGCTGGGGCAACGCTCCTTTTCATCCGAAAGCGAGAGAGCGTCTCGCGCAAGGTTTGGGAGCGAGTCCGACGGGAGCGGCCGAAGCTCTGCCGAGAATGGAGACTTGTGAAAGGCTGCTTCGGGCGGTGACGGGCGCTGAAGCCGCGACGGTTACGACCCTGAACGCTGCGAGCTTGTCACTAGTCGCCGGGGCACTTGCAGCTGGCCGTCACATCGTCGTTGCCGCGCGGGATCTGGTGGAAATTAGTGAAGGCGCGCGAGTTTCTGACATTCTCCAGGCGACAGGTGCACAACTAGTCAGCGTTGGAGCCGTGAACTGTGTTTACATTGCGGACTATGCGCGAGCTATTACACCAACGACCGCAATGCTTATGAGAATCCGAGCATCCAACATGGCGACATCGGGCTATACCGCGCATGTATCAGGCGCTGATCTCGCGCACCTTGCGCAGAAGCATAATGTCGTTTACGTCGACAATCTTGGTGGAGGCAGCTTGGTAGAGTTGAAAGAGCAGGCCCTGCCGGAGTGCCCAACGTTACAGCAAGGCATCAGGGATGGCGCTCATCTGGTGTTAGCCAGCGGCGATAAAATTATTGGTGGGCCTCAAGCTGGATTAATCGTCGGAAAGAAGGATTATGTCCAAAGGTTGTCGAAGCACGTTCTTGCGCGCACATGCAGGCCGGGCAAGCTGACGTTAGCGGCCTTGGAGGGCACATTGGCTGTCTATTTGGCTGGACGAGCCTGGGAAGAAATTCCGACTTTGCGAATGCTTAAGATGCCCGAGCACGAACTCTCGCAGCGTGCTGCTACCATTGGCAAGGCAGTATCTGCAGCTGGATTGGACACGGAAGTTTCTCCGGATACGACGGAGTGCGGCGGTGCAGTGTTACCAGGCGTTCTCCTTCCCACGTGGACTGTTCACATTAAGCATTCACGGCTTAAGGAAAATCAACTATACGATGTGCTCTTAGCAAGAGGGGTCATCGCCAGGAGAGCACAAGGGAAGGTAATTTTAGACCTTCGGAGTGTTCTCCCAGAAGACGATTCAGTCCTTCTGAACGCTATTGTCGATTCTCTCGAACCGGTCGCTCTAAGGAATAGCGGCCTCCATTAAAGATCGTACGTCAGTCTTACCACTGGTATTTCGCGCCACCGGTGCTGAGGTTATTGATCGACACTAAGAGCGAGCGAAGCGATGCCTCCTCTGTTAGCACTGTCAATCTGGTTTGTTCTACTCGTGCTGCTGTTACGTTTTGACCCTGCCAAGGATCCTGAAGCTTCCTGGACACTGTGGATCCCCGTTATCTGGATGTCTATTGGTGCGTCCCGGCTTCCATCACAATGGTTTGGCGTCGGAGCGGGTACGATCGCTAGTGCCCTTGAGGAAGGTAACCCGTTAGACAGAGCTATTTACCTCATGCTGCTGGTGATAAGCGTCGCGATTCTGCTAGCGCGGCCTATTGACTGGGGTGCGCTCATCACCCGCAACCTTGCGGTGACTGCATATGTGTCGTTCGCGTTCCTGAGCATATTGTGGTCAGATTTCGCATACGTATCCTTTAAGCGCTGGTGTCGCGACCTTGGAAGCTATCTCTTGATTCTGATCGTGCTGTCGGCCCCTCGTCCTTATGAGGCGGTTCGTACGGTGTTGCGGCACCTTTGCTATCTCTTAATCCCACTCTCCATCATTCTCATCAAATACTTCGATATCGGCACAGTGTACGATGAATGGTCGGGGCTAGCCAGCTATGTGGGGGTTACTACCTCCAAGAATATGCTTGGCGTCCTGTGTCTATTTGGCGGCATTTTTGTCTTTTGGGATATCGTGAGGCTCTGGGCAGACCGGACAAGTCCTCGAATTAAGCGAATCATTTTCGTTGACTTCGGGTTTATTCTCATGACCCTGTACTTATTACGGCTCGCCCATAGCGCGACGTCTGCTGTCTGCTTCGCCATCGGCTGTATGGTCATCGCTGTGGCACATAGCAAATGGGGTCGAGTTCATCCGTCCTTCATTAAGGGTGTGATTCCCGCAGCTTTTTTCCTATATCTGATTTTAGGGTTTGGCTTGGGGCTGAATGCTTTCTTTGCGGAGATGCTCGGGCGCGACCCAACGCTCACCGATAGGACTCGCATTTGGAGCGCGCTTCTCAGCATGGACACTAATCCGCTAGTGGGTACTGGTTACGAGAGCTTTTGGCTCGGGTCACGGCTAGATGCTGTGTTTGCAAAATCGGGTGTGCACATAAATGAGGCCCACAATGGGTATCTGGAGATGTATCTGAACATGGGACTGATCGGATTAGTCTTACTTGTCTGTGTTCTGGTTACGACCTATCGAAACATCGTCCGGCAACCGCTCGATAGTGTCGGCAGTTTCACCTCGCTGACTTGCAGCCTGTGGGTGACTGCTTTGTTTTATAACGTTACCGAGGCCAGTTTTAAGCACGGACTAATGTGGCTTGGACTCTTGCTAGGAGCGATTACAATTCCCACGCAACACAACGACGAGGCAACTAGTTTTGCGATGATTGACGACAATGTGTCCACTGGTGAGGTATTAGCGTGGGAGAGTGGACCCGATCGTGACTCTTAGCGAAAATTACTGATAAAGTACAGCGTCGCTCATCGAGGCAACCGAGATGGAAAGGCAGTTGGTCATTGAAACAGTTGAAAGGAAACACAGATTAACAAACGAGTTGGTGCGAATCGGCCGCCTTGACACAGAATATTAATTTCGCGGGACATTCTCTGAGGACAATCTGATAGGGTTCGTGATGCTGGTCGCCAATGAAGGCTGGACGCTGCCTCTGAGTGACTCCGTGCCCATGGTCAGTTACAAAGGACAAGGCTCCGACCAATGCACTAATTGCCCAGGTGGTTCGCTCGTGTGCGGACCCGGTCCATCCCGCATTTGTGGTAGCGAATTGTTTCTTATGGCGGAAAGTAGCAAGAGAATTCAGCTCACTTCAAACGTTATAACAGAGTTCAAAACAATAACGGATTTCAAAAAGCTGATGGTCCCCGTTTATACGTTTTGCTATCGATAGCAGGCCGGGCCGCATTGCGCATGGGCTTCCACCCCGGAAGTGCCGACAAAGTTCCGGAACCAGTGCCGCCACGTATCGTAGAAGTCGTGCTTTCTGGTATTCGAAGAAATTTCATGGCCTTGAACGGGGCGTGAATTCCGACCAAACCACGATGCCAGGAATTATGGGTCTTCAAACTCGCTTACCCCGAGAGCTCGCGGAAGAGAAGCTTGCGCACATGGTTGAGGCCGTCCGCCACGAGTCTTTCTACGGCACGGGCATTTGGGTGGACGAATCGTTGGGGCTGTACATCGGGTGGGCTGCGCGAGCGCGCTCGTTTTCAGAGCGAATGCCTCTGCGCAACGAGACGGGCAGGGTCGTTCTTGTCTTCTCTGGCGAAGAGTTTTCGCAGCCCGGTACAGAGCGAATGTTGAGACCACATGGGCACGACGCCGACGATACGGGTCCGGAATACCTGGTTCACCTATACGAGGAGGACCCATCATTTCCGGCAGGATTGAATGGCAGATTCCACGGAATATTAATCGACCTGGATCGCAGGTCCGCGTTTCTTTTCAACGACCGCTACGGCATGCACCGGATCTACTACCATCACGCAACCGACGGCTTCTATTTCGCGGCTGAAGCGAAGGCTATCCTTGCCGTTGTTCCTGAAACTCGGCACCTGGATTCTCGCGCAGTTGGAGAGTTCATTGCCTGCGGTAGTCCGCTCGAGGGGCGTACCCTATTCGAAAAAGTGCATGTATTGCCGGGTGGTTCGAATTGGATTCTGCGCGACGGCTTGCGGATTGAGAAGCAGGCCTACTTTAAACCCGACGAATGGGAGAATCAGGAACCCCTCGAAGCCGAGCCGTACTACCGGAAACTGCGGGATGTGTTTTCGCATAATCTGCCGCGATATTTCCAGGGAGACGAGTCGATCGGGATGTCGCTCACCGGCGGGAGGGACACGCGAATGATTATGGCCTGGCAGCGTTGCCCTTCGGGATTCTTGCCTTGCTACACCTTTGGCGGAGAGTTCCGCGACTGTCAGGATGTGAGCTTGGGACGCCGCATCGCCAATATGTGCGGTCAGTCTCACGAGGTGATCCGGGTAGGGCGTGAGTTCCTTGCAAAATTTCCGCATTACGCGGAGCGATCTGTCTGGCTGTCTGACGGCTGTGTCGACGTCAGCCGCGCTCCCGATCTGTATGCGAACGAGAAGGTGCGAGAGATCGCTCCCGTAAGGATGAGCGGGGTATATGGAGGAGAGCTCTTACGCAACGTAGTTGCATTCAAGCCGGAAACGGTACGCCGCGAATTGTTTAGCCCGGAGTTTTACGGCAATTTTGATCAAGCGAAGGAAACCTACGCGAGGAACATCCAGGCACACCCTGTTTCCTTTGCTGTTTTCAAACAAGCACCCTGGTCGCAATACGGAGTTTTGGCGCTGGAGGAAACTCAAGTCACAGTGCGTTGCCCGTTCCTCGATAACGATTTGATTCGAACAGTCTTTCGTGCGCCTGCGGCCATCCGCGAGTCCAACGAGATCTGCATGCAGCTGATCGCGGATGGGAACAGTGATTTGCTGCAGATTCCAACCGACCGCGGTTTGTACGGGAATGGCCACCCCTTGCTAGAATCCATCTCTCATGCACGGCTCGAGTTCCTGTTCAAAGCAGAATACGCTTACGACATCGGAATGCCGCAATGGCTTGCCCGAGTCGATCACGCCTTCTCTCGCCTTCACCTCGAGCGTCTCTTTCTGGGCAGGCACAAGGTCTTCCATTTCCGGGTCTGGTACAGGGATGCACTTGCCGGATACCTTCGTGACACACTGCTGGATTCAACAAGCCTCACGAGACCGTATCTTGAACGAAAAGTTGTCGAGGTCGTCGTGGACGATCACCTGAAGGGGCAGAGAAACTATACGAACGAGATTCACAAGCTACTGACGCTTGAGCTTCTACACCGTGTGTTTCTGGACAAAACCCACAGCATGCGGAAGAAGGCTTCGAGAACTCTCGAGGTCGCAACAGCGGACTGCTGATTCGGGTCACTTCGATGGAGAAATATCGTCCTGATATCGACGGACTAAGGGCGGTAGCCGTTATCTCGGTAGTATTGTTCCATGCAGGAGTAAAAGCTCTTGACGGTGGTTACGTCGGTGTCGATATCTTCTTCGTCATATCTGGTTACCTGATCACGAGATATATTTGCCAGAAAATCTTCGATGGGAAGTTCCGCATTGTTGAGTTCTATGAGCGCCGCGCCCGAAGAATCCTGCCTGCGTTGCTTTTCTTTTTGATCCTATCTTCAGGATTTGCTCTCTGGGTGTTGTTTCCGAACGATCTTTACAATTTCTCCAAAAGCGAAATTGCAGCCGTTTTGTTCGCCCCTAACATCTGGCTCTATCATCACTCTGGCTATTTTGATGGAAGGGCCAAGTTAAAGCCTTTGTTGCATCTATGGTCGCTGGGAGTCGAAGAGCAGTTTTACATCTTTTTCCCGCCAGCAATGATGATTGTAGCCCGCTGGGGCCGGCGAGGAATGCTGGCAATGATATATGTTGGTTCGCTTACGTCCTTCGCCGTCAGCGTTTGGACGGTCTCGCACGATCCAAATGGCGCATTCTACCTCGTTCCATTCCGCGCCTGGGAGCTGATGCTTGGGTCAATCCTGGCCCTGGGACCTATGCCATCGATACATAGTGCCCGAGTTCGAAACGTGCTGGCTGCTGTCGGATTGGTTCTGATCTTTGCCAGTTGCTTTCTGTATTCGCCCGACACTCCCTTCCCTGGTGCGACGGCGTTGCTGCCATGCATCGGGAGTGGATTGATCATCTATTCCAACGAGTGTGGCCTGACGGTTGTCGGAAGGCTTCTGGCTGTTCGCCCGATGGTCGCCATCGGCCTAATCTCGTACTCGCTCTATCTGTGGCACTGGGCGATGTTGGTATTTGCCGAGCAATTCTTTGGGCATTCGTTAACGGTTTTCGAAACGACCGGAGTGGTGTTATTCTCTGTGCTAGCTGCCGCTCTATCCTGGAAATTTGCGGAACAGCCATTCCGCAGGCGCATCTTTGGCCGTTCTCGTGCTGTCCTCTTCGCCGAAATGGCCGTGCTAGCTGCTTGCCTCACAATGGCGGCTGGCATCGTTCTCTTAACTCACGGGGTTCCACAGAGATTTTCCGCAGCGGTCACACGATTCGCAGAAGGAAGATCTGACCGGGACGGCAATCTCATCTCCTGTGATGCATCTGTCGCGCGTATCGAACAGGGTGGATTGTGTCGTCTCGGCATCGCCCGGAGCGGTAAAGCTGACTTCGTTCTGTGGGGAGATTCTCACGCCGCTGCCATTGCACCGGCGTTCCGGACGCTCGCCGAGGAGAATGGTGTCATGGGTTGGCTTGTGGATCATCTCGGCTGCGCTCCATTGCTCGGGGTTGTACGTCTTGACCCGGGAATCTCCGGTTGTGCTGAATTCAATGAAGCGGTGATTGATGCGATCGAGCGCCATAACGTTGCCGTGGTAGTTCTGGCCGCGCGGTGGGATATCAATGCCCTCGGTCGCACAAGCTGGGAACTTGCCGAAGGTCTACACCAAGTGTTTCTAGAAGATACGGAAAGCAGGACAGTATCTCTTACCGAGAATCAGGCCGTGTTTGCGCGTGGTCTGGCGCGAACATTGACACGCCTCCAACAAAGCCGGCGAACCGTCCTATTGCTGATGGACGTTCCCAATATCGCAATGGACACTCCGATGTTTCTTGCAAGATCCGCGAACCGTGGGCTGATAGGTGAGAATGCACGAGTCGACATTGCGCCTTACAACGGCGCGGAAGAATCGGTGGATGAAATTCTGCTGCGTCTTGGACAGGAGTCCGGCGCAGTGGTCGTCAACCTTAAATCGGTACTCTGTAATGGATCGGGCTGCCTCATTGCCAAGGACGGCAGGTCTCTGTTCCGAGATGACCACCACTTGACCTTATTCGGAGCTCTGCAATTCGTAAACCCGCTGCGTCCAGATTTTCAGCGATCTGTGCTGTCTATCTCTGGGTCTTAACTATCTCGTTTTTGGGATGTACTTCGGAGTTTAAGTTTTGGACCTTCTGAGTAAACTTACGGTCCGGGGTCTCAATACACATTTCGAGCAGTCACTTAATGTACACCACTGGCGGGTCATTGTGGCGTTCGGCGCGCCCGAATTATGACCGATGAACCAACCTAGCGACCTTGATTCTGCTCGTGCTGCTATCATCTGAAGCACACCCCTGCTAACGTCTTCGTGCACGATCGATGGCGACATTCCAGCCTCTGAAGCATGTGGGTATCGCATGCCCAAGGTTACTTCTCTTGAGACTACGCAGGTGACCACAACATCATCACGAGAAGTAGGCTCTTCAGTAGAGAGGCCGATAGTAATTATGATCACAACTGTAAAGGGGCTATTGTTTGTACTTATTGTGACGACCTTATGCTCTCAGAACGTACTCGCCAGTACCCAGACAGCGCACTCCTGCTCCCAGGAGGACGTCGACAAAGCCATCGGTCAAGCCAAAGATGGCGATACGGTCATGATCCCTGCTTGTCCTTCGGGAGCGCTGTGGACAAAGGTATTAACGGTTTCCAAGGCAATCAATCTGCTCGGTTCTGGCGAAGACAAAACGGTCATAATCGACAAGCTATCGCGTGAGGGATGCAAAGGTCACTCGCCGATTCTCATGGATGTCGCGAGCCATCTCCCGTGGCGGTTGGCCCATTTTACGATTCAAGGAAGCACTCCGGATCCGGGGCAATGCTCCCAGCACATCCGAGCTGGTGGTGCGTCACACGCCTTTCGCATCGACCATATTGTGTTCAGTAACATGCAAACCACCGGAATTACGACCAATGGAGACCTTTGGGGAGTCATCGATCACTGTACGTTTCAGAGCAGTGCTCACCGCAGGGGAATCCTCATACAGCATGAACAGTGGCAGGGGATAGGTGGATTTGGGGATAACTCCTGGGCGCAGCCAGACACGATGGGTACCGCGCAAGCTGTTTACGTGGAAGATTGTGTATTTAACATTGTTAACCCCTCCGGGGCGGGCAGTATTGCCTGTCAAGGCGGTGGGCGTTGCGTTGCTCGCTACAATCAACTACAGACACTCGGCTCGCATGGGACCGATACCACCGGTCGGCAGCGTAGCATCAGGCATTTTGAGATATACAACAACACCGTTAGGGACCTCGGTTATCCAATCCCGGGTGCCGTGCTCCTGCTGAGGGGCGGTACCATGCTCATGTTTAATAACAGCATAACGACATCTCTCCCGA
>Ga0209060_10002259_pt1 | contig 18323 bp, 17 predicted proteins | sample Coa_R1_8_FD_187155 | JGI IMG/M metagenome (GOLD analysis project Ga0209060, IMG submission 187155) | Surface soil microbial communities from Centralia Pennsylvania, which are recovering from an underground coalmine fire - Coalmine... | ecosystem: Environmental > Terrestrial > Soil >...
CATCGTGAAGCCACAAATAAGCTGGCAATATTCTGCAGGATTATTCAAAAATTTTAAAGATAATATGTATGAAACTTCTATCGAGTTTTATTACAAAACAATGCAAAACCAGATTGAATATAAAGATGGATACACACCTTCTTTAAAAGATCCCGAAACACAATTTGTTTTTGGGAAAGGCTGGAGCTATGGATCGGAAATATATATTAATAAATCAAGAGGAAGGTTGACAGGTTGGATCGGTTACACATTGTCGTGGACCAGAAGAAAATTTCCTGATCTGAACAATGGAGAATCTTATTACGCAAAATATGACCGAAGGCATGATCTTTCTGTAGTTGCAACTTATGAATTGAACAAGCATTGGAAAATATCTGCAGTGTTTGTTTATGGAAGCGGCAACGCGACAACATTGCCTACTCAATTCTATATCATCAATGGAGTGCTTACGCAGGAATACAGCAAAATCAATCAATATCGTTTGCCTGCCTATCATCGTCTAGATTTCTCTGCCATTTATACGCCAACATACAAGCCCAATAAAAAAATACACGGCAGTTGGGTGTTCAGTATTTATAATGTGTACAGCAGATTAAATCCTTATTTCATTTATTTCAATCAGACAGGAAGCCCTTATGATGGGACTTTGAAAGTGGAAGCGAGGCAGGTTTCCTTATTCCCGATCATTCCTTCGGTGACATGGAATTTTAAATTGTAGATGTTGAATGGTTTCATTAATACTTTCTTATTCCTTATATTTATTTTCTCATATCTAATTCATGAAACGACTGCTTCTATTATTATTTATCCCTATTTTTTCTTTCGCTCAAAATGCAAGTCAGGAACAAATTACAAAATGGCAACAACAAGCAGCACAGGTAAATATTGTTCGCGACACATGGGGGATTCCACACATTTATGGCAAGACAGATGCGGACGCAGTGTTTGGATTGATGTACACAGAATGCGAAGAAAATTTTGAAAGAGTTGAGAGAAATTATCTGGAGGTGATGGGCAGATTAGCAGAAGTAGACGGCGTGAATAAAGTGTATGACGATTTGCAAATGCAGTTGATTTATGATTCAGCAGAAGCGAAGAAAGATTATGATAATGCACCTGAATGGTTCAAAAAAATATTAAACGCATTTGCTGATGGAGCGAATTATTATTTATACAAGCATCCTAACGTCCATGCACATGTGCTAAATCATTTCGAGCCATGGTTTGCATTAATGTACACAGATGGAAGCATCTCTGCTACAGAAACAGGTGGTCTGACTATCCAGGACACTAAAAATTTATATGCTTCAAAAAATATCCCGGCAACTGCATTTATTGATAATAATAAAGACATGAACCGGGAAACATTGAGCGGCTCGAATGGTTTTGCATTTGCACCATCAAGAACAGAATCTGGGAATCCTATTTTATATATAAACCCACATGTTACTTTTTATTTCAGAATGGAAGCGCAGGTTGTTAGTGAAGAAGGATTGAATGCTTACGGCGCCTCAACCTGGGGGCAGTTTTTTATATATCAGGGCTTCAATGAGCATTGTGGATGGATGCATACTTCAAGTTATGCAGACGTAGCAGATCTGTATGAAGAAAAAATAATCCAAAAAGGAGAGTCGCTGTATAGTGAATACGATGGTCAGTTGGTTCCTGTGCGGACAAAGGAAATTATTATCAGGTATAAAAAAGATGATGGGATTAGTGAGATACCATTGACTGTTTATTTCACCAACCACGGCCCTGTGATGGGTTCAAGAAACGGCAAATGGCTTAGCCTGAAAGAACATAATCGCTCTTATTCTTCTTTATTGCAATCATGGCTTCGCACGAAAGCAAATGGGTTTGAAGAATTCAAGAAAACGATGGAGCTCCGTTCAAATAATACCAACAACACAGTTTTTGCAGATGACAAAGGAAACATTGCTTACTGGCATGGTAACTTTATGCCAGTGCGCGACACAAAATTCAACTATGCATTGCCGTTAGATGGCACTACATCATCTACAAATTGGAAAGGCTTACACGGTCTGGATGAAACAATTCATATTTATAATCCTGCAAGCGGTTTCATTCAAAACTGCAATTCCACACCATTTACAGCTTCCGGAAAAAGCAGCCCCAAGAAAAAAGACTATCCGGCTTATATGTCGATGGATGTGCAAAACGGACGTGGCTTAAATGCTATCCGCCTTTTTGATAACGACAAGAAATTCTCAATAGAAAAAGTGATGATGGCAGGTTATGATCACTATCTATCTGTATTCGCTATCCTGATACCATCGCTGATCGATTCTTATAAAAATGCTCCTGATGATTCAACAAAAAAACAAGTTGCGGATGCAATTCAGGTTTTGCAGTCATGGGATTATTATTCGTCTGTAAATTCAATAGCTACAACTATTGCAATTGAGTGGGGAAATATTATTATTCAAAAAATCCCGCAGCTACGAGAAGAAGAAAATGAAAGCGATCAGATTGAATTGTTCAAGCTGCTTGCAAAAAAGACTTCTGCAAAAGAGCAAATTATCATGCTTGCATCTGCTTTACAAAAATTACAAGCAAAATATGGCACATGGAAAATGGCATGGGGGGATATTAACCGGTTCCAGCGAAACACCGGAAAATTCAGAGAAACTTTCAGTGATGATTTACCGAGCATTCCTGTTGCACTGACTTCTTCAAGATGGGGAAGCTTGCCTGCATTTGAAGCAAGGCCTGTTAATGGCGTAAAAAAATTATATGGCTATTCAGGTAACAGTTTTATTGCTGCCATTGAATTTGGAAAAACAGTGAAAGCAAAAACCATTTCAACAGGTGGAGAATCATTCAAGCCTGATTCAAAACATTTCACTGACCAGGCAGATATGTTTGTGAATGGCAAATTCAAAGATATTTTTTTCTACAAAGAAGATGTGATGCAGCATGTGGAGAAGCAATATCATCCGGGAAACGAGTAGTACTGAGTTAAGAGCTCACAGTTCAAAAATCAGAAACACATTCTTTTTCATAAAGAATTATTCATGTTGAACATTTTATATCCATTAATCTTATTTAGGCTTATATAAAAATTTCACTGCGGCGCTTTTCTGTTCGGTAGAAGAAAGATAGACATCCAGCTTTTGGCTTCCCGCAATAACCACCATTAATGCCGTGTTTGGTGGAATAGTGCCCAGATTGTCGGCATACATTACCAATTCATATTCCGTTCCAGGAAACGCATTGAAATAAAGTGTCAGTGGCTTTTCGGTTAGGCGTTGCCGATAGAGCAGCACTTTATTATTGATCAAAACAGTAATGGTGTCATTATCCACTTCTGCATCATCATAAAACTGAAGCTTGATTTTTGATGAATCAACTGTGATCGTTTTCTTTAAATCAATGGAGCGATGTTCTAGATGAATGTTTTTTTGAACATCAGCAAGTTCCTCGCTTTGTTCAATATCAACAGGAAAATCGGATCGGTCTGATTTTTTTAAAATAATTTTTCCGGGCGGACAAGAATTCTGTCTTTCAATAATATGTCCTTTCCATTCGCCTTCGAGTGTTTCGGAAGTATCCTTTTTCGAATAAATAAGATCATAAGTTTTGATGCAAGGCACGCAATCAATTGGAATCTGTGACTGAAGTACTTTGTTTTCTATCAACACCAATCGATGTGTTTGAGGATTGTATTTGCCAGTGAAACTAAGCTTCACAAATTTCGACGTATCATAATAATCATACAGTTTTCCTGTGATATTATTATTCGAAAAATTCATCTGTATTTCCAGCGAATATTTCGGGTAACAGCCACCGGGTCCTTGAGTCAGTGTGCCTTTCCAGATTCCATTGAGGTCATCTGCAAATGCAAAGCATGGGAGCATTAAAATAAATAAAAAAGAAAAACGCATCAGTAAATTTAAGGGAAGATGGGAGTTGGAATTATAAAGAATCAGGAAATTATTTGAACGGTTGTTAACATCTATTCTATGTGTCAATATTTTTTAACTTTTGTTCGAAAGCTTCCTTTACCGAAATGTTCTATTGCTTTTCCGTCCATATCGGTTTCAATAGATTTAAACTCGATATTACCATATAAGCTATCTCCAATTTCATAATTTAATTTATCTAGAACCAGATTCTCATAAATTATTTTGTAAGACGATTCATGGTCATCAAGACCAACTACATCCGTGGAATAGAAAGGCTGAGTATAAAAATGTTTGTTTTTATAATTAATAATAAAGCCATTGCTGGTAAATCCATTCCCAATGCCTATATTGATAGATAAAGTGTCTTTGCGAAAAAAATAGGCTCTGCAGTTATTTAATTTAGCATAATGATTTTTTTGCAAATCGATTTTCTCTCCAAAAAAGTATGCAACATCGCTCGATTTCTTAAAGGAAGAATCGAAATTTTCGCCTTCGGAAAAAACCTCTTGCTGTTTGTCAAGCTCATTGTAAATGGAGTCTTTTGAAATTTCGGCATTAATTTTTGCCACATCAGTTAAAATGATTTGTTTTTTATCGCGGCAACTGATTAACAAAAACATTACTGACCCCCAAACAGCAGTTTTAAGCTTCAGTCTCTTAGAATTTAAATTCACTATTACTAATATTTTATCGCAAATTAGAGATGAGGTCTTTGAAAAAATATTCAAATTTTATGGCAGGTTTCGTAAATGACTATTTGCTTTTTTCAAATTTGAAAACCACAGTCGCATTTTTCTGTTCAGTAGAAACTATGCGCACTTCATATTCTTTTCCTCCGGCTTTGACCACCATCAATGAAGTATTTGGCGGGATCTCGCCTTCATTTTCAGCAACCATTACCACTTCATGATAATCGTTGTCTTCATCCATGTGAAGTTTCACGATGATCGGTCTGTCTGTGAGCATCGCGTGATTGATCACATTTTTATTATCAACATAAACTGATACTGTATCGTGATCTATTGTTCCGTCATCGTAAATGCGCAGTTCTATTTCATTGCTGTTCACAGTAATTGTTTTTACCAACTCATTTTGCCTGCTCGTTAAAACTTTAGGCGCAATCAAGACTGGTGCAATCTTCTTCTCTATTTTGTGAGATGAATCGACAACAGCCGGTGCAATATTTTGCTTTGGGATATCCGTTTTTGCCAAAGCAGGTTTGGGTGTTGGCTTTGGTATATTGTGTTTCGGCGGGTTTCTTTTAGGAGCCGCATTGTTTGCAACATTATTTGGCTTCTTTGGATTTGCAGCAGTGTTATTAGGCTTAGGAACAGGTTTTGTTGGCACAGTTTTTTTGACAACAGGTGGTGGCGGAGCAACTGCAATCCTGTGCTTTTCTCTTTCAATTTCTTTTTCGCGTTTTTCTAAAAAAGGCTCTTTATTGAAATCGGATGTGGTCACCTTGTGAAGAAATATAGACCCTTTGCCACAGCTTAATGAATCACGTGTATTCATGCTGGTGTAAGTTCCTTCCAGAAATTCTTCATCACCCAATTTTGAATATTGCAAAAAACAGGTCATAATACATGCATCGCCGGTTGCCATTCTTATCTCCACAATTTTCAATTCCTTCAGCAACACTTTTTTTGATGTCGCGTTGAAAGTCCCTTCAGCTTCTGCCTTTCCATAAAAAACGGTTGTCTTGTATGAGTAAGTAACTGCCTGAAAAGTTTTATTATTCTGTGCAATCTGCACTTCAAATTTATATCGGTCATCATCGCCCATCATTCTTTCAAAAGAATTGTTAGAGCGAAAATGACCACGCCATACCCCGGTCAATTCCTGAGCATTTATAGTAACCGCAATAAATAAAAGAAAAATTAAAGGGTAAACTTTTTTCATTTTGTCACTATTCATGAAAGCAAATTACCTAAATATTTTTTTATGCAATCTCCGTTCATAAATGTTATCTGGCAAGAGTTTGTTAAATTTGCGGCTCGTTTGAGAGAGAGATTTGTAAAAGATACGAGATTCGGGATACGAGATGAATGCATCCCGAATCTCGTATCTCGTATCCAAAGACTCGCTTCTCGTATCCCAAATCTATAATAACAAGATGATTAAAATTACTTTTCCGGACGGCGCTGTCAGAGAATATGAAGCTGGCGTTACTCCACTCGACATTGCAAAATCAATCAGCGAAGGATTGGCAAGAAAAATTTTAGCTGCAAGCGTGAATGACAAAGTGCAGGACGCAACGCGACCTTTATATGAAGATGCAACTTTGAAATTGCTCACATGGACTGATGGTGATGGCAAATCAACTTTCTGGCATTCGTCTGCACATTTGATGGCAGAAGCAGTCGAGTCATTATTTCCCGGAACAAAATTTTGGGTTGGGCCTCCCGTTGAAAATGGATTTTATTACGATATGGATTTAGGCGGAAGACAAATTTCTGAAGAAGATTTGCGTAAGCTCGAAACAAAAATGGCTGAGCTCGCTAAAACGAATGAAGTATTTGTGAGAATAGAAATGCCAAAAGCAGAAGCAGTAAAATATTTCTCCGATAAAGGTGATGAATACAAACTCGACCTTCTTCAAAACCTGAATGATGGCGAAATTACTTTTTATACGCAGGGAAATTTTACGGATTTATGTCGCGGGCCACATATTCCAAATACTGGTTTTATCAAAGCCATCAAGCTTACCAACATTGCTGGCGCATATTGGAAGGGCGATGAAAAAAACAAGCAGCTCACAAGAGTTTACGGTGTCACTTTTCCTTCGCAAAAAGAATTGGATGAATACCTGAACATGCTTGAAGAAGCAAAGAAGCGTGACCACAGAAAATTGGGAAAAGAACTTGGCATTTACACGATGAACGATGATATCGGGCAAGGGCTTATTTTATGGATGCCAAATGGAACTGTCATTATCGAAGAGCTTGAAAAATTAGCGAAAGAAACTGAGCTCGCTGCAGGTTATAAAAGAGTCGTTACGCCTCACATCGCTAAAGAAAATTTGTATATCACCAGCGGACATTTGCCTTATTACGCAGATAGTATGTTCCCTCCAATGGAAATGGATGGAGAGAAATATTATCTCAAAGCGATGAACTGCCCGCATCATCATAAAATTTTTGATGCTGAGCTGAAAAGCTATCGCGACATGCCTTATCGCCTTGCTGAATATGGAACCTGTTATCGCTACGAACAAAGCGGAGAATTATTTGGATTGATGCGTGTTCGCTGCCTGCACATGAATGACGCACATATCTATTGCAGCAAAGAACAGTTTGCGTCAGAGTTCAAGGCCGTGAATGATATGTACCTGAAATATTTCAAGATTTTTGGCATTGAGAAATTTGTGATGCGCCTTTCATTGCACGACCCCGAAAAGCTCGGGCAGAAATATATTAATGAACCAGTACTCTGGCTTGAGACAGAAGAACTGGTGAGAAATGTGCTGAAAGAAACTGGTGTTCCTTTCGTGGAAGTGAAAGGCGAAGGGGCTTTTTACGGACCAAAAATTGATGTGCAGATCTGGAGCGCTATTGGTCGTGAATTTACATTAGCAACAAATCAGGTTGACTTCGCACAACCGAGAAGCTTCAAATTATCGTTTACTAATAAAAATAATGAACCGGAAATTCCTTTGATTATCCATCGTGCGCCACTTGGAACGCACGAGCGTTTTATTGGCTTTTTGCTGGAGCATTATGCCGGCAAATTCCCGACCTGGCTGGCACCTTTGCAGGTGAAGATTTTGCCCATCAGCGACAAATTCATGGATTATGCACAAACTGTTTTGCAATCACTAAAAAAAGCTGATATTCGTAGTGAGGTTGATGACCGCAGCGAAAAAATCGGCAAGAAAATACGTGACACAGAGCTTGCAAAAGTGCCATATATGCTGGTGATAGGAGAGAAGGAAGTGAGCGAAGGAAAAGTTTCTATCCGCAGGCAGGGCAAAGGAGATTTGGGAGTTGTGGGCGTTGAAGAATTTATCAGCAATATAAAAGCAGAAATCGTAAATAGAAGCAGTTTGTAGTTTGTGGTTTGTAGTTCTTTAAATAGCAAGTGAATAACATTTCGAAATTAAAGTATTGTTTGGCGAGCAGCGGGATTCTATTAAACATCGTTGCGTCGCTCTCTTGTACTTTTAGAACATTATTCAGCTTCAGTTTCATTAGCGGCTAATGGTCCCAGACTGAAGTTCGGTTATGCGTTGCCGTTGCAGTGAGTGACACAACGATGCTGAAAAAAGGACTAATGTCGGTTACCAAAAAATAAAAACAAACAATAAAACGAATTATCCGTTAATAAGAACTGGAAACTATAAATCCGAAACTGGAAATTAAAAATCTCTTTCCCTGAAGAGACTTAAAATGAAAAAAGCAAACAGCTCAATCAGGGATGAGCTTCACTTAAAAAACATAAATGACATTTAACCAGAGGCCGAGAGGCAATTTTAACCCACGATTCAGAAAAGAACAACAACAGGAACACCGTACCAACCATATGATCCGTGTGCCACAGGTGCGATTGGTTGGAGACAACGTAACAGTAGGTGTTTACTCTATTCAGGAAGCTTTGAAGTTTGCACAGGAGCAACAGCTTGACTTGGTGGAAATTTCTCCAAATGCAGACCCACCTGTTTGTAAAGTAATCGACTATAATAAATTTTTATACGAGAAGAAGAAGAAGGAAAAGGAAATGAAGGCCAAGAGCAAGGCCAGCGAGGTGAAAGAAATACGGTTCACTCCGAACACCGATGACCATGATTTTGATTTCAAAGCAAAACATGCTGAGAAGTTTTTGAAAGATGGCAACAAAGTGAAAGCTTATGTACAGTTTAAAGGACGCGCCATCCAGTTCAAAGAAAGAGGCGAATTGCTATTATTGAAATTCGCTGAAAGATTGAATGAAGCTGGAATCCTGGAAGGCATGCCGAAAATGGAAGGAAAAAGAATGTTGGCAATCTGGGCACCGAAGCCGCAGAAGAAAAAATAAAAGTGGATAATTGATAATGATAAAATTGAAAGCTGCATGAGAGTGCGGCTTTTTAAATTTCACACAACGGGCGCAAAGAATACAACGAAAAAAGGACAAGTTTTCGAGAATTTTCGGCTGCATTTTTACTATTATTTCTTTGTCTCTTTGTATTCTTTGCGCCTTTTGCATGAAACCTTCGAAGTTTAAATAAAAACTCATACCTTTGCGCTCCTTTAAGGAAAAGCGTCCCGCCACGGCGGGGCAATATTGCCCAAACGGCTCCAAAAGTTTCCCGACTGTTCGGGAGCGCCAGCAGGGTGTAATTGAAAAAGCATATTAACATGCCAAAGGTCAAAACCAATTCAAGTGCCAAAAAAAGGTTCAAAGTAACGGGCACCGGCGAAATCACTTTCCAGAAAGCTTTCAAGCGTCACATTCTCACAAAAAAATCAAAAAAGCGCAAGCGTAACATGAACAAAAAAGGTGTTGTGAGCGGCCCTAACACTGATTTTGTTAAACGCTTATTGCGATTGAAGTAGTCTCACTTGAAACTTATCACTCACAACTTTAAACTTATTATTATATGCCACGTTCGGTAAATGCAGTTGCTTCAAAAGCACGCAGAAAGCGCATCCTGAAAGATGCTAAAGGTTTTTACGGCAAAAGGAAAAACGTATACACTGTTGCCAAAAACGTTCTTGAAAAAGGCCTTCAATATCGTTATGTTGGCCGCAAATTAAAAAAGAGAGAATACCGCACATTGTGGATCGCACGTATCAATGCTGCTGTTAGAGAGGAGGGTCTGAATTATTCTCAGTTCATTCATAAATTAAATGAAAAAGGAATCACTCTCGACAGAAAAGTGCTGGCGGATTTAGCGATGAACGAGCCTGAGACTTTCAAGCAGTTGATTGCTTCAGTAAAATAAGGCCTCTGCGAAAGCTTACAAATACATAACCGGAAGTGATAACAAAAGCTTTCGGTTTTTTTATTTTATCAGCCACAGATTGCACAGATTTTCACAGAAAGGTTTTATCTGTGTTTTCTGTGAAATCTGTGGCAGCATTTTTTCTGCGACAAGTTTATTAATCATATTGTTCAGGTTCTTACATTTGTACCGCTTTTTAATACTTTTTCATCTTGACAAAAATTACTAACCACAGCCTTCAATGAACAATACGTACACCGACTTGGTGAAGCAGACCTTTAACTTTCCTCAGGAAGATTTTAATGTAAGTGACAATTATCTCGAATTTAATGGTGTTGATTTAAAAGCTTTGATAGATAAGTATGGCACACCGATGAAGCTTACTTACTTACCCAAAATCGGGATGCAGATTCGCAAAGCAAAAAAAATGTTTGCCAACGCTATGAAGCGGCATCGTTACGAAGGCAAATATTTTTATTGCTATTGCACAAAAAGCTCTCACTTTTCGTTTGTTGTGGAAGAGGCGCTGAACCATGAAATTCATCTCGAGACTTCTTATGCTTATGATATCGATATCATCAAAAAATTATATCAGCGTAAAAAAATCAATAAAGAAACTTTTATCATCTGCAATGGATTTAAGCAGAAACCATATATCAGCCGCATTGCATCATTGTTAAATACAGGATTCAAAAATGTAATTCCTGTTCTCGACAATAAAGAAGAACTGCAGCAATATAAAAAATCGGTGAAAGTGCCTTTCAAATTAGGTATTCGCGTTGCTGCAGAAGAAGAGCCCACATTTCCTTTTTATACAAGCAGGTTAGGTTTCAGACCGAGAGATGTTCTGGAGTTTTATGTAGATAAGATTGAAGGGAGTGAAGACAGGTTTCAATTAAAAATGCTCCACATTTTTTTGAACAAAGGGATCAAGGATGATATTTATTATTGGAGCGAATTGAATAAAGTCATCAATCTTTATTGCCAGCTAAAAAAAATCTGCCCTGAATTAGATTCGATCAATATTGGCGGCGGTTTTCCCATCAAGCATTCACTTGGGTTTGAATACGATTATCAATTCATGATCAATGAAATTGTCGGCAACATTAAAAAAGCTTGTAAGAAAAGCAATGTACCGATGCCAAATATTTTCACGGAATTCGGCAGTTATACTGTCGGCGAAAGCATGGCGCATATTTATAGCGTGATAGGACAGAAGATGCAGAACGATAGAGAGATCTGGTATATGATTGATTCATCTTTTATCACAACACTTCCCGACACATGGGGAATTGGTGAGCGGTTTTTAATGCTCCCGATTAATAAGTGGGATGAGGAATATCAGCGTGTGGTTTTAGGCGGTATTACCTGTGACAGTCATGATTACTACGATTCAGAAGAACATATTAATGAAGTTTTTCTTCCCAAGTTAAATAATGGCGAACCTCTTTATCTTGGTTTTTTTCACACCGGTGCTTACCAAGACCAGATCAGCGGTTATGGCGGCATCAAACATTGCCTTATCCCTTCGCCAAAGCATGTTATCATTGGGCATGATAAAAATGGAAAGTTGGTTGATTGGGTTTATGCAAAAGAGCAAAGCGCACAAAGCATGCTGAAGATTTTAGGATATGTATAAGCGTTAGTTAGATAATTGATAGGTTGCCCAGTTGGTTGCCCAGTTGATTACTTCTCAATATTGTTTAATATAAACAAAATCAAATGAGATATTTCTACTTATTTGCCTGCATTGCCTTTTGTAATGTTGTTAAAGCTCAGTCCCCGGAAGATTCAGTGAAAGCTGCGGTAAATCAATTGTTCACGGCTATGAAAAATGCAGATTCATCATTATTGGTTTCTAGCTTTGCAGATAGTGCATTATTGCAAACTATTGTGACAACCAAAGAAGGAAAAGTGGAAGTGAAAAATGAATCCATTATTGAATTTGCAAGCTTTATCAACAAAACACCAAAAGGTGATGCTGATGAAAGAATTGTATTCGATATATTGAAAATTGATGGAGCATTAGCAACTGTTTGGGCGCCTTACAAATTTTATTATAAGGGGAAATTCAATCATTGTGGGGTTGATTCATTTCAGATGCTCAGGGTGAATGGAAAATGGAAGATTCAGTATTTGATTGACACCAGGAGAAAGCAGGGATGCGAATAATAAAACTACTTGGATTTCAACCTGTATTTTTTATTCACTTTCGGATTATTGAAATACTCATTCAATTGTTCTTCAGTCATAGTTGTGTTCATGTCAATAGGAATATCAATCAACTGAATTTGCGTTTGCTTCAATTCATCTCTTAGCTTGCCTGCTTTTTTAACTATGTCTGCATCTTTCTCTCCCACTAAAGTATTTTCAGTAAGTATATAATCGAGGCGCTTGATGGCAGATCTTACGAGAGATGCAGAATTTTGTTCTGCCGTTAATGGTGGAGAGACCGTTTCTTTCACAGGTACCAAAGCCACGCCGGCACCTGGAAGAATCTTCCCGGCGGTTTGTGCAGATGTGCTCGCAGCAGAGGAAAATATTGTTCCGCCTAATGCTGTAGTCGCTGTTGTCAGATCAAAAGTGGTGCGGGTATTTTTTGTTTTTTTCACTTTTTTGTCAAGCTGCACAAATGCATATTTTAACTGCAAAATATAAGTTGAGAATCTCTTGGAAATCTTATCATAGTCAGCAAGTGCTACAGGGAAGTTAAGTGCGTCTTTTACATAAATCTTCACATTGCACGTATCGCGATTGAAAAATTTATCAGATCCTACAAAACTCAGCATCAAAAATTTTTGTTTTGCGGAGTCGGTCTCTTTCACAAAATCAAAACCGGGCGACCATTTGAATTCATCATCACATTTTTTTACGTCTGTGTAATTTTTGATGGGCATATTTGAATAGAAAGCGATGCTCTCCACCGGAAATGTTCCTGCTTCACATTCAATTTTAAAATTAATGGTATCACCTTCTTCTATGAATAAAGTGTTGCTTACGCTTGCTTTTAATCTCGAATGAATAATTTCAGTTGTAAAAAATAATAAAGTGAAAGATGTATCAATGCGTTCATTTGGGTTATTCAGATTTTGCACACCAATATTCACTTTGTAGTCATAGTCATATTTCAATTTGCCTGAAAGAAAATACGATTTTTCAGCTTTGAATGTTAGCAGCCCATTATCCTTATTAATACGTAAACCAACAGGAGAGTTTTTCAAAAACCAATAATAATGAGATGGATCTTTGTTGATCTCAAGATGATAATTTAATGTTGAATCCACATGAAGTGTAAAATACGGATTCAGGTTCCTGATCCTTAAAATAGAGTCTTCTGTTTTTTTTGTAGTATCGTTTATCGCCGGAACATGAAAGAGTGGGTCTTGCGAAAAACACCGGGTAGAAACACTGATTGCCAAAACTAATGATACAAGATATGTACAGACTTTTTTTCCTGTCATCATCACATTTATTAAGACTAGCTTGATTTTAAAGCTGCAAAACTAAAACAATACACCCAGAAAAAGGCAATAAAAATCCCTCTTAAAGAATTAAGAGGGAATATAAAAACCAAAACCAACTGCTAATGAAACTTATAATCGCCGCAAACCCTTATTCAATGGTGATTTGCTTGCTGCTTGCTTTTTCCTGTTCTTTCTTAGGCACAAATAATTTTAACAAACCGTTTTCATATTTTGCCTGAATATTATTTGCATCCACATTTTCGTCAAGATTAAAACTGCGCTTGAAACTGCGGTAAGAAAATTCGCGTTTCACTGTTTTATAATCTTCCTGTTTTGTTTCTTCTTTCTTTTCGTAAGAAACAGTAAGAAGCTTGTTGTCAACATTAATCTTGAAATCTTCTTTCGCACGACCAGGAACGCTCAATTCAAGATGATAAGCATCTTTTGTTTCATGAATGTTAACCGGAGGGAAATTCCAGTTATTCCATTCTCTTCCGCTGAAAGCAGGAAATTCATTAAAGAGCTCATCAAACACATTGTTGATGTTTCTCGCGTTGCCATTTACTTTTAATAGTTGCATAAAACGTTTTATTTACTGTTATAAAATGATTGTTTCATACAAATTCATCAAACCACGTACCATGTGCCAAACTCTTTTTCTTTGATGAATTTTCGTCAATCAGTTTTGTATTTTCACGACATAATTTCATCTAATCTGGGAATTTGCTGACATTAATTCTGATTAAAAGTATAATATCAAAAAAGTTCAGCTCGATTGAGTAGCAATTTCATCTGAACATTCACATCATTTAAAAATGAGCTGAACTTTTTTACATAATTTTGCGTTTTACTTTCAACTAAATTTTTATAAAAATGTATCCCGCAGAAATAGTTTTACCGATGAAAGAAGAGCTTACAGAAAATGGCTTTTCTGAATTATTAACGCCTGATCAAGTAGACTCTCAGCTTAAAGAACAAGGAACAACATTAGTAATGGTTAATTCAGTTTGTGGATGTTCAGCAGGCAGCGCAAGACCTGGTGTGTTGATGGCTGTTGCTAATAGCGAAAAAACTCCTACTCATCTCACGACCACTTTCGCAGGTTTTGATATAGATGCTGTGAGAAAAGTTAGAGAGCATTTATTGCCTTATCCGCCATCCTCTCCTGCAATTGCATTATTTAAAGACGGGCAGCTTGTTCACATGATAGAAAGGCATCAGATTGAAGGCAGGTCTGCACAGATGATTGCACATAACCTGATCGCAGCGTTTAATGCTTATTGTTAGTGTTATTAACAATGAGATTAATAAAAAACTCTTTCAAAATATCGAAAGAGTTTTTTTATTTGGTAATAAGTCGAACAAGATTGCCAAACCAGATTTTTAGCCTAAACTTGCACTTCTCAATTTAGTTCAGCAGCAATCGGAAATCATCAATATGTATCCCAATCTTTATTATGCATTCAAAGGTTTGCTTGGTGTCGACTGGAAATTCCTTCGCTTCGTTAATACATTCGGATTTTTTGTTGCTATTGCATTTGTATGTGCCGCTGTTGTTCTTTCTCTGGAATTAAAAAGAAAGGAAAGACAAGGCTTTCTGCAACCTGAGTACGAAAAAATCATTGTCGGAAAGCCGGCATCATTGCAATCACTTCTGATCAATTTCATTTTTGCATTTATATTGGGTTTTAAGTTTATCGGGCTATTTCTGTCAAACAGTCCGTTGGCAGCAAGCCCACAGGATTTTATTCTTTCCTCTGAAGGAAGCTGGCCTGCAGGCATATTACTAGGTCTGCTATCAGCAGGATTAAACTGGTGGGAAAAAAACAAACAAAAATTGCCACAACCAGAAGAAAAAAAAATCAGGATTTGGCCGCACGATAGAGTAGGAGATATTTCTATCTATTCTGCGCTGTTTGGATTTATGGGGGCAAAGATTTTCAACAGCCTTGAAACATGGAGCGATTTTGTGAAGGACCCAATTGCCTCTTTGATTTCTTTTAGCGGACTCACTTTTTATGGTGGCCTTATTTGCGCCGCGCTTGCAGTATGGTATTATGCCAAAAAACACAAGATCAGTTTCTGGCATTTGAATGATGCAGCAGCCCCTGCGCTTATGCTGGCCTATGGCTTGGGCAGAATCGGGTGCCAGGTTTCGGGAGATGGTGATTGGGGCATTATTAATAGCGCCTATTATACGACTGCTGATAGCAAAGTTGCTTTAGCAACCGTAGATCAGTTTCAGCAAGGCCTTTCACAAAACAGCGGCTTTTTTATGAGCCAGTTTGGCTCGCTTGATAAGGTTCCGCATTTGAGCGTGAAAGCCCCTTCATTTTTACCTGACTGGATGGTTGCCTATTCATACCCTCACAATGTGATCAACGAAGGTGTTCAAATTCTGGGATGCAAAGACCCTCAGTATTGCAGTCAATTGCCGCTCCCGGTTTTCCCAACTCCATTTTATGAAATCATTGCAGGCATTATTTTATTTTTTATCATTTGGTCGGTACGTAAGCGTTTTACTACCCCTGGAAAACTATTTGGGTTTTATCTTTTAATAAATGGAATCGAAAGGTTTCTCATTGAGAAGATAAGAGTGAATACCAAATATGATATTTTCGGATTTCATCCAACTCAGGCTGAAATCATATCTTCTTTATTGATCATTACCGGAACAATTCTTCTCATTGCTTTGAAAAAGAAACCGGCTTCTAATGAGCTAGCTTCATAATTTCTGCTTCTTTTATATTTTCCCAAATTGCTGTTTTGCCTATCGCAGTGGATAATTTCCGCTCATCCCGAAAGTGAAATTTTCTGTAACCTGAAGTCGAGTCGCCCGTCTCATCATCAAGCTTTAGTAAATACCAGCTATCATTAAATGCAACCTACTATCATAAAACAATGTTCTATGCAATACAAAGTACCAATCTTTGTCCTGTAATAATTAATAAAAACTACCACACATTCAAAATAACTAACATGAAAAAATTGATTAACCTTATGACTATCTGCGTTTTGTTAGTCGTGTCACTGACAGCAAAGTCTCAGGAAACAAGCGGTATGGTGTCCGGTTCTATTCTTGATGAAAGCCAAAAAGGTATTGAATCGGCATCTATTTCGCTTTTGGACGGTAAAGATTCATCAAGCATTAAGACTTCAGTTTCTAATAAAGAAGGAAAATTTGAGATCAACAGCATCAAAGAAGGAAAATATTTGTTGTTGATCACTTCTGTTGGCCGCGAAAAAACTTTCTCTAAAACATTTGAAATTTCTTCAACACAAACATCGGTTAATCTTGAAAACATAGTTCTTGCTGCTAAAACAAAAGAACTGCAGGCAGTATCTGTTGTTGCTAAAAAGCCTTTCATAGAGCAAAAAGCAGACCGTATGATCGTGAATGTGGAGTCTTCTCCAAGCAGTGCAGGATCTTCAGCGATGGATATACTCGAAAAATCTCCCGGTGTTACGGTTGATAAAGATGGCAATATTAGCCTGAAAGGAAAACAAGGTGTTACAGTGATGCTTGATGACAAGCCAACTTATATGTCAGCAACACAATTAGCAAGCTATCTAAAGAGCTTGCCAGCCTCTGCAATTGATGTTCTTGAAATCATGACCAATCCTTCGGCTAAATATGATGCAGCCGGAAACTCTGGCATTATCAACATCAAGACCAAGAAAAATAAAGCCAAAGGATTTAACGGAAGCGTTACATTGACGCATACGCAAGGCGTTTATCCAAAGCCAAGTGGAAGCCTTAATCTGAATTACAGGACAGGGAAATTCAACTTCTTTTTAAATGGCGGTTACACTCATTGGGAAGGTTTTCAGGAGTTGGATATCAATCGCAATTATCTTGACGAAACTGGCAAACAGATCACTTCAATTTTTACCCAGCATACAAGTATGCGGTTTACAAATCCCGAAATGAACCTGAAGGTTGGAGCAGATTATTATCTTTCAAAAACCACAACCATTGGTTTTGTGGCAAGAGGTTTCAGGAACACAGAAAATGATCGCTCAAACAGCACTATTTATTTGAAAGGTGCAGATCAAACAATTGACTCGATTGTATATTCTCCAAGCTCCAACAAAGGTTTATGGAAGAACGGTGCTATCAACTTAAATTTCAGGCATCAATTTGATTCTGCTGGAACTGAATTGACTGCTGACGCGGATTATATAAAATACAAATCAGGGAGCAATCAATATTTTGATAATATCACTTATGACCCTGATTGGAACAAAAAAGGAGAAACTGTTCTTACAGGAAATTTGCCAAGCGATATCAATATTTACAGCTTCAAATCAGATTTCTCACATCCTTTCAAAAACAGTTTAAAATTTGAAGCAGGCATAAAAACAAGTTATGTTTCTACTGATAATACTGCGAATTATTACAATGTGATCAATAATATTTCAGAAGTTGATACTACAAAAACCAATCGCTTTTTGTATCGTGAGAATATCAATGCTGCTTATATAAATTTAAATAAACAATTAAAAAAATGGAGCATACAGGCTGGCTTGAGACTAGAGAACACTAATTATTCAGGCCATCAATTGGGCAATGCATATACTATAAATAACAACGATTCTACTTTCAAGAAAAGTTATGTGAATCTTTTCCCAACTCTTTACATAAGCTATCAGGCAAGTGCAAAAAACAGTTTTTCGATCAATTATGGCCGCCGTATAGATCGGCCGGCTTACCAGGATTTGAATCCGTTCCTTTTCTTCCTTGATCAATATACTTATCAATCTGGAAACCCTTATTTGCAGCCACAGTACACTCATAATGTTGAACTGTCGCACACCTATAATAATTTTTTGACAACAACATTGAATTATAGCAACACTAAAAACTTTTTCACAGAAACATTTGAGCAATCTGGCCGTGCAACAATTGTGCGCAACGGAAATATAGGAAAGCGCCAGAATGCAGGAATTGCGGTGAGCGCTCAGATACCAGTTCAGAAATGGTGGACAGCGATTATTTATACCAATGTG
>Ga0209060_10002260_pt1 | contig 18316 bp, 15 predicted proteins | sample Coa_R1_8_FD_187155 | JGI IMG/M metagenome (GOLD analysis project Ga0209060, IMG submission 187155) | Surface soil microbial communities from Centralia Pennsylvania, which are recovering from an underground coalmine fire - Coalmine... | ecosystem: Environmental > Terrestrial > Soil >...
TGTTCGATGTTCGTTAGCTCCATGTTGTTCTTCTTTCTGCATAAAAAGTTGGGGAGGGCGCCACGGAATTTTCCGCAACGCCCTCCCTAAGAACACATGTAACACGGCCATATCCGCTTAAAGGCTCCAGATGTCTGTAACCGATTGAGGAGACAGGCGCGGAGGTTTTTGCAAAGTACGTGATCGGGTCTGGGATCTCTCCCTGCCTAAGGTTTGACGAGCCAAAGAACGATACTCGCACATTCGCATGGACGCCAAGCGCAAGGCGCTGGAAGCCCTCGTAAAGAAGCCTGAACCGGCGTCCCAGGAACAGCCCCAGCCCACACCAGAAGAGCAACCCGCCAAGCCCCAGACCATCCAGTAGCCTTCAGTGTACGACCCGCGCAACCGGCAGTGGGCAGGTCGCGGGCGCAAATCACGCGGGCGTAAATCGCCCGCGCTATGACACCGCCGTCTGTTATAGTCTATGGCTGAGGCTCACAAAGTTCATTGCCCTAAACCCATGCAGACCAAGAACTTGGGCTCTGGTTCAAAGACTCTAGAAAAGCCACAATCCGCCGAAAAGACCGTCGTGGACAGATCAAGCCTTTCAGCATCAGGGAACCTAGCGCTATCAAACGCAAAGAAAGCCAAGCAGGATGAGTTCTACACGCAGCTTTGCGACATCGAAAACGAGCTAAAGCACTACAAGTCGCAGCTACGCGGAAAGACGATACTTTGTAACTGCGATGACCCATTTGAGAGCAACTTCTTCAGGTACTTCGTGCTCAATTTCAATACGCTTGGTCTCAAGAAACTCATCGCGACGAGCTACGTGAAATCGCCCATTGTGGGCGGCCAGTTGCCGCTGCTTGACATTGTGGGTCTGAAGCCGGAAGGCAAAGAACCTTACGCGATAGAAATCAACGAAGTGCCTGACCATAAACGGCGCGGCGCGACTGACCTCGCCGACGTGGAGTATCTGCTCAAGCACGATTCCAACACGTCCCGAACGCTTAATCCAGACGGCATCTACGACTCCGGTGACTTCCGAAGCCGGGAGTGCGTGGAATACCTGAAAGAGGCGGACATCGTTGCTACTAATCCGCCGTTCTCTTTGTTCCGGGAATTTGTAGCGCAGCTTGTCACGTACGACAAGCAGTTCCTCATCATTGGAAATATGAACGCTGTTCATTACAAAGAGATTTTCAAGCTGATCAAGGAAAATGTCCTGGTTGGGGGAGAGTATCCACAGCGGCGATCGAGAATTTCGCGTGCCAGATCACTATCCCTTAGAAGCAGCAGGTTTTCGCATCGACGAGAAAGGCAGGAAATACATCAGGGTTAAGGGCGTTCGCTGGTTCACCAATATGGACAACCCGAATCGCCACGAACAACTGCCGCTCTACAAGAGATACTCCGCTGCCGAATACCCGCGCTACGACAATCTCGACGCAATCGAGGTCAGCAAGACTAGTGAAATACCTTGCGACTATGAGGGTTTGATGGGTGTTCCTGACGCATTTCTAGACAATACAACCCGGATCAATTTGAACTCATAGGCATCCCCTTTGGGGATCTAGGCAAGGAAATAGGCGTAACGAAAAATTATCGCGGTCGAACCGACGTTGCGATCACCGAAGACGGCAAATCACGTTGCCCTTATTCAAGAATAATTATCCAGCGAAAATCGTGACATGAAAATCGCCCTGCAAAATATCAAAATATCCGAACTGATCGCAGGCTTCGAGGATAAGGCCGAAGAAGGTGTGCGCGGCTACGGCGGTCGTTTGAACATTCGCCCTCCGTACCAACGCGAGTTCATCTACAAGGAAAAGCAGCGCAATGAAGTCATCCAAACCATCCGCAAAAACTTCCCGCTGAACACGATGTATTGGGTGAAGGTAGCTGACGATCAGTTCGAGTTGATGGACGGGCAACAGCGCACGGTCAGTATCTGCCGGTATGTCGCAGGTGACTTTTCGATAGAGATTGACGGCTCACCGATGAGCTATGGCAATCTGACGGGCAATAAGCGGCAGGAGATTCTCGACTACGAACTACAAGTATATGTGTGCGAAGGCACGGATAGTGAGAAGCTCGACTGGTTCAAAATTATAAACATCGCGGGCGAGCGGCTGGCCGACCAAGAACTGCGGAACGCGGTGTACACCGGGCCTTGGTTGGCGGATGCGAAGAGGTGGTTTTCCAAAACGGGCGCGCCAGCCGTTCAAGACGGCCGAGACAAACTGGTGAGCGGTTCGACGATCCGGCAAGAGGTCCTGGAAACGGCGCTCGACTGGATTTCCGGCGGAAAAATCGAGCACTACATGAGCGCGCACCAGCACGACAAGGATGCGCAAGAGCTATGGCAATACTGGCAGGCGGTCTTTGATTGGGTCAAGCGCGTTTTCCCGAACCAAAACAGTGCGCGAGCAAAGCTGATGAAAGGCCTACCGTGGGGAGAGTTCTACAACAAGCACAAGGACGATAAGTTAAACGCTGCGGAACTGGAGAAGCGCATCGCGGAACTTATCGAAGATGATGAAGTAACCAGCAAAAAAGGCATTTACGAATACCTGTTGACGGGCAGCGAGAAAACGCTGAGTCTGCGAACGTTTGACGAGAAGACGAAGCAGAAGATCTACGCAAAGCAGAATGGCGTCTGTCCAGTTTGCAAGAAACAGTTCACCATGGGAGAGATGGAAGCTGACCATATCCTTCCGTGGAGTGGCGGAGGCAAAACAACACCCGAGAATTGCCAAATGCTTTGCAAGCTGGATAACAGAACGAAGAGCGGAAAATAGGCGTCCTCAGGCTACGATGGCAGCACGAACTGTCCCCCGGAAGAACGCCTTTCATTGTTGGGCGGTCAGTACAATGCCGAAGTCTCACGGCAAGTTTTTGTTGATGACGAAGCACGTAAGACTAACCGGCAATCGTGGCTGTTAACCGAAGGGTTGTAGGTTCGAATCCTACCTGGGGATTTTTGGCGGGCGGTTTGAGTAAGCCTCTGTGGCTCAATCACTTCCGGCAAATTTCCGAGACCGCCGACGACGGCGTGAGGTTTAACAGCACTCCGGCGGTTGCCGACGGCAGGCCGGAATGGCGCGAAACCGCCTCGGTTCAACTGTCGACACTATATGCGCCGCTGCGTTCTCATTTGTCCGGCCAGCGGTTGGATCGCTGGGACTTGCCGGCAACAAGGAACCCTTTTTGTTGCATTGGTTTCATGGGCCGGGTTGGGTGCCCAAGTTCGATCAGCCACACGGCGAAACGCAGCTACCGAACCGGCTGTGGACAGGGTAGACTGTCATTATGCCGCTGTCGCAGCGCATCGTCGTCGATCCCAAGATCCTGGCTGGCAAGCCAGTGATCCGCGGGACGCGTCTTGCGGTCGAGTTCATTCTGGAACTCCTCGCGGCCGGCCAATCGGAAAGCGAAGTCCTCGCCAATTACCCAGGTCTGTCGCGAGAGGACATCCTCGCCTGCTTATCGTACGCGAGTTATCTAGCCCACGAATACAAGGCGTTCCCGATTCCAGCATAGATGCGCCTTCTTGCCGATGAGAACTTTCCAAAGCCGATCGTAGAGACGCTTCGGGCTGTCGGCCACGATGTTCTGTGGGCTCGCACGGATCTGGCCGGAACAAGCGACGTCTCCTTGTTAGATCGGGCCGAGTCCGAGGCGCGTATCGTCTTGACCCTCGACAAGGACTTCTGGCAGATCGCCGTTCAGCGCCGGAGTCCGCTGGAACAATCCGGAGTCATTCTGTTCCGAGTTCATCCTGCAACTCCCGAAAATCTTGCACTGTTCGTGCGTGCGTTTGTCGAGGCCGACGCGACGTGGGCCGGACACATCAGCATCATCACGACGGACGGAATTCAGATGGTGGCGGCGCGCAGAAAGTAAGCGCCATCCATTTTCTCAGCCGAGACCAGTGAAGACGTCTCCGCGGCGGACGAAATTTGCCCGCGCCTCCAGGTTGTCAACCAGTCCCTTTCGCTTGCCAGAAACCGTTAACCAGAGGCTGAGCGCATCGCACCGTATAGTCTTCGTGGGTAGCCCTTTAGCATGTCGGCGAGATCTTGCTGTCAGTTTCGCGCACCAAGTTGGCCGCCAATCGGGAATCGTCCAACTTGGAGATGCGGTGTAACCCGTTTATGCAACCCGTTCCGGATCAATCACTTTGCGAGTGTCTCTGGACCGCAAAATACCCTTTGTTTGACTTGAGGAGCCAAAGAACGCCGCACTGAAAGACGGTTGTAGAGCAGAGGGGCAAGCTGCAGTCACTCTGCTGAATGAAATGTCCCAGCGCGCTTGCCAGGGTACAATGGCGGGGACATGGGAGGGGGCAGCCTTTCGCGCCGGATGGCGCGAGTGGTTCGGCGGTTGTGCTGGGACGACCTCCGGCCCGAAGTTATCGCCAAGGTCAAAACCGGGTTGCTGGACATGCTGTCGTGCGCCTTCGAAGCTCGCGAGCTGCCTTGGGGGCAGCAGGCGATTCGCATGGCCGGCCGAGCCGCGGGACCAGCGACCGTGATCGGGACGCGCTGCCGCGTGGCGGCCGGTGACGCGGCGTTCGCCAATGCGGTGCTCGGCCATGGCCTGGTCCGCGAGGATATGCACACGGGCGCGGTGAGCCATTTAGGAGTGGTCCTTTATCCGGTGTTGCTGGCCCTGGCACAGGAACATAAGGTCAGTGGACGCGACTTCATCGTGGCGGCCGTTTGTGGATACGAGATCGGCGCGGCAGTGGGCCGGGCCCTTATGGATCAGGAGATGGTGCGGCGCTTTCGCCCGACCGGAATCACGGGGCCGTTGGGCGGCGCGGCGGCGGGCGCCCGGCTGTTGAGTCTCGACGAGCAGGAGATGGCGAGCGCGCTCGGACTGGCGGCCAATGCCACCGGCGGACTCAACGAATGGCCTTATTCCGGCGGAGATGAAATGTTCTTTCATCCGGGGTTCGCGGCGCGCAACGCGCTTACGGCGGTGGAACTGGCTCGATTGGGAGCACGCGCCTCGGAAAGCGCGCTGGATGGCCGGTCCGGGCTGTTCGCGGTGCATGGAAAATGCGCGGATGCGGTGCAGCCGTTCGGGGGAGGGCCGCTGGAGATCGAATCGGTGTATTACAAGCCGGCTCCGGCTTGCAATTACGTGCAGACGGCGTGCCAGGCGGCGGCCTCGTTGGGCGTTCGGGGCGCGGAGGTTCAGAGGATCACGGTGAAGCTTCCGGCAGCCGCGGTGCAATATCCGGGCTGCGACTTTGCGGGGCCGTTCGAGCGCATCCTGCAGGCCAAAATGAGCATCCAGTATTCCGTGGCCGCGACTCTGGCGCGCGGGGAGATCGCGGAGGCGAACTATCGTCTGCTCTCCGACCGGGAGGTGCTGCGATTGGCTGCCGGGACTACGCTCGAAGCAGACCCGCAGCTCACGGCGGCGTATCCCCAGAGGCAAGGGGCGGAGGTAGTGGTCACGCTGCGCAGCGGAGAGATTGCGAGCAAGCGGCTGCCCGATGTTACACCGGCTTCGCCGGCCGAGATCCGCCACCGTTTTCGCGCAGTATGCGGGAACGCGAGTGCGATAGAGGAGCGGATCGACGCGCTCGAGCACCAAGACGACGTTGGGGCGCTGGGCGCCCTGCTGGCCACCCCATGATTGACGACGCAACTACAGCCTACATTTTGGAAACGCGCAAGCCTTTCGAAGATTTGCGCCAAGTCTCGGCGCAACTGGCAGGCCTGCTGGTATTGGCCGCGGCCGGCTCCAAGAGCGCCGGGCCGCACCACCCCATGCTCGAATCGGCGGAAGAGCTGTACCGCGAGGCTGCCGAGGGGATTCGATCGGCCCGCGTGCCGGCACGGGCGCGCCGGCATCACGGGTACTTGCTAGCCGCCGCCGCGGCGCTGCGGCAATCCCTGACGGCGGCGCACCGCAGCCCGGAGATCGATCCGGTGCTGACGCCCTTGCGGGCGGCTTACGCGGACCTGGAAGGCGCGGCCGGCGAGTTGCCGGGATTTGAGATGGTGGCTTTTGCACAAGGCTGTTGTGGGAGGATCGCATGAACGCCTACTCGATCTGGGTGATGGAATATGCCTGGGTCGCCAATTACCACTTGAGCGGGCTGATTTACGGCGCGCACAACCAAGGACATCGGAAGCTGCCGTATGGGTATGTGCTGATCAAAGGCCAGGGGCAGATCGCACTGGTGGATGTGGGCTACAACCATAAAGCCTATGGTCAAGTGCTGGCAACGACCTATGGCGTGGAGAACTGGCACCCGCCAAAGACGGTGCTGGCGGAGTGCGGTGTTGCGCCGGAGGATGTGACCAGCGTGTTTATCACACACGCCCATTTCGATCACATGGGGAACATCGAAGACTTCCCCAAGGCCACGTTCTACCTGCAGGAGCGCGAGATCTCAAAATGGGTATGGGCGATGTCGCTCGACCGGCGCTTTCGCTGGCTGATGCTGGGGATCGATCCCGCAGACATCATGCGCGCGGTGGACCTGGCGCGCCAGGGACGGCTGGTGGCGGTGGATGGGGATCGGGAAGACGTCCTGCCCGGGATCGACATTCACCCGGCTTTCGACACACACACCTGGGGCTCGATGTACCTGCGGGTGCGGAACGATCTGGCGCGGAACTCCGCTAATACGTGGGTGTTCGCGGGCGACCTGGTCTACACCTATGAAAACCTGTGCGGCACCGAGGCAGAGGACCCGCAGTACATACCGGTGGGGCTGGCGACGGGCAGCCAGTACAACCTGGTGATGGCATCCGAAGCGATGGTCCAGGCGGCGGGCGGGAACTGCTACCGCGTGATCCCGGTACACGAAGAACGGCTGAAAGACCTGTACCCTTCGCGAATCACAAAGACCGGGCTGCGCATTACGGAACTGGCACTGGCGGACGGGGAAACGAGCCGCGTGAAGGGGTAAACGGCAGGCACAAGGCTGCACGGGGAGCGCGGGCGGAGGGCCGGCACGCGCGGCACGGGTTCGAGGCTATCACCAAAAACACTCCGGTGGTGCGCTCGATGGGATGCGTGGGGGCCGGAAAAACACGCCGGCCCACGGCCGGTTGGCCGGATGGAAATCCGGCCGGCGGGCTGAAAGCCCGCCCCACCAAGCAAGACCGGCACGGTTCGATGCTAGCGCGCGCCGCGCTACGATGGAAGTCTCGAACTGGCCATGCCGGAAAAGCCCTACGACCACAACCAGATTGAACTGAAGTGGCATGCGCGCTGGGAGCACGCCGATTTCTACAAGGCGGAAGAGAACTCCGCCAAGCCCAAGTTCTATGTGCTGGAAATGCTGCCCTATCCCAGCGGCACGCTGCACATCGGGCACATCCGGAACTATTCCATCGGCGACGCACTGGCGCGCTACAAATGGATGCGCGGCTTCAATGTGCTGCACCCGATGGGCTGGGACGCGTTCGGCCTGCCGGCCGAGAATGCCGCCATCGCCAATAAGCGCCCGCCGCGCGAGTGGACGCTACAAAATATCGCGTCGATGAAGAAGACGCACCGGCGGTTCGGCTTCAGCTACGATTGGGACCGCGAAGTTTCCACCTGCGAGCCGGAGTATTACCGCTGGAACCAGTGGTTCTTCCTGAAGATGTTCGAGCGCGGCCTGGCGTACCGGAAGAAGGCACTGGTGAACTGGTGCCCGCAGTGCGCGACGGTGCTGGCGAACGAGCAGGTGGTGGAGGGTTGCTGCTGGCGGCACGAAGACACGCCCGTAGAGCAACGCGCGCTGGAACAGTGGTTCCTGAAGATTACGGATTACGCCGACCAGTTGCTGGACGACATGGCGCAACTGGAAGGCGGCTGGCCGGAGCGCGTGCTCACCATGCAGCGCAACTGGATCGGGCGCTCGGAAGGCGCCGAGGTGGATTTCCAGTGTGTGGGTGTTGCCGATCTGCCCATTCGCGTGTTCACGACGCGGGTGGACACGATCTACGGCGCAACGTGCGTGATCATCGCACCGGAGCACCCGCTGAACGAGCACCTGCTGGATGCGGCGGGCCGTGCGCGCGCGAAGGCGATGATCGATGCGCGCGCCGGGCGCGATCCCGGCGATATCGAAAAAGAAGGCTTTTTCACTGGGCATTACGCCGCCAACCCATACAGCGGCGAGCAGGTGCCCATCTGGATCGGCAACTTCGTGCTGATGGGATACGGCACGGGCGCGATCATGGCGGTGCCGGCGCATGATGAGCGGGATTTTGAGTTCTGCACCAAGTACGGCATCACCATCCGGCCGGTGATCCGACCCGTGGATGCACTGTACGTCGAGCCGTTGGTCACCGACGCCTTCACAGAAGACGGTGTCGTGGAAAACTCGGGCCCGTGGTCGGGGCTGGCGAGCGAAGAGGCGCGGCGCAAAATGAACGCTTACGCCGAACAGAAAGGGTTCGGCAAAGCGGCGATCACCTATCGCATCAAGGACTGGGGCATCTCGCGGCAACGCTACTGGGGCACGCCCATCCCGATGATTCATTGCCCGCGGTGCGGCGTGGTGCCGGTTCCGGAAAATCAGTTGCCGGTGGTGCTGCCGGAGCACGTGGCCATTACGGGCGCCGGCCGGTCGCCGCTGGAGAGCGTACCGGAATTCGTAAACGTGACGTGCCCGCGATGCGGCGGATCGGCGCGGCGGGAAACGGATACCATGGACACCTTCATCGATTCCTCCTGGTATTTCTACCGGTATTGCGATCCGCGCAACAGCCAGATGCCGTTCGACCCGGCGAAGATCGCGTATTGGTTCGAGATTGACCAGTATATCGGCGGGGTGGAGCACGCGATTCTGCACCTGATCTACTCGCGGTTCTTCACTAAGATGATGCGCGACATCGGGCTGATCCGGAACGCGGAGCCGGCGCGGCGGCTTTTCACGCAGGGCATGGTGATTGCGGAAGGCGCCAAGATGTCGAAATCGAAGGGGAACGTGGTGGGCGCCGACATGCTGGCGGAGAAATTCGGCGCGGATACGGCGCGCATGTTCGTGCTGTTCGCGGCACCGCCGGAGAAAGAAGTAGATTGGCGCGCGGCCGGCGCGGAGGGCATCTACCGGTTCCTAGGGCGCGTCTACCGTTTCGCCACGCGCAATATCGGGCGCTCCGATTTTCCCGCGGCGAACCCCACCGACCGCAAGGTGATTCGCAAGCTGCACCAGACCGTGAAGAAGATCACGGAGGATTTCGAGACTCGCTGGCACTTCAACACCTGCATCTCGTCAATTATGGAGCTCATGAACGTGCTCTATGCCGAGGAGAAAGAGATCTCGGCCGAGCCGATATGCGAGATCCTGGAAAAAATCGCGCTGCTGCTGGCGCCCTTTGCGCCGTATCTGGCGCAGGAGATTTGGGACGAACTGGGCAAGCAAGGCCCGGTGTTCCGACAGCCGTGGCCGCCGTTCGATGCCGAACTCGCCAAGGAGGACCTGGCCGAAATCGTGGTGCAGGTGAACGGGAAGCTGCGCGGGCGCATTTTTCTGGCGTTCGGAACGGCCAAGGAAGAAATGGAGGCCGCGGCGCTCGCAGACGAGAAGGTGCAGCCGTTTGTAGCGGGGAAACAGGTTTCCAAAATCATCACAGTGCCGGACAAGCTGGTGAATGTGGTGGTGCGGTCCTGATGGATTCACCGCAGAGGCGCAGAGACGCAGAGAAATTCAACGTCAAAACCGGAGAGCGCCGAGGGGGCGGAGGTAACACACGGACGCTCCCTGGCGGTCGCGCCTCGGTCCAGCGTAGGCATTGGGGGACGGGCGAGGCGGATCGGGTCTATGGTTTGGAATCAGCGGGCAAGAGCTTAAATGGCTTGCCGTGCAAAGAACGGATCGCGCGAAAGTCCCTCCGATCGACGGTCAGAATTCGATCGGTTCCGATCCGCTCAGCTACGGCGACGACCGACGCATCGGCCAAGCCTAGGTCCTTATCGTGATACTTCGCGATGAGCGAGGCGCATCTACGCAGATCGGCCAAGGTGACGGGTTCGACCTGAAAGGCGCCCTCTTGTATGTCGGCGAGAAATCGGAGCAGAGCGGTGTTTCCCAGACGCACCCGCAACAGGGAATCGATCTCGCCTAAAGCCGGCGCCGGAATCACCAGGATGTCGCGCGCCTTCTCGAGTGCTGCGCGGATGCTTGCGTGCGAGGCGTCGCGGCGGTCGTAAAGACCGTAGACCGCGCCAGAATCGGCTACGATCGCCATTGCCGCGAGCGCGCTGCCTGTTTGAGGAGTTCTTTCCGGCGCTTGACCGTGTCCGTATAACCACTGTCGAACATGCCCATTCCGGCTGGCAGGGGAGGATAATCCCCGGAGATCGCGAAGGCGCGCAATGCGTCGCGGATCAACTGGGCTTGCGCTTTCGACGACCGCTTGGCGAGACCCTTCGGGCAGCGAAGGTGTCGTCGAGGTAAACAGTCGTCTTTACCATACACGATGTATGGTAGCATCCGGCAAGAGGATCTTACTGGTCGCGCAACATGGCGAGTGGGTCGACGCGGGCGGCGCGGGCGGCGGGAATCGCGGTGGCGGCGAGCGCGGCGGCCAGGAGCGCGGCTATGCCGCCGAGCCAGATCGCCGGGTTGGTGACCGCGATGCCAAACAGGTAGGCGTCGAGCGAGCGGCGCAAGAGGTAGCTCAGAAAAATGCCGCAGGCGAGTCCGGTGGCGGCGAGCGACAGACCTTGAACCCGCACCTCGCGGCGGATGCGGCGCGGAGTGGCGCCTAAAGCCAGCCGGATGCCCAGATCTTTGCGGCGCTGCTCCACCATGTACGAGAGCAGGCCGGCCAAGCCGGTGACCGAGATGAGCAGCGCGAAACCGGCGAATCCGCCCAGCAGCCAAGTGAGCAGGCGCTCGGAGCCCAGGGAATCCTCGATGGCGCCGCGGATGGTATGAATCTGCATGTAGGGCAGGCGGCCCGCCTCTTTAAGGAAGAGCGACTGGAGTGTGCTGAGAACGGCTTCCTGCGGGCCGCGGTAGCGAACCACCAGGTTCATGCCTGCGGGCGGAACGGTCCGCGTCCAATAGGGCAGATATAATGTGGGCGGCGCGGGCTCGCGAACATTTTGGTACTTCGCCTCGGCAACGACGCCGATTACTTGCAGTTCGTCCTTATCCCCGAGCTGCCGGCCAATGGCTTCTTGGGGCGAGCCGAAGAATCGCCGCGCGGCGGTCTCGCTGAGAAGGCAAACGCCACGGCGGCGGGACTCCGCCGGGGGCAGATCTCTTCCCGCCAATAACGGGACGCCCGCCGCAGCAAAGTATCCATCACTGACCTGGTGCAGAAACAAAGTGCGCTGATCGGGAGAAAGATCGGAGCGCGTTTTGACGCGCAGGGTGCTGGTGATCAAGCCGCCAGAGAACGGCAACATCACGCTCCAGGCCGCGGCGACGATGTTGGGCCGCTGCCGCGTGGCGGACAGCAGCCGCGTGTATGTGCCGGGTAACTGCTCGCGGCGGATGCCGGCGTTGATGAGATCAGGCAGGACGAAGACGGAATTCTCTGTCAGAAATCCCGTGGGCGCGGAGAGCAGGCCGCGCAGCGACGTGAACATCAGCCCCGCGCCGCCCAGCAGGAGGATGGAGAAGGCGGTTTGCATTACGATTAGGCCGCGGCGAAATCCTAACCAGCGAGACCCACCGCTGTGGGCTTTCAAAACCGTATGCGGTAGTACGCGAGCGGCGGCCCAGGCCGGGGCCAAGCCGGCTAGCAAAACCACGGCGAGCAGAATCCCGGCGAGGAAGGCAAGCATGCGCCAATCGAGCGAAGTATCGATGCGAATGGACGATTCGCCGCGGGATGCCGCGGCTTGCAGGGCCGACACCAGCCAGTTCGCCGCCAGGGCACCGGCAGCCGTGCCTGCCAGCGCCAGGATGCCGCTTTCCAGAAGGAACTGGCGTCGGATGCGGGCGGCCGGCGCACCCAGCGAGATCCGTACCGCGATCTCGAAACGCCGGGCGGTGGAGCGGGCCAGGAACAGGTTAGTAAGGTTCGTGACCGCTATGAGCAGAACGGTGGCCACGGCGGCAAGCAAGATGCGGAGCGATTGGCCGTAGGAGAGCGCCACCCAGGAGCGCCCCGCCGCAGCCGGTTCGGCCGCGAACTTCATGGCGAGAAAAGAGCGCTGTTCCTGGGCGCGAGATTCCGGGTACTTGGCCTCTTCGAAAATCGCCGGCGCGATCGAATCGAGGTGGCGCCGCGCTTGCTCCACGGTCACGCCGTCGCGCAGGCGGGCCATGGTTTGTAGAAACGTGGTGCTGCGGCCCGTGAACCAATTCGAATTCGGGTAAATGGATTGAATGGCGCCAAGCGGAACCCAAACCTCGGTCTCGGTGCCGGGGCTGACGCCTCGAAATGACGCGGGCGCCACACCCACGATGGTGAAGGGGACGCGCTCGATAGTGATCTGCGCGCCAATAGCGGCGGAGCTTCGCGCGAAAAATTTGGTCCACAGGCGGTCGCTGATCACAGCGACCCATCCCGAACGCGGCGCGCCGACCACATCGTCCGCCTCGCCAAAGAGCCGGCCGGCTTGCGCGCGCAAACCGAGCACCGGAAACGTGGAGCCCGTCGTGATGGTTACGTAAGCGCGGTGGGAGATGGCGTTGACGTCCAGTTGCATCAAGCCGCCGCCTGCACCTGCGAACATGCCCGCGAACACCTGCTGGCGCTTTTCGAGAGCCGTGTACATGGGGTATGAAAGAGTGGGCCGTTCGGCCGGCCGGACGGGGCGGCCGTTTACCCATTCGCGATAGGTCGGTGGAAGATTCGTGAGGGCCAGGCGGATGATTTGTTCGGGGTGGTCCACGGGGAGGGGGCGCCAGATCAGGCCGTTCAGCAGGCTGAAGATGGCGGTATTCGCGCCGACGCCGAGCGCCAGCGTGAAAATGGCGACCAGAGTGAAGCCTTTATCCTTGCGCAGGAGGCGCAGGGCATACGCAAGATCGCTCCACAGCGACTCGAGGTAGCGGAAGCGCCACAGATCGCGGATGTTTTCCTGCCAGAGGGCGGTGTTGCCGAAAGCGCGGCGGCCGGCGGAAGCGGCGGCGGCGGGGGCGAGGCCCTCCTGCGACAGGGCACGCTCCTTCATGGCCAGGTGGTGGGCCAGTTCGGCTTCGAGATCGGCATCGAGCCGGCGCCGGTGGACGAGGCCGCGCAAACGTAAAAGCAGACTCGGGATCATGATGACTCCAGGATGCGGCTCATGCCCAGCGCGAGCCGTGACCAGCGCTGCCGTTCCTCCCGCAATTGCCGGCGGCCGGCCGGGGTGAGCCGGTAATACTTGGCCTTGCGATTGGCTTCGGACGCGCCCCACTCGGCGGCCAGCCAACCTTTCAATTGGAGGCGGTGGAGAGCGGGATAGAGCGCGCCTTCTTCCACGCGAAACAGCTCCCCGGAACGGGACCAGATGGCCTCCATGATGGCGTAACCATGGGCAGGGCCATTTTCGACGGACTGGAGGATGAGCAGGTCCAAGGTGCCGGGAAGCAGTTCGTTGTCGCGGAGAGCCATAAGGAATTTATGGGAATAGAATGGCACGGGAACCCTAAGCTGTCAAGGGGAGTGGGAGGCAGACCGCTCCCTGGCGGTCGCGGCTCGGTAGGGTCTCCGGTTGAAGTGGGAGGCTGGGATTTATGAGGGAACAATTGGGTCAGGTCGATTGGCAGTGCAGGGGCGATCGAGGAACGGAGTTCGCCGCGGAACTCCTCGGCGTGTCCCGGGCGGTAGGCCCAGACGCACTCGGTTCGCGGATATACGACCCAAACTTCCTGGCTTCCATTCGCAAGGTATATTTTGACCTTGCGATCGATCTGCTCGGCGGTGTTACTGGGTGAGATCACTTCGATGGCCAATACGGGAGCGCCTTCGAGGTATGTTGCGGCGGGTTGATCGACGTGCGTGATACTTACATCGGGCACGAGCCAGTTTTTCCCGCCGATCTTGTAGCCGGTTTCCATGTACACCTCGGCTAGGCCGGCGGCCTGCACAAGAGGTCGCAACTGATCGTAGAGGCGGTGGACGATCTGCATGTGCTTCAGGAAGGCGGGAGGCAATAGAATCACTTCTCCATCGAGGAGCTCCATCTTGCCGGGTTCCTCCGGCAGACGCTCGAATTCCTCGAAAGTTAGGAGCGTGGTGGTGGCCATGGCAATTATTATTATGGTAATTGCGCGCGGCCGAAGAGGCGGTTGAAGTACTCGCGGGTTCGGGTGCGAATTTCGCGGAGGGTGACGTCGAGGCGGTGTTCCTGGAGATGCTCCGGGGTCCAGCGCTTCACCAATTCGGTGAGTGCTTCGAATTGGGCTTGAGAAGTGGGCAGGCTGCCCTCGGCGTGGCCGGTGATGACGCGCTGGCCGTGGTCGATGGCGCGGTAGAAAGTGGCGGAGTCGCGGAGGAAGCCGGCATCTTCGCGGTCCAGGTGGCCCATCTTCTCGATGACGTCGATGCGCTCGGGAGTATTCAACACGGTGTAAAAGATGCCGGCGCCTTTGAGCCGGAGGTACATCAGGGCGAAGTCGATATCGTAGTAGCCGCCCATCCCGGCCTTCAGAGGATTGCGCGGACCCTGTTCGCGCTCGAGGCGGGCGCGCATTTCGGCGAGTTCCTTGCGCGAGCGCATACTCTGCCCGTAGCGGCGCCAATCGCGCTCCTGGAGCTCATGAAGGAAGCCGGTGGCACGCTCGGGATTGCCGGCCACGGCGCGGGCTTTCATATAGGTGATGCCTTCCCAGGCTTCGGCGTGGCTTTCGAAATAGCTTTTATAAGCGCCTTCGGTTTGCACCAGGTCGCCTTCGCGGCCGTTGGGACGCAGGCGGGTATCGACGGTGAACATGACGCCTTCGCCGGTGTAGGAGCTGAGGGTCTGGATGATGCGCTCGGCAACGCCCGACCAATAGGCGTGCTCGGGGGCATCTTCATCGGGAAGGACGAAGACGAGGTCGGCATCGGAGCCGAGGTCGAATTCGCCCATGCCGAGGCGGCCTAGCGTAATCACCATCATCTGGGCACGCGGCTCGTAGGAACGGCTGGCGGGCGGCGGGGCCTCGGCGACGGCAATGCGGTAGGCGGCCGCGATGACGCTGTCGGCGAGGGCGGAGGTTTGGCGCAGCGTATCGAAGATGGGGGCGGCCTGGAGAATGCTGCTGCTCTGGATGCGGAACATCTGGCGGCGGTAGAAGCGGCGCAGGGCGGCGCCGTCGGTGATCGACTCGCCGCCGGCCTCGACCGGCTGGCTGATATCGTCGAGCAACTCGGGATAACGCAAGAGCTGGTCGGCGAAGTAAGTGCTGTGCTCGAAGATATCGAGCACGAAGGCGGCGAGGCGGGGATCGGAGTTGAGGCGGCCGAGGATATCGGGGCTGGCGAAGGCTTTCTCCAGAAAGTGCTCGAAGCGCTCGCGGCCGCGGTGCAGGTTGGCATTGTGCACGGCCTCGGCAAGGCGGGGGGCGCGCTGATCGAGGAAGCGGGTCAAGTTACTGGCGGGCGCCAGCGTTTCAACTTCGTCCTGGACCGATTCCGGTTCCGCAACGATGGTGTAATACATGGGCTTCTGGGCGTGGATGACGCGCTCGTAAATTTCCCGCACAGCAGTGCGGTGTTCTTCGAGGCGCTGGCGGAGGGTTTCGCCGCTGAGGACCGCGCCGGGAGTTTCGGGCGGCATGCGGCGAGCAATGAGTTCGAGATGGTCGCGATCGTTGGGAAGAGTGTGGGTTTGACGATCGTCTTCGAGCTGCAGGCGGTGTTCCAGGTGGCGCAGGAACTGATAAGCGGCGGCGAGGCGGGAGTACTCCGGCCCGGAAAGCAGGCCTTTATCGCGCAAGCGGAAGAGGGCGAACATGGTGCCGCCATGGCGCACCCACGCATCGCGCCCGCCATGCAGGCGCTGGAGGCATTGCACGAGGAACTCGATATCGCGAATGCCGCCGGGCATAAGCTTGATGTCGAGGCCTTGCGCCAAGCCGCGGCGGGAAGCCATTTTTTCACTGATGCGCTGTCGGGTTTCGGAGACCGCTTCTACGGCGTGGAAATCGAGCGAGCTTTGATAAATGAGCGGCTCGACGAATTCGAGGAGCGCGGCGCCGGGCTCTGGCTCGCCAGCGGAAACGCGGGCTTTGATGAGCATCTGCTTTTCCCAATCGCGGGCGCGCTGCTCATAATAAGCGCGGGCGCCTTCGAGCGAAATGCAGATTTCGCCGAGCGTGCCATCGGGGCGGAGGCGGAGATCGACGCGGTAACACTGGCCATCGGCCGTGTAGCTGGAGAGCAGAGCCGTGTACTGGTTGGCGACCTTTTTATAGAACTCCTTATTGGAGATGACGGCCGGGCCGCTGGTCTCGCCGTTGCCGCCATAGACGAACATCAGATCGATGTCGGAGCTGTAGTTGAGCTCTTTGCCTCCGAGTTTCCCGAGAGAGATGACGGAGAGACCGCACGCGCTTCCATCGGCGAGGCGCGGCTCACCGTGGCGGGCGACGAACTCATCGCGAATGCGGCGATAGGTGACGTCGAGGATAGCGTCCGCCAGGTTGGAAAGCTCCTCGGTAATGTCGGAGAGGGTGGCGATGCCTAGGATATCGCGAGCGGCGATGCGCAACAAGCGGCCGCGGCGGAAACGCGCCAGGTGCTCGGCCGTGGGGACACCAGTGTACTCCTTGCCGAGGAAATCGAAGAGGCGTTCCTCATATTCTTCGGCGGTGAGGACGCGGTATAGGCTGCCGGAATTGGAGACCTGTAAAATGCGCTCGGGGTTCTGCAGGACCGATTCCGAAAGGAATCGGCTGTAGGAGAAGACGCCGATGGCGCAGCGAAGGGCGGCGGGGGAACTGGCGATGCGATCGAAAGCGGCGGGGGAATCCTGGCGAAGGCGTTCCAGGTAGCGGAGCGCGGTATCGGGATCGGGGACGGTGGCGAGGATGAGCTGGATGCGCGCGGCGATCCGCTCGGGGAGGGTGGCGCCGAGCCGGATGGCCGCGTCCCGAGCGCGCAAAGGATCCCGGAACTCCACCTGCTCCAACAAACTCGGCATGCGTTCAGGCTAACGGGGCCACTACCGAAATTATAGCGTTGGTGGAGATGCAGCCGGGCGTGAAGACGCGAGCGTAGAAAGCGATGATCGCCAAGCAGAGACTGTGAGCGCGGGGATTACGGCGCCAGTGCCCTGGCGATATCCATCCATAGCTGATTGCCCCAGTCTGGCCGCGGATCGGCGGCGGCGCGGGCGAATGTCCAAAGCTGCAACCGCTCCCCGTCCACCCCGGTAAGCTCGCCAAGGCGCTTGACCATACCTTGGGGGTCGGCGTGAAGGCGCGCTTCGCAATTGTGCAGGTGTTGAACAACATCATAGGCTGGATCGCCGACGAACGGTTTTGGGTCAATTACCAGCCATGGCTCGCGCACGGCCCGCAAAACATTTCCCGCGTGGAGGTCGGTGGCAAGAAGCGCGTCTGCTTCCGCGGGATTGCCGAGCGCCTGAAAGATTTGCAATCCTTCGCGCACCAATCCGGCATCCGGCCAGTATGCAGCTTGATCGAGGGTTTCCTGGCGCCAGGCGTTCAACAGCTCCGATAAATGTCGGAACCCATACAAGCCCGTCGATGAGGCGGATTTTCGCCAAAGACGCTTCAACAGGCCGGCAATTACGAGATCCTGTTTCTCCTCCGGCTCAGAACGAAGCGTATATCCGGGCCGGCAGCGTTCCAGCAGCATAGCGCCTACTTTCTCGTCTGCCGCAAGCAGTCTCACGGACGGGTCACCGTTCCAGAATCGCAGGCCCTGAATCTCATGCGCGCCTTCCATGTGAGGCATTCCTAGTTTGAGGACTGCAGGCGTGCCATCCGGGCGCAAAACCGCCGCGACCCAGGAGCAGGTTACATTGGCGTGCTCGAACGGCACATCCAGGCGCAGCGACCAGCGGCGAGTCAATTCCTCTACAAGGCCAGGCAAGCTGCGGAGCCATTCCTGCCGCTCGGGCGTCTTACCGCAGTTCACGATAAGTTCTTGCGGAACGATCATGCAGTAATCGCGAGACTGACACGGGCGGCATACCTGGGTCAAGTTTGCGGCAAGGAATTCGGAGCCGCCTGCCGCTTGCAACGATGCGACAATTTTGTGATGGAAGTAGGACTGTTTCCCAACCCTCTCAGGCCCGGAATTGGCTTGCGGCCGCGGCGCGAGGCGCAACGTCCGCTTCTGCCACAGCACGCCCGCCATTGCCCAGTGCTCGAAGCGGGGAGCACTGTAGGGTTTCTGGTACATCCTCCGCTCGCGGAGAAGGAGACCTTTCAAATCGGGTATGAGGGCGAGGGGCGGTATCAGTTTGT
>Ga0209060_10002267_pt1 | contig 18284 bp, 16 predicted proteins | sample Coa_R1_8_FD_187155 | JGI IMG/M metagenome (GOLD analysis project Ga0209060, IMG submission 187155) | Surface soil microbial communities from Centralia Pennsylvania, which are recovering from an underground coalmine fire - Coalmine... | ecosystem: Environmental > Terrestrial > Soil >...
CGCGCGCGGCCGGCGCAGCCCCGTCGGACCGCGGGTGAACAGCAACCACATCCCCACGCCGACGAACCCCGCCGTTCCCAGGCTGGTGAGCGCGATCAGCGACGGTGGCCGCGCCGTCACCCGCAGCCCACCCTTGATGAAGAAGATCGCCAGCGCGCCGATCAGCCCGGCCGCGAACAGCCAGGTCTGGCGCCGCAACGTCTCCTTGCGCGTGGGGGCCGGCACCTCGCGGACCTGCGCGAGGAGGCGGCTCTTGAATTCGGGCGAGAGGGCCACGGGGAGCTCCTTAAGTGGTGCCTTGGATGCTCGTTGCCTGGAAAAGGTAGCAGGTCACGCGGGCACCAGCCGTGATTCGGATCGCTCCTCGACCGCGCCCCGCAGCGCCACGAACGCGCGGTGGGCGTACATCCGCACGCTGGGGACCGTGATCCCGAGGGTGGCGGCCGCCTGCTGGTAAGACAGCCCCTCGAGCTTCACGAGCTCGAAGACCTCTTGTTGCAGCTTGGTCAGCCCCTCGTAGGTGCGCACCAGGAGCGCGCCCGTCTCGCGCGCCAGGAAGAGCTCCTCGCCGCCCGCGATGGCCGCCGCCAGCACGGCGCCCATGCCGTCGTTCTCGGCGGTCATGTCGGTCGACGACTCGCGGCCGGCCTTCTTGCCAGTGTCGATCACCAGGTTACGCGCGATGGCGAAGGCCCAGTTGAGGACGTCCGAGCCGGGGATGAACGTGCCGCGCGCCTTGTGCATGTTCTCGAACGTCTGCTGGACGATGTCCTCGACGCGCGCGCCGTCGCGCACCTTGCGCCGCACGTATCCCTCGATCCGCGGCGCGACGGCGTCATAGACGATCTCGAAGGCCGACGCGTCACCCTGAGCGTACTGGCTCATCGCCTCGTCGGCGGCGGTGGCGACGCGCCCCCCGGCGCCGTCGGGTTTGCTCAGCATGTCCGACATACGAAACGGATGGCGAGCAGTTTCTCACGAAAAATTTGTTCGCCGCAGGCGAAACTTTTGCGCGCCCCTCCAGTAGTGCCGAGTGAACGAAGTCGAAACCAACCTCGGAGAACAAGGAGCGGATCATGAAGTTGCTGTCGATGGTGCTGGGAGTGGCGATGGCGGCGGGATGCGCGCACGGAACCGGAACGCACACCGCGTCGACGGAGACGCGTGGCTCGGCGCGGGTCGCGAGCGAGGGCCGCCTGCTGGTGAGCGGGCCGGCCAACACCGTGCACGCCAGCGTCGAGGGACGCGGCGTGTCGCTGTTCCTGGTCGACCGCGTCCACGGCGACGACCGCGACTGCCGCGACGTCACCTACGCGCAGTGGGTCACGACGAGCGCGCACGTCGAGGTGGGCGCCAAGCAGGAGCTCTGCGCGATGACCAAGGGCGGGGACTCGCTCGTCATGTGGCACGCGTTCAAGGGCGAGCGCTCCAACCTGTGGGCGTTGCAATGATCGGCGTCGACCCCGGTGTGCTCGCGCGCGTCGCCTACGAGGCGCGCCGCGTCTACGCCCGCTCGCTCGGCGAGGAGGGGTTGCCCGATTGGGACGCGGCGCCCCCGCAGCTGCGGCACGAGGCGCTGCTGGGCGTCGAGGCCGTCCTGTGCGGCGCCGGCGGCTCTGGCCAGCGGCTGCACGACGCCTGGGCCCGGCGCGGGCGCCGGCTCGACCTGCCCGGCGAGCTGTTCAAGGTCGACTACCGCGATCTGTCAGCCTCTGAGCGGCGCAAGCTGCTCCTCTTTCGAGCGACGGTGCTGGCGCTGGTCGACGGGCCGTGCACCGGCCTCTGTCACGACGAGACCTGCGCGACGATCGAAGACCACGCCTGCCACCTCGAGACCTGCCTCTCGCGCTTCGGCATCCTCCCCGGCGCCTGGGCGCCGTCAGATCCGGCGCCAGCGCTCAAGCTCCTCTCCTGAGGACGACCTGAGCCAACCCTGGATCGCGTCGAGGGCGAGACGGCTTCACCGGCTCGCCCTCATCGCGGGAGGTCGCAGGAACCCTCGCAGGGTTCCTGACTACAACGGCGGGTTGGCGTTCTTGACGAGGTCGAGGAGGTAGGGCTCGAACAGGAGCCCTGCCTCGGGCGCGCCGGGGGCGGCGTCGTCGGAGACGCAGTTCTCGTCGAAGCGCTTGGCGGTCTTGTCGGCCGTGCCGTCCGACTCGCCGGGGACCTTGATCCAGAGGAAGGCGTCGACGTTCGGCGCCGGGTTGGCCTGCGGCCGCGCGCCGAGGCCCGCGCCCTTGATGTTGCACCAGTTGCCGGGCTCGGTGCGGACGTTGGGGACGCCGTCGCGGCCGGTGTCGATCACGAACCGCTTGCCGGTGATACCGACGCTCGGCAGGCCCTTGGCCAGGTCCTCGACGTAGCCGATCTCGTCGTTGGGGGCGGCGGCCGGATCGCGCTTGGGGGCGGTGGGGTCCTTCGACGGGTCGTAGTTGGAGACGTCGGTGGCGAAGCCGCGGATGCGATCGGGGCCGCCCGCCATCGTCAGCACCTCTTTGTAGACGGCGTAGCTCTTGACGATGTTGCGCGGCCAGCCGAGCCAGCCGGCGTGGGCGGCGTCGACATAGATGAAGGCGTTCGGCAGCGACAGCTTGGCGATGGCGTAGGCGATGGCGCGCTTGTAGATCGGCTCGGCCGCCGCGCAGTTCGGCTTCTCGAGGTTGGTCACCAGGTTGGCCAGCGAGTCGGGCTCGAGGATCAGCGCAGTGTTGACCTTCGGGTGCGCCGCCAGCGCCGCGGCGAAGACGTCGATGTACTCCTTCTGGTAGCGGGCCTCGCCGGTGGCGTCGGGGCCCAGCTCGCCGGCCGAGGCGGCCGCCGCGCAGTCGCGCCCGGGCATGTTGTAGACGACGAACACCGGCACGACGGGCTTGCCGCCCGCGGTCTGCTGCGCCTCGGCGTCGGCCAGGTACTGCGGCAGCTTGGCGAGGTCGGCGATCTTGCTGAACCAGATGGCCGTCGGATAACTGGCCAGCTTGTTCAGCGGGCCGGCGGCGTCGGGGTGCCGGCCAGCCAGGGCTTCGACCGTCGCCTTGTAATCGGGGTTGACGTAGAGCTTCGCCCCTTCGAACGGGTTGACGTCGGGGGCGTGCGGGCCCGTCGCCGGGACGACCGCCACCGGCTTCATCGACGCGGCCGGACCGGCGCACGCGGCGGCACCCAGAGCAAGACCAACAGCCAGAACCAGCGAATCACGGGTCATCTTCAATGTCCCTCCGAGGGCGGCGAGCATAGACCAAGCCGCAGGCGATACAAATACCGAACCGGACGCGGCCCGTGCGCCGAGTCACCGCACCGGCGCCGGCCGCGTGGAATTTAGTCGTGGGGGCGCCCGCGACGACGCTAGACTCGCCGCCCTGATGAAGCTCTTATCTATGAAGGTCTTATCTTCCCTGGCGGCCGCTGGCGTCGTCGGGTTCCTGATCGCGCTCTTCACCGCCCAGCACGGGTGCGCGAGCAACTGCGGCAGCAACTGCCCGGCCACCACGGTCTACATCGGGTCGACCGACAACTACCAGCTCCCGGTCGCCTTCGACGTTTACGGGCCGGCCTGCCCGCCCGAATCGTCGGTGGTCTGCACCGGCGACGAGAGCTCGACCAGCTGCACGCACACCACCATCACCGGCCAGGCACCCAGCTGGTGCGACGTGCTGGTCCAGTTCGAGCCCTACGTCGATGGGCGGCCGAACCAGATCATCCACCTGCAGTTCGACCAGCCGTACTCGGCGCCGGGCACCTGCTGCGATGGCTACCCGGTGATCGGGACCTCGACCTACGTGATCCCCGACCACCCGAACGGCGGCGGCGTGTACGGCCTCGAGACGGTCGGCGACGCAGCGATCAAGGACTACGACGCCATCACCACGCTGCACGACGCGGCGGCCGCCGACGCAGCCGACGCCGGCACCGACTAGCGGCGGCGTCCGCCCTTACTTCTTCTTGCCAATCCCGAACAGGCGCTTGACCGGGTCGTAGTAGCGATCGACCACCCGCTCCTTGAGCGGGATGATGGCGTTGTCGGTGATGGTGATGTGCTCGGGGCAGACCTTGGTGCAGCACTTGGTGATGTTGCAGTAGCCGACACCGTAGGCCTGCTTGAGCTCGGGGACGCGGTCCTCGGTGTCGAGCGGGTGCATCTCCAGCGCCGCCGTGTGGACCAGGAAGCGCGGGCCGATGAACTCCTCGTGCTTGTGGTGGTCGCGCAGCACGTGGCAGACGTCCTGGCACAGGAAGCACTCGATGCACTTGCGGAACTCCTGCACGCGCTCGATGTCTTCCTGCTGCATGCGCCAGGTGCCGTCGGGGGCGTCGGGGGCGCGCGGCTTGAAGGGCTTGATCTCCTGCTTGACCCGGAAGTTCCACGACACGTCGGTGACGAGATCGCGGATCGAGGGGAAGGTCTGCATCGGCTGCACCGTCACCGGCTGGTCGAGCGGGAGCGTGTCGAGGCGGGTCATGCACATCAGCTTGGGCATGCCGTTGATCTCCGCCGAGCACGACCCGCACTTGCCGGCCTTGCAGTTCCAGCGCACCGCCAGATCGTTGGCCTGCTCGGCCTGGATCTGGTGAATGGCGTCGAGGACGACCATCCCCTCCGAGACCGGGGTCCGGTAGTCCTTGAACTCCCCCTGCCCCTTCTCGCCGCGCCAGACGCGAAAGACTGCGGAATCGTCGGCCATTACTTGTTCTCCTCGATGACCTGCTTCAGGTCGTCGCGCAACGCCGGGATCGTCTCGCGCCGCAGCTCGGCGCGCCCGCCCGCCCCCTTGCGCACCACGTGGTTGAAGGTGGCGAAGCTGGCGTCCTTGTCCGGGAAGTCCTCGCGGAAGTGGCCGCCGCGCGACTCCTTGCGCGCCAGCGCCGAGTCGGCGATGACCTCGGCGCAGGCCAGCAGGTTGGCCAGGTCGAGCGCGGTGTGCCAGCCGGGGTTGTACTCGCGGTTGCCGTGGGCGGCGATCTTCGCCGCGCGGGTCTTGAGCGCCTGGATCCCGTCGACCGCCTTCTTCATGTCGGCTTCGTTGCGAACGATGCCGACGTTCGCCTGCATGAGATCCTGCAGCTCGTACTGGATCTTGTAGGGGGCCTCGGCATCGCCGCCGGCGGCCGCCCGCTCGAACGGGGCCAGCGCCACGCGCTCGGCCGCCTCCACCGTGGAGGGATCGATGTTCACCGCGCCGCGATCCTTGGCGAACTTGGCCGCGTGCTCGCCGGCCCGCTTGCCGAACACCAGCAGGTCGGAGAGCGAGTTGCCGCCCAGGCGGTTGGCGCCGTGCAGCCCGGCCGCGCACTCGCCCGCCGCGAACAGCCCCGGCACCGTCGACATCTGGGTGTCGCCGTCGACGCGGATGCCGCCCATCGTGTAGTGCGTGGTCGGCCCCACCTCCATCGGCACCTCGGTGATGTCGACGTTCGCCAGCTCCTTGAACTGGTGGTACATGCTGGGGAGCTTCTTCTTGATGTGCTCGGCGCCGCCCGGCACGCGCGGCTTGATCCAGGCGATGTCCAGGAAGACGCCGCCGTGCGGGCTGCCCCGCCCGTCGCGGACCTCTTTCATGATCTTGCGCGCCACGTGATCGCGGGTGAGCAGCTCGGGCGGCCGGCGGCTGTTCTTGTTGCCCTGGGTGTACTTCCAGCCCTCCTCCTCGCTGTCCGCCGTCTGCGCTTTGTAGTTGTCCGGGATCTCGTCGAACATGAAGCGCTTGCCGTCCTTGTTGCGCAGCACGCCGCCCTCGCCGCGCACGCCCTCCGTCACCAGGATCCCCTTCACCGACGGCGGCCAGACCATGCCGGTCGGGTGGAACTGGATGAACTCCATGTCCATCAGATCCGCGCCCGCCTCGTAGGCCAGCGCGTAGCCGTCACCGGTGTACTCCCAGCTGTTGCTGGTGATCTTGAAGGCGCGCCCGACACCGCCGGTGGCGAGCACGATCGCCTTGGCCTTGAACACGCGCAGGTTGCCGCGCTCGCGATCGTAGCCGAAGGCGCCGGCGACGCGGCCCGCGTCGACGAACAGCTTGGTGATCGTGTGCTCCATGTAGACCTTGAAGCCCTGGTGGACCCCGTGGTCCTGCAGCGTGCGGATCATCTCCAGGCCGGTGCGGTCGCCGACGTGCGCCAGCCGCGGGTAGCGGTGGCCGCCGAAGTTGCGCTGCAGGATCCGCCCGTCCTTGGTGCGGTCGAAGACGGCGCCCCAGGCCTCGAGCTCGCGCACCCGGTCGGGCGCCTCCTTGGCGTGCAGCTCGGCCATCCGCCAGTTGTTCAGGTACTGGCCGCCGCGCATGGTGTCCGAGAAGTGGACCTTCCAGTTGTCGCGGTCGTCGACGTGCCCCATCGAGGCCGCCATGCCACCTTCGGCCATGACCGTGTGGGCCTTGCCGAGCAGCGACTTGCAGACCAGGCCGACCGACACGCCGGCGGCCGAAGCCTCGATGGCTGCGCGGAGGCCGGCGCCGCCGGCGCCGATGACCAGAACGTCGTGCTCGTGAGTCTCGTGAACGGGCATTGTTAGAAGATCCTCAGATCGGTGATGACGCCGGTGGCGCAGAGGCGGATGTAGACGTCGGTGAGGCCCACCCAGACCAGGGAGAACCAGGCCCATTTGGGGTGGTGCCTGTTGAAGCAGCTGACGCAGTCGTAGACCTTCTTGCGCGCCGGCGACCGGGAGAAGATGTCCATCACCCCGCCCGTGAGGTGCCGGAGCGAGTGGCACCCGAAGCTGTACCCCGCCAGCAGCACGGCGTTCAGCAGGATGACCAGCGATCCGACGCCGATCCCGAAGGTCGGGTGGCCGGTCTTGGGGTTGTTGAAGATGAACCCCTTCACCGCGCCGATGGTCAGGAAGATGTTGAAGATGAGCGCGAAGTAGAGCGCGTAGCGGTGGATGTTGTGAATCAGCAGCGGCCACTTGGCCTCGCCGCGGTACTCGTCGCGCGGCTCACCGACGGCGCAGGCGGGCGGGTCGGCCCAGAACGCCTTGTAGTAGGCGCCGCGGTAGTAGTAGCAGGTGAGCCGGAACGCCAGCGGGAAGATCAGGATCAGCATCGCCGGCGAGTACTTGATGAAGGGGAGCCAGGGCCATCGCCACGGCCCGAACCAGGCGTGCGGCGAGTTGCCGAAGATCTCGGGCTCGTAGAGCGGCGACAGGTAGTTGCCGTAGCTGTAGTTGTCCCCCTGCAGCAGCGCCCACGTGACGTAGACGATGAACGAGGAGAACACCACGAACGTCACCAGCGGCATGACCCACCACCCATCTTTCCGGGCGGTGTGGCCGAAACGGACCCTCTTGAGCGGAACGTCGACGGTGGCCATGAAGTTTCGTCGGGCAGCATAGTCGCCCGCGCGCAAAACTCAATGTCCTCGACGTGCTAGGGGCTCGAAGTGCTAGGCGACGCTACCTACGCGGCGGCGGTCGAGCCGGCGGGCGGGGGCGGGAGCGCGGCTAGGGCGAGGATGCGGGCGTTGACGGGCACCTGGTAGAGGAAACGCTCGCGCCAGCCCAGATCGCCGACCCGCTCGGCGCGCACCAGCAGGTGCTCGCGGGCCGCCTCCAGCGCGGCGTGGGCCTGCGCCGCTTCTCCGGCCGCCAGCAACGCCTCGGCGAAGGTGAGGCGGACCATCGAGTCGCCCTCCTCGATCTCGCCCAGACGCTCGAGCGCCGTCTGAGCCTCGCGCGCGGCGTCGAGCGCGCCCGCCAGGTCGCCGCCGCCGAGCCGCGCGCGCGCCAGCGTCCCGCGCGCGGCGACCTGCAGCGTCGGCGCGACGGCCAGCACCTCGACGGCGGCCGCCGCCTCGACGGCCGCCCCGGCGAAGTCGCCGCGGGCGAGCAGGATCTCGCCGAGGTAGATCCGCGCCATCCCCTCGAGCCGCGGGTCCCCCTGCCGCTGCGCCGCCTGGATCGCCTCGCGCTCCAGCCGCTCGGCTTCGCCGAGCTCGCGCCCGAGCCCCAGCACGCGGCCCAGGTTGTGCTGGACGGCCGCCGACAGGTCGAAGAGGCCCATGCGATCGCAGGCGCCGAGCGCCTGCCGCAGCGCCGCCTCGGCCCGCTGGAAGTCGCCCAGCTCCGAGTAGACGTAGCCGAGGTTGCTGCGCACGGCGCAGGCGTTGCGCAGATCCCCCGCCTGCTCGAAGGCCTGCAGCGCCGACTCGAACCCGGTGAGGCAGCGCCCGAGATCGCCGGCCGCCGAGGCGCGCATGGCGCGCAGCTGATGCAGCAGTCCCAGCGCCTGCGGGTCGAGCGCCGCGTCCGACGCGCCGGCCAGGGCGCCGAGGGCGGCGATCAGCGGATCGGCGATCTCGTGGCGCCCGCCGAACAGCAGGAAGTTGGCCCCGAAGGCGAGGGCGACGATCCGCGCGCTGCGGATGGTCGGCTCGGCGGTCAGCGGCGCGCCCTCGACCAGCCGGACCTGCTCCTCGACCGCCTGCAGCCGCCCGTGCTTGCCGGCGGCGATGATCGCCTGCGCCAGCGCCCGCAGCCAGGCCGCGCCCCCAGCCGGGAGATCGGCCGCCGCCGCCAGCGCGCGCCGCTCGGCCTCCTCGAGCTCGCCCCGCCAGACGTGCGCCTCGGCGGCGATCAGGCCCAGCTTTCCCAGCAGCTCGCCGCTGGCGCCGCCCGCGATCCCCAGCTCGGCGCGATCGATGGCGGCGGAGAGGTCGTTGGCGTTGAGCGCCTGCGCGGCCGCGCGCTCGTACCAAGGGACGGCGCGCGCCGGCTCGCCGCCGCGCCGGAAGTGCTCGGCCAGCACCATCGCCTCGGCGGCGCCGGCCTGCTCGAGCCAGTCGGCCGCCAGCCGGTGCCCCAGCAGCCGATCCTCGTCGGTCAGCATCGCGTAGGCGGCCTCCCGCACCAGCGCGTGCGCGAACACCAGCTCGGCGGCCCCCTCGGGCGCGGGTGACGGCACGCGGGCCAGGAGCTCGTGCGCCGTCAGGCGCTCGACGGCGTCGGCCACCACGTCCGAGACCTCGCCGCCGCCGGCGCCGCCCAAGAGCGCCGCCAGCCCCGCGCGCGAGAACCTCTCGCCGAACACGGCCGCCGCGCGCAGGACCCGCTTGCCGTCGGCCCCCTCGGCGTCGAGCCGCGCCTGCACCATCGCCAGCACGCTGTCGGGCAGCGCCTCGACCCGTCCGGCGGCCGCCGCGCGGATCAGCTCTTCCAGGTAGAAGGCGTTGCCGTCGGCGCGCTCGACCAGCCGCGCGCAGAGGTCGTCACCGATCCCCATCAGGGCGTCCCGCACCAGCTTCTCGCTGGCGCGCGGCGACAGCGGCCCCAGGCGGATCGTCTGCCGGTGCCGCGCGGTCCACAGGTCGGGGAAGCGCGCCTCGACCTCCGGGCGGGCCAGCGCCAGCACCATCAGCGGCTGGTCGTGCAGGTTTCGCAGGGCGCTGTCGAGGAAGCTCACCGTGCCGAGGTCGCCCCAGTGCAGATCCTCCAGCACCAGCAGCACCGGATGCGCCGCGCACTCCGCGGCCAGCCAGTCCTCGAACGCGCGCCGCATGCCGTCGCCCATCAGCTGCGGGTTCGCGCGCGCGGCGCGCAGGGTCTCGCTCCCCTCCTCCGCCCGCACGTCGGCGATCTCGCCCAGGAACTCCAGCACCCGCTCGCGCGCCTCGGGATCGACGTGGCGGCCGACGCGGGCGCGCAGCTTCTCGCGCCGCGCCTCGAGCGCCTCGCCGTCGGCGATCCCGGCGGCCCGCCGGATGGCCCGGGCCAGCACGGCGAACGGCGAGCCGGCGCCGACCGCGTCGACGCCGCCGAAGAGCACCGAGGCGCGATCCGGCTGGCGCTGCACCCACTCGCACAGCTCCTGCCGCATCCGCGATTTCCCGACGCCGGCGTCGCCGATCACCAGCACCGGCGTGGCGGCCGACTCGGCGATGGTGCCGGCGTAGAGGTTGGTGAGCATCGACATCTCGCGGCCGCGGCCCACGAAGGGGGTCGCCTTGCCCAGCAGGGGGCGCTGGCCGCCGAACCCGTCGCGTTCGGCGCGCAGGTAGGAGGCCGTGCCGTCGCGGCGGACCTCGAACCGCCCGTCGAGCAGGCCGGCGGCGACGTCGTCGAGGCGGATGATCCCCGGCGGCGTGCCGCGCAAGAGGCGCATGCCGTTGTCGATCACGGCGCCCACCGCCGACCAGGCCGAGAAGTGCCCCTGCCCCGTCGAGACGACGAACGCCACGTCGGGAAGCGCGCCGCGCATCGCCAGCGCGCAGCGAGCGGCGCGCGCCGCCTGATCGGTCGCTCGCTCCTGCTCGGGCAGCGACACCACCACCGAGCCGTCCGGCAGCGGGTGGACCTGGGCGCCGTACCGCCGGCCCAGATCCTCCTCGAGGGCCACCAGCCGCTGCAGCTGTCCCGCGATCATCGCTTCGTCGGACAACGAGCCGGGGGCGTGCGTGGGGCCGCCCCAGCGGCGCTCGCCGGTCATCGAGGGACCGGCGATGACCACGCAGGCGATCCGCCGCTCGCTGGCGGTGAGCGCGGCCGTCTGTCCGCCGCGGCGGCCGCTGCCCGCCGCCCGCGCGTCCCCCAGCCGCCCCAGCGCCGCCAGCTCCGCCAGCACCGCCGCCGCGTCGGGCAGCCGGCGGGCCGGGTCCTTGGCCAGCATGCGGGCCACGCAGGCGTCGACCTCGGCCGGTATGTGCGGCGCGAGATCGCGGACGCGCGGCGGCTCGACGAGCAGGATCTTGGCCAGCAGCGCCGTGGGGGCCTCGGCCTCGAACACCGCGCGGCCGGTGAGGCACTGGAACATCACGCAGCCGAGCGAGAAGACGTCGGCGCCGGGCAGGATCTCGCGCGCCCCCCGCACCAGCTCGGGCGCCAGGTAGCCGGGCGTCCCGATCACCGACCCGGTGCGCGTCAACTTATGCGCGCCGCTCGTCAGGCGGGCGATGCCGAAGTCGAGGACCTTGAGCCGCTCGATGGCCCCGCCCGGCAGGAACAGGTTTCCGGGCTTGATGTCCCGGTGCACGATCCCCTGCTGGTGCGCATAGGCGAGCGCCTCCGCCGTCCGGCGCCCGAGGGCGATCGTCTCGGCGATGGTCGGCGGGGCGCGCTCGAGGCGCGTCGCCAGGTCCTCGCCGTCCAGCCATTCCATCGCGATGTAGCGGGCGCCGTTGTCGGCGACGCCGTGGGTGATGTAACGAACGATGGCCGGGTGGATCAGGCCGGCCAGGATCGCCCCCTCCTGCTCGAACCGCTGCGCCTCGCGCAGCTCACGGCCCGTCAGGATCTTGACGGCCACCGTGCCGCCCGTGGTGAGGTCCCGAGCGCGGTAGACAGCGCCCATGCCCCCCGCGCCGGCCTCGGCGAGGAGCTGGAACCGTCCCGCGACGACCCGTTCGATCACACCGGCTACTTCGGCAGAAAGACGGTCACGCTTTCGAAGTAGGTCTGGCCGGCGCCGAGGCGCCCCGCGTCGCTGCAGAAGGAGTCACCGAAGGCGCCGCCCTTGACGAGGCAGTCCTGCGCGCAGGCCCCGACGACCGTCATCGGGCAGTTGGCGAGGGAGTCGCCGCAGACCCGCGGATCCTGCTTCTGGCCGGGCGCCAGGCAGAGGAAGCGCGGCTGGCCCGGGATGAACAGGTTGCCGAAGTAGGTCGCCTCCTTCTGCGTGTAGGTGGAGATCTCGCTGGGGGTCGGCCAGAGCGTGACGCTCGGGCCGCGGACGGAGATCTCGCGGTCAATCCCCGCCGCGTCGATGCGGGCGAGGAGGCAGGCCGACACCCAGCGCTGGCACGAGCCGTCGCACGAGCCGTGGTCCAGGCCCCACTGCGGCGCCAGGCCGAGCTGGCCGGTGAACGTGTACGTCGACCCGCCCGCGGCGAGCGTGATGCTCTGCTGGGGGAGGAGCGCGCACGAGACCAGGTAGTCGAGGAGCTTGTAGGTGCTCGGATCGGAGAGACCGTTGGCCGTCAGCCCGTTGGCCGTGAGGCCATTGGCCGTGAGCCCGTTGGCGGTGAGCCCGTTGGCCGTGAGGCCATTGGCCGTGAGCCCGTTCGCGGTGAGGCCGTTCGCCGTGAGCCCGTTCGCCGTCAGCCCGTTGGCCGTCAGCCCGTTCTCGGTGATGGCCGCGACCCCGACGGCCGCCCCTCCTGGCTCGTCGGGCTGGGCGCAGCCGACCGCGCCGGTTGCGAGGCAGAGTAACCCAAAGATCCGGGCCACACGTTTCGCCACCATGACTGGAGCATCGGAGGTGATGCTCCAGTGCTTTAGGGTACTTACGAACTTTTTGTAGCTTACTTCAAGTAATCGAAACTACGCTATTTTTCTAGACAGGTCCTGGATGACGCTCGCGGCCAGGCGGCGGATCTCCTCGTCGGTGATCCCCTTCTGGCGATCGGCGAGGGCGGTGAAGCGGGTGTAGACCTCGTCCAGCTGCGCCTTCTCCAGGGCGAGGCCGAGATCCTTGCAGCGCGCGTTCAGCGCGTGCCGCCCGCTGTGCTTGCCGAGCACCAGCCGGCTCTCGGGCACGCCGACGCTCTTCGGTTCGATGATCTCGTAGGTGGTGCGCTCCTTGAGGAAGCCGTCCTGGTGGATGCCGGCCTCGTGGGCGAAGGCGTTGGCCCCGACGATCGCCTTGTTCGGCTGCACGCCGACGCCGATGATCTCCGTCAGGAGCTGGCTGGCGGGAAAGAGCTGCTCGGTCTTGATGCCGGTCGTGTAGGGGAGCCGGTCGGCGCGCGTCTTCAGGACCATCACGATCTCCTCGAGCGAGCAGTTGCCGGCGCGCTCGCCGATCCCGTTGATGGTGCACTCGACCTGGCGGGCGCCGTTCTGGATGGCGGCCAGCGAGTTCGCGACCGCGAGCCCGAGATCGTTGTGGCAGTGGACGCTGACGATGGCCGAGGTCCCCAGCGCGCGGGCCACCTGGCCGATGAGGGCGCCGTACTCCTCGGGGACGCCGTACCCGACGGTGTCCGGGATGTTGACCGTGCCGGCGCCGGCGGCGACGACCGCGCGCGAGACCTCGATCAGGTAGTCGACCGGGGTCCGCCCTCCGTCCTCGGCCGAGAACTCGACGTCGCCGACGTACTTGCGCGCCAGCGCGACGGCGGCCGCCGCCTCGTCGACGACCTGGGCGCGCGTCTTCTTGAGCTTGTACTTGAGGTGGACGTCGCTGGTCGCGAGAAAGACGTGGATCCGCGGCGCGACCTTGGCCCCCTCGAGCGCCTTGGCGGCGCGCTCGACGTCCAGCGCGGTGGCGCGGGCCAGCGCCGCGGCCTTGATCGGGATCTCGCGGGACACCTTCTGCACCGCCTCGAAGTCACCGGTCGACGCGATGGGGAACCCCGCTTCCATTATGTCGATGCCGAGGTCCGCGAGCTTGGCGGCCATCCGCAGCTTCTCCGGGGTGGTCATGCTGCACCCGGGGGCCTGCTCTCCGTCGCGCAGAGTGGTGTCGAAGATATGGACTCTCTCGGGGGTCGTCGGCGTCGTCATGGGCTCAACCTTGGGTCCTGGGGACTGATATCGCAAATTTATAATTATTCTTGGTTCGATAAGCGTTCATTATGCTCTACCATGCCGGCGATGGAGCTCCACGCCCTGCAGGTCTTCGCCACCGTCGTCGCGGAGCGCAGCTTCTCGCGCGCGGCCGAGAAGCTCTATCGCACGCAGCCGGCGATCTCCCTGGCGGTCCAGCGACTGGAGAGCGAGCTCGGCGAGAAGCTGATCGATCGCGGCGCCAAGGAGCTGGTCCCGACCGACACCGGGCGGACCGTGCTCGACTTCGCCAGGCGCTTCCGCAACCTCGAGGAAGAGCTGGCGGGCGCGCTCGCGGAGCTGCGCGACAAGTCCGCCGGGCGGCTGGTCATCGGCGCCAACGAGTCGTCCACGCTCTACCTGCTCCCCTACATCCAGCGCTACCGGGGGCTGCACCCCAAGATCAAGGTGCAGGTCCGGCGCGCGCAGTCGAGCCGGATCCCGGTCGAGCTCTTGGAGGGAGATCTCGAGCTGGGCGTCGCCAGCTACGATCCGGGAGACGATCGGCTGGTCGCCAAGGTCATCTACACCGACGCGCTGGCCTTCATCGTCTCGCCCAAGCACCGGCTGGCGCGCCGCCGGGCGGTCTCGATCGCCGAGCTCGGCGAGGAGACCTTCATCGCCCACAACGTGCTGTCGCCGTACCGCGAGGTGGTGCTGCGCGAGTTTCGCCGCCACAAGGTCCCGCTGCGGATGGACGTGGAGATGCCGACGCTGGAGACGATCCGCCGCCTGGTCCAGAACGACGAGGGGGTGGCCTTCCTGCCGCGCATGTGCGTCCGCCAGGACGTCGAGAGTGGCGCGGTGCGCGAGGTGACGGTCAAGGAGCTGCACGTCGAGCGCAAGGTCCGGCTGCTCTACGCCAAGGCCCGTACCCTGAGCCACGCCGCCCGCGCCTTCCTCGAGCTGGTGCAGAGCTCGATCTGAGCGGGACCCCCAGAGGGTCCCGCGCCCCCCGCGATGAGGTCGGCCGGGCTCAGCCCGTCCGACCTCGACGCGATCTGAGCGGGACCCTCGGAGGGTCCCGCACCCCGCTAACGGGACCCTCGAAGGGTCCGCGGCCCCGGGGCGGTCATCCGTCCGTGGCGGGCCTGACGGGGCTGTAGGTCGAGGTATGCGTCGATTTTTCGACGAGACAGTTCGGCCGTGAGGTTTATATTTAGGGTGTTCCGTGAGTGGCTCGCACCCGACTCTGACGGCAGAGGTTCCGCCGACGGTTGACGACGCCGCCGCCTGGGCCGCCCGCATGGCGGCCCGGCGCGCCCACGCCACCTGGCGGCCCTCGAACGGCGCTCGGCGATACGGCATCCAGCTGCGCCGCTTCGCCGGCCCGGCGATCTACCGCAAGCAGGTGAGCCACCTGCGGATCGCGCACCTCACCGATCTTCACGTCGGTCGCATCACGCCGTTCGAGGTTCACCGCACGGCCGCCGAGGTGACGAACGCGCAGCACCCCGACCTGGTGCTCATCTCGGGCGACTTCGTCTGCCACAGCCAGCTCTACCTCGAGCAGCTGGCCGAGGTGATCCGCCTCTTCAAGGTGCCGGTCATCGCCGTGCTCGGGAACCACGACTACTGGTCGGGCGCCGACGAGGTTCGCCTCGCGCTCGAGCGCGGCGGCGCCGAGGTGCTGCGCAACCGGAACACGATCATCACCCTGCGGGGCGAGCGGCTGCAGGTGGTCGGCCTCGACGACGCTTACACCGGGCACGCGCGCCGCGACGAGGCGGTCAAAGGGCTGCGCCCCGACCTCCCCTCGATCGCGCTCTCGCACATCGCCGAGGAGGCCGACGGTCTCTGGCGTCACGGCGTGCCGCTGGTGCTCTCGGGGCACACGCACGGCGGTCAGGTGACGCTGGCGCGCCTCCACGAGCTGGCGGTCGGCATGATCGCCGGCCACCGCTACGTGCACGGCCTCTACGGCTCGCGCGATCACGCCTCCGACGGTGAGGGCGGCGCGGTCTACGTCGGCGCCGGCATCGGCGCGGCGGTGGTGCCGTTCCGGCTCGGTGACCGTGGAAAACGCGAGGTCACGATGTTCGAGCTCGGCTGCGCGCCGGGCGACTTCGTCGAGCACCACGCCGAGCAGGAGCCGATGCCGGGCCGCAAGCCGACGCAGGCCACGATGGCCAAGAGGGCCGCCGCCGTGGTCCGCAAGCGCCTGCGCCGCGAGAAGCGCCGCCTCGGCTCCTGACCGGTTCGGGGCCGCCTCGATCCTGGATGCCGCCGTCACCTGGCGGCTGTTGAGAGGGGGCATCCAAATACCTAGCCTCCCCCTTGCGTGGATGAGCCGCGTTGCTCATATTCGCGCCATGCCAAAGTACACCCTGCCCGACCTCAGCTACGACTACGGCGCGCTGGAGCCGCACGTGTCTGGAAAGATCATGCAGCTCCACCACGACAAGCACCACGCCGCGTACGTGGCGGGCGCCAACACCGCGACCGACGGCCTGGCCGAGGCGCGCGAGAAGAACGACTTCGCCAAGATCGCCACGCTGGAGAAGGCGCTGGCGTTCCACACCTCCGGCCACGTGCTGCACTCGCTGTTCTGGCAGAACCTGGCGCCCAAGGCGGGCGGCGAGCCGGCCGGCGCGCTCGGCGAGCAGGTCAAGCAGGACTTCGGCAGCTTCGCGGCGTTCAAGGGGCAGCTCACCAACGCGGCGATGACGATCATGGGCTCGGGCTGGGCGGCGCTCGCCTGGGAGCCGGTCGCCAAGCGCCTGGTGACGACGCAGATCTACGACCACCAGACGAACATCACCCAGGGCGGCGTGCCGATCCTGGTGCTCGACGCCTGGGAGCACGCCTTCTATCTGCAGTACGGCCCCGATAAGAAAAGCTTCTTCGAGGCGGTCTGGAACATCTGGAACTGGCAGGACGTCGGCCAGCGCTTCGAGAAGGTGCGAGGCCTCGATCTCGGCCTGCGCGGCGCCGTCGACGGGAAATAGGATCTAGCAACCAGCAACCAGCAATCCGACCGCCGGCAAGCAATTGCCGGCCCAAAGACGTCGGTCCGGAAATTAGCAGCAATGGACGGCGTGACGGCCGTCCATTAAGCTCCGCCGCAACGAAGCACCGCAATTAACCCGCCGTCTTTTCGAGGAGCCGCCAATGTTCAAGAAGATTGTCGTTCCGTTCTTCAGTCTCGCCATCGCAACCTTCGGCTGTTCGAGCAGCACGACACCGACGACGGGCTCCGGCGGCGCCGGCGGTGGCAAGGGCGGCGGCGCCGGCTCGGCCGCGACCGGCTCCGGCGGTGGCGCCGGCTCGACGGCCACTGGCACCGGCGGCGCCGGCGGCAAGGGTGGCGGCGCCGGCACCAGCGGCGGTGGCACGAGCGGCGGCGGCACCAGCGGGGGCGGCACCAGCGGCGGCGGCACCAACGGCGGCGGCGGCTCGAAGGCCGACGCCGGCCACGCGATGGCCGACTGCACGGTCGTCACTTCGGGCGGCACCGACGTCCTCACCGCGCAGGTCTTCTGCGAGAACCAGCTGGCCTACTGCTCGAACGTCACGGGCGTGACGCTGCCCTACACGACGATGGCCGACTGCGAGACCTACTTCACCAAGAGCGGCCAGGAGCACTGCCGGTCGTACCATCTCTGCTGGGGTGTCGAGGGGATCTCGATGGAGGGCGGCGCCGGCAACCCCAAGGTCCACTGCCCGCACACCTACGGCGTGGGCCTCTGCCAGGCCGTGGGTGACGCAGCGACCGGGAACTAGCCCAGCTAGCTTTTCCGCGGAAGCTCCGAGGCGCCCGCCGCTCGTCGGCCGGGCGCCTTTTTTGTCTGTATCTGCGCCCGCCCGGCTGAACTAAAATGGGGGGATGCGGCGCCCTGCCCTCCTCGTGGCTCTGCTCGGCTTGGGGCTGCTCGTCGCGTGCGAGGACGACTCGGCGTACAAGTCCGGGCCGTCGACGTTCCAGAACGACACCCTCGACGGCGGCGCGGGGGCGGCCGGGAAGATGGACGCAGCCGTCGACGCGCCGGCCGGCGGGACGACGGGCGCCGGCGGGACCGTGGTGGCGACCGGCGGGACGACGGGCACCGGAGGCGCCACAGGCAAGGGTGGCGCCACGGGCACCGGAGGCGCCGCGGGCAAGGGCGGAAGCACGGGCACCGGAGGTGCGGCGGGCAAAGGCGGAACCACGGGCACCGGAGGCGCCGCGGGCAAGGGCGGAACGACCGGGACCGGCGGCACCACCGGTTCTGGCGGGACGACCGGCTCCGGCGGTGCGACCGGCTCCGGCGGCGCGACTGGCTCCGGCGGCGCGACTGGCTCCGGCGGCGCGGCCGGCTCCGGCGGCGCGTCCGGCTCGGGCGCCGACGCTGGCGCCTGAGCGCTTGCCACGGCGCGGCCAAACTTGCCCGATCAAGGTGGGCTGGCGTACTCTGCTGGGCGGCCCCTTTATCGGCCGAGGAGAGAGAGCGTATGGCGCATGCCCGTTTCGTCCCGAGGTCGATCGGTAAGGTGATGGGGAGCCTGGCCCTGGTTGGCGCGCTGGCCGCGGCCGGTGGGCTGTTCGTCTGGGGCTGCACCAACGACGAAGGCTCGAACTTCAAAGAGCCCAACCGTCCGTTCGACGCGGGGACCTCCAGCACCGATGCTGGGACGGCAGGTGTCGGCGGAGGCGCCGGCTCGGGCGTCGGCGGGGCGGCCGGCTCGGGCGTCGGCGGGGCGGCCGGCTCGGGCGTCGGCGGGGCGGCCGGCTCGGGTGCCGGCGGCCTGGGTCTCGGGGGCCTCGGCGGCCAGGGTCTCGGCGGTCTCGGCGGCCTGGGTCTCGGCGGTCTCGGCGGCCTGGGTCTCA
>Ga0209060_10002269_pt1 | contig 18275 bp, 10 predicted proteins | sample Coa_R1_8_FD_187155 | JGI IMG/M metagenome (GOLD analysis project Ga0209060, IMG submission 187155) | Surface soil microbial communities from Centralia Pennsylvania, which are recovering from an underground coalmine fire - Coalmine... | ecosystem: Environmental > Terrestrial > Soil >...
GGCGAATGCACTATTCTCACATCTTCTCTTTTTGTGTGATCGATATTCCAGTCGATCAGATCAAGAGGAGCATCGATCAAAAACCCGACAGAAGATTTCAATTCCACTTTTTTATTTCGTGCATAACAATACAAGAAATTGATCAATGGATTTTTGTCGTTCTTTCTATGTTCCATCCAGTTATCCATGTGATGTTGGTAGAATGCAAGCAGCTTCGGATCTTTTTCACATTCAAGCAGGATAGGATAGAGGTATGATTGCATCGTCACATCGTAATAAATAAACCACGATGGGTTTTGATTGACTAACTGCGACATGTTATCGAGATAATGTTCTTCATTAATGAAGTGCAAATATTGTTTCTGATATTTTTCATCATTTGTTACAAAATAAGCAAGCTTTAAAAAAGTAAGAAGCTCCATAGAATTTTCACTTCTGTCTGGCGACCATTCAGGATCGTGGTTGAGCAGAGCGGGCGACCACACCGACCAGCGTGTATGTGTGCCATCAATATCCATCATGTTGAAGTTGTGCGCTATCAAATGATCAACCAATGATGCAATATGATTGCGCACTATTATTTTTTCTTCATCATCTGCAGCAAGTTTGTAATAAAAATAATAACCCATCATGTGCCCGCACCATTCGTCGCTGCTTGCATCGCCTTTCCATAACCATTTTCCATCGGCGGATTTATGCCAACGAACTTCAACTGGCTTGAATCTGGGTTCTTTCACCAGTTCTTCTGCTTTTTCTTTTTCAGTATAAGAACGATTTGGGTCATGCACGTTGTCTCCCCATTCAACCGGTACAATTGTTCTTGCAAAGTATCCATCACCGTTAGTAATGTCTTTTAACTGCTTTAAAAAATGAAAAGCTCTTTTTGCTTTTTGTCTTGCATCTTCATTTTTTGTAACTGCATAGCGAAATGATTCCATCGAGAGATAATTGCCTCCGAATTCACCATCGTTGTCATCGTCTTCGGGTTTAAAGTTTGAAGTGTCACCTGCATTTATTAAATGTGCTTGTCCGGATATCCATGGTTCTCGGATATGTCTTCGCATCTGTACATCATAATAATAATCCTGTTTGGAAGAAAGAGTCATCCGCTTTTTTTTGATGGCACTAACACCTTGTTCCGTTGCGATCCATGCGTTGCCGTCTTTATCAAAAGCAATATCATTTACGTGATCATCCATCAGCCATCGCCTGCTAAAAAGAAGAGAATGTGTTCCGTTCCGAGAAAATCGCACAACGCCAACTTTTGTTCCGACCCACATAGTTCCGTCTGAAGATTTTTTTACACAAGTAGTATAAATCGATGGACAGCCTTGCTGTGGTGTGACGGTACGTTTTTGTTTGTTGCTTTTAATAATAGAAACCCCACCTAAACCGGCTGCCCATAGATTCTGATCGTTGTCCAACGCAAGCCCTTTAAGTCCTGCGCTTAATAAAATATCTGTTTTATAAAAATGCGTAGTGCCTTTTTCATTTGCGTGATAAAGCCCTACATCACTTGCAATCCACAATCCATTGTTGTTATCAGAAATCACATTTCGCACAGAACGTGCAACGGAATAATTTTTTTGCGTGAAATCGTTGCCATTAAAAAACCAAACGCCTTTTGGCCCGATTGCATACATTCCTTCTTTCGAAGGACAAATAACAGAGACTGGCCCATTGGTCCCTTTGAGTTGAAGAATTGAATTATTTTTGTAAATGAAAACTCCTTTCCATGTTCCCATCCATACAACATCATGCTCATCAATAACAACAGAATACGCAGGACCTTTATCTGCATCTAAAAAATTTAATGCGATCCATCTTGCTTCACCATTCTTCTTAAAAAAAACACCGGCTTCTGTCGCGATCCATACTGTTGAATTTTTATCTACAACAATGCTCCTGATATTATTTTCTGAAGGATTTGTACTTACGGGATATGCTTCATGATATTCCTGCCAAAAACCTTTGTCCTCTATGAATTGCGGTTCAGCAACGGTTTGGGTTTGTTGCTGACCGTTTGCGCTATGCATGACGGTTACAAATAGAATAAAAGCAAGAATTTTTCTCATAAAAATGTTGAAACTGCTGAACAAAAAATTGAATTAATTAATTTTCAGCAGCGCGTTGAATTAATTTTTGAATGGCATCGACAATCTGTATTTCACATCTACCACCTTGTTGTTTTGCTTTGGCAACAACAAGGTGCTTTTCTTTCAACCAATCTTCGTTAGCTTTTTTATGATCATGTAAATATTGTATTGCTTCAATCCCTGCTGATGCCAATGAAGAAAGATTTTCAGATAAGGATGCTGCTTCTTCTAATGCAGGCGAGTTGCGAAGCAGTTGTTTGAATAAAGCATCGTTTTCTTTCCATAAAATTAATTTATCGGAAATATTTTTTTCAAGCTCTGGCGAAGGATGAATGAGGAATTCATCAACCTGTTTATTAAAAATTCTTGCTTCTTTTTGGTCAGGCGTTGCAACATCCGCAATTTTTGTGAAAGGTGAGAACACTGAATACATCGTATCGCCTTGATTGCGCTCATAAATTTTTAATGGCTCGATCACACTTGTTAAAACTTCCAATGGTTTTGTATCCATTCCGTTTGTAAGTTGCCGCATCATCGGAAGTTTGTATGATTCATGACGCAATCCAAGCGCTTCGAGATGCGAGCTCGCAAATTCAAGGCGACGATACATGTCGTCCACATTATTTATTTCTTTCGGCGACCATAACCGCTCTGCAATTGCAGCAGTGCGTGGCCATATTCTTGAATCAACTGTTACAGGAGTTACCAATTCGCTCCACATGGTTGCTTCTCCACCGAGCACTAATTTTTTTTGGGCATCAGAAAGATTAGCGCTGTCGGGTGCAGGATCATTGAGATAATGATAAGAAGCAGGCTGAATAAGATCGATATAATATCCGTAAGAAAGAATTGCTTTATAGCCGAACCTGATCGATTTATAATAATCTTCGTTGCCGCGCCATGATTGAATAACAATTTCTTTCGGAACTCCGGGTTGAAATATTTCGTCCCAACCCATCATTATCTTTCCTGTTTTACGAATGATCGGTAATATACGTTGATTGAAATAGGTTTGCAGGTCCATATACTTCTGCATTCCTTTTTCTTTCATGAATGCTTTTATATGCGGTGTGTTCTCCCAATCTTTCCCTGTATTTTCATCACCGCCGATATGAAAATATTTGTCTGGAAAAAGAGAAGCCATCTCTGAAAAAAGCTTTTCAAGAAACGGATATAGTTTTTCGTTAGTAGGATCCATCACCGGATCAAACACTCCGAAATAACGTTGAAGTTTGTAATCTCTTTTTACACTTGCAAATTCAGGATATGCAGTGAGTATAGCAGTGGTATGTGCAGGAACAACAAATTCGGGCACAATTCTGATACCGCGTTGGTCTGCATAATTAATAATATCACGAATGTCTTGTTGCGAATAATAAATTCCGTCTGAAGCTACCTGTTGTAATCGTGGAAATGTTTTTGATTCAACCCTGAATCCCTGATCGTTTGAAAGATGAAGATGAAGCACATTCATTTTCATCGCTGCCATTCCGTCTAAATTTCTTTTTACAACATCGACAGGCATGAAGTGAAGCACTACATCGAGCAAAAGCCCTCGCCATGCAAATCTTGGTTTGTCATGAATCGATACTCCGGGAAAATAATACCCGCTTTCATCATTGCTCACCAATTGTAATAATGTTTCTAATGCATGAATGCCACCGAGGTCGGTAGGAGCGTTAACTACAATTTGATTTGCACTTGTTTCAATCGAATAACTTTCATCTTCTGCTAATTGTAATTTTCCGGGGCGCAAAATGTGAAGCAGCAGGAGGGAAGTCCTGCTGCTATCTTTCATTGTAATATAACCACCTTGCTTATCTAAAAAGATTCCTGTTTTATTGCTTAAACGTCTGATAAACCTGCTTGCTTCAGCATAGATACGTTTATCAGGGTTTCCGGTTACGGATATACGAAACCGTTGGTCAATACTAATCCTGTTGTTATTGACTTTTATTTCGGATGGTACGGGCATCAGGTTAAAGCTGTTATTAACCTGAGCATGAACAACAAGGTCAGCAATAATGAATGCGCACAATATAAAAGTCCTCCTAAAAAAAATCATCGTGCCATTTTGTATTTTATTGCCATGGCAGACCAGTTCCTTGTAACAACCAGAATTTTGACCAGGAGCTATTATTTCCATCAGGACCATTATAAGATGATGATGTAAGTTTATCGATTGCAACCTGGGCATTTGTTGAATTGTTTTGAAGCTCGGAATTATTATATCCAAATCTAACAGGAATCTGGCCACGATATGCCGCCCATCCGATTTTCAATGTAGGTAAGCCTGTTCTTCTCCAATCCATAAATGCTTCATTGCATGCCTGCCATGCAGCAATCCATTTTTGCTCCATAATTCTTGCCAACGTTCCATCGAATGCAACGGTAGGCTGAGCAATATAAGTGTCATAATCCTTCACACAACCATAATAATTGTCAACATCAGATTGATACGTATCAAACACCTGCCATGTATCGAATGAAGCTTTGATGCCATTGTTATACCATGTTGCAGCATCGCCGCCTACATTCCATCCTTTTAATGAAGCTTCTGCAAGGTCAAAACAAATCTCACTGTACGATGCGATTCTTTCTGCAAGCAGCGGCCCACTCGGGTTGTCATAAATATCTGTTCTGAGATAAGACACATAATTGCTTAATGAAGTTGATTGAGTGCCCGTTCCGTTTACATTATATTGAAACTCGTTATAACTATCATAGTTGATAGGCAGGCCAACATACACTGATGAGGTGTCGTAAAGGTTCCAGATGTTCGCCCTTAATGCACCATAAGGTCTGTCAGTTGAATATGTTGTCATATCAAACTGTTTGTACTGTGAAACTACTGCGGCGGCAGGATTAATATAACGTGTGTTGCCAATAACAACAGTCAGGGTTGTATTATCTCCGGGAGCAAATTTGGAAGCATCAACCGTAGAAGGCGTTACTATCGGCTGAGCCATGATAACGATGCGCGGATCTTTCAGGTCTCTCATCTTCATCGTCATCGTTCCGCACATTTTGTTTCTATGATAACCTGATGGCTGATTAAATTTTGTGCAGAACTGATAGGAACTTGCCTGATCAACTCCGGGAAATGGCATCATGCAATCATCATCGGTGCTTTGAAAAACATTTGCTGCTATGGCTTCAACACCCGACTGCACATCCATTTTTGAAGAAACGCGCAGGTAATAGCGCAACAAAAGTGAGTATGCGAGCTTCTTCCATTTGGAAGGATCGCCCGCATAGAAAACATCTGATGTGATTGTTGTGCTTGTTATTTCAGGATGATCAGTTTGAGTGCCGCTGAAATGAGTAATGGCTTCTTTCAGATCATTAATCACTCTTTCATAAATGCTCTGCTGTGTATCAAACACCGGGAATAAATTTGCTGTGCCACCAACAGAACCATTCAATGCCATAGAATCAGGCGCATCGCCCCAGAAGTCCGCAATATTTCCATAATTAAAAGCTCTCATCACCAATGCAACGCCCTGATGAAAATCCCATTTAGACGCTTCTGCTTTCTGTAATAAAAGTTTGTTGTTTGCAAGCGTCGCATACACGCCGCTCCAATCAAAATCCTGCTGGTCCCATTGGTAATTGCTGAAACCGGATTCGAACGCATCCTGTGACGTTTCCTGCATGGCACCCGAAATTTGGCCGGATCCGTAATTTCCATACCACCTGGCAGTTTGCGTGAGAACACCAGCCATCACATAATCAGGAGATGCCTGATCAGGCGTGACGTTATTTGGATTGCTATTGATCTCAGAAAACTTTTTACAGGAATCGCCCACTATCATTATTGCCAGGAAAACGCATGTAACTGTAAAAATCTTTTTTGCGCTTTTCATCATTTTTATTTTTTAGGATTAACTAAATGTTGAGTTTAGAAACGAACGCTGAGTTTGATGCCCATTGGAATTGTCCATGGAGTGATATTGTAATACTCGATACCTTGCCTGAACTGAAGGCCATTGGCCTGAGGTCCTGGTTGAAAGTTAAAAGCAAGTTCAGGATCAACACCTGCTTTTGCTTTTGTCCAGAGTATCACGTTCTTTGTATAAACTCCTAATGAAATTCCCTGCACGTTGAGTTTGTCGGACAATTTCTTGGGAAGCGCCACAGAAATTGTCAGGTCTCTTAATTTGATATAAGAGGCGTCGAACATATCCATCGTTGCAAAATTCCATCCGCCATTCGTAACTGCATCTTCATAGTTATCATATTTGGTAAGATTTGGATCACCAAGATTCTCCACGTAGCCACCATTTCCATCATCATACACGCCGGGATAAAATGCTCCATCATTAAGCGTGATGTTTCCATTGGTCTGATATGGGAAGCCACCCTGCTCTGTTGAAGGGCCACCTACGAGATGATATTGCTGAAAGCCTGTTACTTTAATAAATGCATTCGGATTTGATTTCAGATAGGCTGGTATGTTATTAGCGTAAGATGCCGGAATTCTGATGCCCACATCTTCCTGTCTTTTGAGCGTTGCATCAGATTGCATGTAGCGATAAGTTTTTGAATAGAAGATACCACCGAGGCGCATATCAACACTTGCGCTTAATGTGATCATTTTATAGGTAACTGATGTCTGGAAACCCATCAACAATTTTGGATTGAAGTTGCCAACAGGTCTTTTTTGCTGAAAACTTCCACCACCTTGTTTCTGGAAGCCGCCACCATCGTCGAGCAAAGGATATCCGTAATAAGGAGAGTTCTTATCAGTAACAGTTGCCATTACGTTGTCCCACATCTGGCCAATCTTGCCATCACTGATCAATTGATTTCCTTTTGCATCAACCTGATTTGGGATTGGCTGTCCTTTTGCGTAAGTCCATGAACCGGTAGGGCCATCTTGCCAGAATGAGAAGAATGTTTGTCCATTGGCCAAGGACATAATGTACGTATTGTTCTTTGTATAATTCACTGTTGCATCCCATGTCCAGTCCCTGTTTGAGATGATGGTTCCGCCCAATTGCAATTCTATTCCCTGGCTGCGGATCAGGCCTGCATTGATCTGTGTGCTGGTAGCGCCAGTTGACCCCGGAATGTTTATACCTAAGATTTGGTTTTTGTTGTCTGAGCGATAGATGGTACCAGAAAAACGCAAGCGGCTTCTCAGGAATGCCAGATCAACTCCAACTTCAGGCGAGGTTGCTATTTCTGGTTTTAAGTTTGCATTCTTTAGCTGACCTGATAATGTTTGAATAAATATGCCACCAAAATTACCAGAGTTTACGTAACCGAGTAAATTATAGGGATCAGTATCCTTGCCCACGCTTGCCCAACCGCCACGAACTTTTACAAGGCTTACATAGTTAGGGAACCTGACCATCTTGCTTAATATAAGACTTAATGAAGCAGATGGATAAAAATAGGAATTATTACCAGCAGGAAGTGTGCTTGACCAGTCATTCCTTCCGGTTAGATCGAGATAAATCATATCATTATAACCTACTGAAGCAGTTGCGTACACACTGTTAATGCTTTTTTGATAACGGTTAGAATTGTAACCGACATTTGCTGGTGCAATATTAGATACATTAAAAAGCTCACCAACATTAAGGCCTGCGCCGGGCTTTGAAAAAACCTGATCAAAAGTCCCTTCGGTGTATAGTAAATTGCCACCTACCGAAGCAGAGATGTCAAATTTTTCCAGGAACCTGTTGTGATAGGTAACCAGCATATCTGTGTTGCTTTCTGTATTGTATCCATTTGACAAACCATAATAACCATTCAGTTCATCGTTCAGGCTCTTGGATATTTTTGTTTCGCGATCTTCATAAAACAAATCCTGTGAGTAGCGAACAAACGCGCTCAAATGTGGGGTGATATCAAAGCTTGCTTTTACGTTCCCAAAAATGTGGTTGCGCAAGTAGCTATTCTTTACCTGATTCAAAACGAAATACGGATTGTTGTCACCATTATCATAAGGATCCAATGCGCCGGGGCTATCATCAGTTCCAACAGGAGGCAATGCTTTTCTTTGCTGAACGCCCGGCGTTATCCAATAATTTTTCAATTGCCTCACATCAACACTTGGTGACAAATAAGCTGCTGCAGCAATTGCACCATCGCCATTGCCAGCTACAATATTATCGCTGCTTGAACGGATGTAATTGATGGAAGTGGACAGTGTAAATCCTTTGCTTACTTTATGATCAATGTTGAGAGCAAGATTATATCTTGTAAGCCCGCTATTTGGCACAATCCCTTTATTGACCATGTTAGAAAAAGCAAATCTAAAATTATCTCTATCAGTAGAATTTTCTACTGACACACTGTTGGTAGAAGTAATGCCTGTCTGTGATAAGTTCTTCAGGTTATCATGCGAAACCATCGGCAATGCTTTATAAGTGCCATCAGCCTGCAATGGGCTATTCCATTGTATTGCATTAATGCCTTTATTAAGCGGAGTGCCGAAACGATACGTATCTGTTCCTGCCAGATCTACGATCACTCCATTCCAGCTGTTATAAGGATTGGGAGTTGTGTATGGGTCGGTTCCTACCGTATAATCTAAGTTAAGAGGAAAATAATGATAAGGAACGGCAGCTTCATCCATTGTGGTAAAAGTGATGCCAAGTCCTTTTGATTTCTTGCCTGATTTAGTAGTTATTAAAACAACTCCGTTACCCGCTCTTGAACCATAGAGCGCAGCAGCGCTTGGACCTTTCAATATTGAAACATTTTCAATATCATTTGGGTTCAAATCTGAAATGGTGTTACCATAATCCACATCATTGCCGCCACCATTATTCTGCGCCACATTGTTCATGGTGTTTTTAACCGGCACACCATCGATAACAAACAATGGCTGGTTGTCGCTATTGAGCGAGCGAATGCCGCGAATGACCATGCTTACAGATGCGTTTGGTGATGGTCCTGTAGAACTAATAACCACACCAGGAACTTTTCCCGCCATTGACGAAAGCACATTTGTCTGTGCAACTTTGTTCATGTCTTCGCCATTTATCTGACCTACATCGTAGCCCAAAGATTTTTTGCTTCGCGAAATGCCCAGCGCGGTAACAACAACGCCAGTAAGCGTGTTATCATTGCTGGCTTGCAGCGTTACATTGATATACGATTGGTCCTTTGCAGAAATTTCAATGCTTTTGTAACCAACATAAGAAACAACCAGCACCGCATCCGCGCTGGAAACATTTAATGTGAAATTTCCGGTAACATCGGAAATCACTCCTTTCTTGCTGCCTTTCTCAGCCACATTTGCACCGGCAAGAGGAGCACCGCTGGCATCGACTATTTTCCCTTTAACAACCTGGCTTTGCGCCAAAACAACATTAAAAGAAAAGAGCACGAAACCTAGTAATAGCAAAGACCATTTTGACACGGGGATAAGCGATAATTTCTTACTCATTTTAATTGTAATTAGCAGTTAGTAAATCAAGAGCCCAAAATTTTAATTTTAACCTAAATTTTTTATAGTCAGAGTGCTGTTTTTTTTCTGGTCTAAGGCTTGAATTTTCTTATGATAAGGATCAGGCTTCAATTTTATCTTTAATACTTTCCTTCATTTCCTATCTGTTCACAATAATATTGGTTTGTCTTTTTTGACGTACGAGGATATCACAGAGCTTGCCGCGGGTTGTTCAGTAACCAGATAATCTATTGCCGTGATATCGCTGATTTTAATTTTTTGAACGGTGTTGAATTTTTCTGCAATGCTGACTACTGCGATTTTTCTTGATGCCTGAATCATTGCTTTGATTACCTGAACAACTTCCCAATCAGAATCAGTTAAGCCTCCCTGAACAGAAATGCCGTTAGTTCCAATAATGCACAGGTCAGGTTTTATATTCGATAGTTCGTTGATGACACTTGCTCCGGTATGGATATTTGCGTTTTTTGCAAGCCTGCCACCAATGGTTATCACATCAATATTTTCGTGCTCTGCAAGGGTAAGTGCAACCTGTGGGCTCACGGTGAGAAAAGTTGCCTGCAGGTCATCGGGTATTTTTTTCGCGATCTCCATGATAGTTGTACCACCTTCTAAGAGGATCAGCATATCTTTTTTGAAAAGGCTTATTGCTTTATCCGCTATAATCTGTTTTGCCTCGAGTGCATAAACTTCGTTCTGCCCATTGAATGGATAATGAAATGTCTTGCTCATAGCGCCGCCATGCACTTTTAGCACAAGTCCCTGTTCAGCCAATTCATTCAGGTCGCGCCTGACAGTATCTTCTGAGACAACCAATAATTCACTCAGGTCGTTTGATAAAACTTTGTTGTGGAGATTGATTTCCCTTAAAATGATTTTATGGCGTTCCTCTTTAAGCATGTCTTGGCGAAATCGTTATTAAAATTGAAATTACGGGTTTTTGCATGAATTTGCATACTTTTGAAAAAAATAATAGAAAAAAAACGCAAAATTAACTCCATGGTAAAAATCACGGAGCAGCCATCACCCCATCGGCAGCTCGAAGCCAAAACCGTTGAAGAAATTACTTCTTTAATTAATATGGAAGATGAAAGCGTTGCTCAGGCTATAAAAAAAGTATTACCGGACGTAAATAAACTTATTGATGCAATTGTAAGCAAACTAAAAAAAGGTGGCCGCATGTTTTATCTCGGTGCCGGCAGTGGTGGAAGATTATCTGTGCTTGATGTAATTGAACTGCCTACAACTTTCGGAATAGAAAAAGGAAAGGTGAATAGCATTCTAGCGGGTGGTATAGAACATCTTATTGAAGCAAGAGAAGAAATGGAAGATAATTTTTCAGAAGGATGGGAGAGATTAGAGTATGAAAATATTTCTTCGAAAGATATTGTTATTGGAATTTCAGCAAGTGGCACAACTCCATTTGTACTTGGTGCTCTTGAAGCATGCAAAAAAAATAATATTGCAACAGGATGTATCGTAAGCAATCCTTCATCGCCTATTGCCGCGTTGGCTGATTTTCCGGTGGAAGTGATCACCGGCCCTGAATTTATTACAGGCAGCACAAGAATGAAATGCGGCACTGCTCAAAAAATGCTTTTTGATATGATCAGCACTACTACGATGATACAGTTAGGAAGAGTAGAGGATAATCAAATGGTGCATGTGATGCTGATCAATGATAAGATCACTGATCGCGCTGTAAAAATGCTGATGGGAAAAGCAGGCATTGCAGATTATGATGAAGCAAAAAAATTACTATTGGAGCATGGCAGTGTTAAAATCGCTTCAGATTATTTAAGATGATAAAAAATACTAACCAGCTCGAAAGAGCGCTCATAAAATGAAGCCAGCTAACCGGTCAATTTTTATCATCGGCACTTTATACTTTGTGTTTGGTTTTGTGACCTGGCTCAGTTCCATATTGATTCCTTATTTAAAGATTGCATGCGAGCTCAGCACGCAGGCTTCATATCTAGCAGCTTCTGCATTTTATATTTCCTATGTGGTGATGGCTATGCCGTCAGCATCTGTTTTAAAATTCACCGGTTATAAAAAAGGCATGTCGCTGGGTCTTTTTATTATGGCCGTAGGCGCTGCAATTTTTATTCCTGCAGCTATTTACAGATTGTATTCATTATTTCTCACAGGTCTTTTTGTACTGGGCACAGGCATGACGATTTTGCAAACAGCAGCCAATCCATATGTAACAATTTTAGGCCCGATCGAAAACGCTGCAAAACGCATGAGCATGATGGGCATTTGCAACGCGATCGCCAGCATCATTGGGCCGCTTTTGCTTGGTGCTACACTTTTAGAAAATGCAGATGATATAAAAATGCAAGCTGATAAAGCAAGCGGTTTGCAAAAAGCCGAGATACTCAACAACCTTTCACACCGCGTTATTCTTCCTTATTCGATCATAGTGGCTGTGTTGATTGTGATAGCAATTTTGATTTTCTTTTCCAGCATTCCAGATATGGAAGATTATACAGAAGATGAATCATCTTCTGTGGCACATAATAACAAAACAAGTATCTTTCAATTCCCTCATTTGCTGATTGGTGTGTTCGCGCTTTTTTTATATGTAGGTGTTGAAGTGATAGCAGGAGATACCATTGTCAGTTATGGCTCATCGCAGGGGATATCGCTTTCGAATGCTAAATTTTTTGCGGGCTGCACACAGTTTTGCATGCTTGTTGGATATTTTATCGGTATCGCTGTGATGCCAAAATATATTTCGCAACAAAAATTGTTAACGTTATCTCCATTACTGGGATTGATATTTGTTTTTCTGGCGTTGGTTACAAAGGGTCTTGTGTCCGTCGCGTTCATCGCTTTATTAGGCATCGCAAATTCGGCTGTATGGCCTGCCATCTGGCCGCTTGCAATAAATGGCCTGGGTAAATTTACCAAGATTGGTTCTTCTTTTTTAATAATAGCCATTGGAGGTGGCGCTATATTGCCTCTTTTGTATGGCAGGCTGGCTGAAGCTTTTTCGCCACAGCATGCATATTGGTTGGTGGTACCTTGTTATATTTTCATTTGGTATTATGCGCAATCCGGACATAAAGTTGGGTTGGAATTAAAAGATAATAAATAAATTGATAGTTGAACTAACGCTCATGTACAACCGAAGATGTATTTGCCTCTTTTATTTATAAATATTCATTCCTTCTAATGCAGATAGTATTAGAAAAATCTTTGAATTTATAATTGCTTTTTCTGTAGTTTATGTTTGATCAACGTAAAAAATACTCCCGCTGAAAAAATAGTGAGTGTGCCAATCACAATCACCATATTCGTATTGAATGTACTTCGCAGATAAGAAAGATTATCCGGTATCAGAGACGGAAATGTCATCCATGCAATTATCAGAACACCTATGACTACCGCAAGAAATGCTTCTGCATTTTTAGTTTGTTTGCTGCTGATGCCCAACAAAAAAAGCCCAAGCATTCCTGCTGCAAAAATGCCTGAAAGTTGCCACCATATATCCAAAATACTTTTCACGCCGATCATTGAAATGCCTGTGATGATACCAAGCAAACCTGTTACAAATGTTGATATGAGCAATAAGCGCAAAGTTTGTTTATTGTTCATATTCTTTTTTATATAACGCTGATAAATGTCAAAAGTGAATACAGTAGCAGAAGCATTCATTCCGGAGCTGATGGTGCTCATCGCCGCAGAGAGAATTGCAGAAACAATAATCCCAACAACGCCAACAGGCAGCACATGCACCATAAAATCAGGCAATGCTTTATCTCCATAATCATGTGGGGTGAGTGTTGCTGCGAATGCAGATATTTCTTTAGCAGAAACATTTGAAGGTAATCGTTCAGCAGCAGATCTAAGCTTAATCATATCAAGCATTTCAGGATGCATTTGATACCATGCATATAAAGAAGTGCCTATAATAAAAAACAAAAACGAAGCAGGCAGATATAATTTCACGCAAAGCCATAATGATTTTGCTGCTTCTTTTGCTGAAGTGGTTGCCTGATATCGCTGAACGTAATTCTGGTCCATGCCAAAATTATTCAGGTTGATAAAAATGCCGTAAAAAAATATCACCCAAAAAGTGGAATCTGTGAAGTTGAATTTGAAACTGCCAAGACTGAATTTATTATCTGTTTTTCCAATATCTATAATATGCTGAACGCCTCCGGGCATTTTAGTAATAATAAAATACAGTATGATGAATGCTCCCAGCGTTTTAATAATTCCCTGTGCAACCTCAGTCCATATTACTGCTTCCATTCCGCCGAGCACTGTATAAAAAATTATAATGATGCCCATCACGATGATGATGGATTGCATTGAGTAACCTGTCATCGCCTGCAGGCTCAACGCCATTCCAAAAAAGATAGATCCCATTCTGGCAAGTTGTGTAAGCAAAAAACATATCACCGCATAAGTGCGTGCCCATGCACCAAAGCGATGCTCGAGATGTGTGTATGCGGAAGCTTCTCCACTGTTCCTATAAAATGGGATAAAATATTTTGCGCCGATCCAGGCAGATATGGGCATCGACAAACTAAAGACAAATGCATTCCAGTTGCCGCCAAATGCTTTTCCCGGAACGCCTAAAAAAGTGTTGCTGCTCAAAAATGTTGCGTAAATGGAAATGCCAACTGCCCATTGAGGAATTTTGCCGGATGCTTTTGTGAATTGATCCGGGTTTTTGTTTTTGCGGGAGAAATAAAAACCCACTGCGATCATGCCAAGCATGTACAATGCGATAATTGCAAGATCTGTAACAGGTAAATATTTCATCATCGTTTATGCGCAACCGTTAGTTTGGTGTTTGCCATCGAAACACTGAAACACAGAAAAAATATTTCAGTGCTTTTGTATTTTAGTGGCAAAATATTTCAAATTAGTGGCGAGCTGTTGTTGATCGCCTGACCAACAAGATATATTTATATAACTGCTTTTATTCCGAGCCTTTCGCACCAGTCGAGAAAGCTTGCATGTATTTCGTCTAATGTTTTTTTCTGATCGGGTGTTAGTTCCAAAGCAAATGTCCTGCTGATAGTGCGTACCGGCAGTCCTCTTTTGCGCAAAAAATATTTAGCGCTCATTGGGTAAGCTTGGTGGATCAACGGATCGACACGCGTGATTTCTGATTGCAGCCATTTCACCTCTTCCTGTTTATCAGGATTGTTTGCATTGTTGCACATCCATACCAAAATCTCCGGATAAAAATTTCCTGAAATCGATGACATTCCTTTCGCGCCCATCTGCAGTGAATACATCGCATTTGGAGAATGCGCATCATAAAATTCAAGACTGTTGTTTTCTGTTTCTTTCAGCACATCCAATTTTCCTTTCACATTTTCATGTGTGATGGACGTGTCTTTGTGATACACAAGGCGATTAGCGGTTAAAAGTGATCTGAACGCTTCTGCAGAAATAATCCTTTTATAAGGAGCAGGGCATTCATACATGCCTAATGGAATGTTCCCTGTAAGGCGAAACATTTTCTCGAAATTTTTCAGAAGCACATCGTCGTTGTCATCAATATTCGCAAAATGCCCTGTGATCATAATCGCTGCGTCAATTCCTGTGTCAAAAATTTTTGAGGTGAATTCAGCTTTGTCTTCAATCGTCAAACCAAAAGAACCCGTTGCAACAACAGGCACTCTGCCTTTTACATAATCAACAATATGTTTGGTGAGCTGAAGGCGCTCGTCTTCGCTGATACTGAACATTTCGCTACTTAAGCAATTAGCAAAAAAACCTTTCACGCCTGCGGCGAGATAAAAGTCAATGAGCTTCGAGACTGCATCTAAATCGACCTTTGCTTTTAAATCAAAGGGTGTGATCATTACAGGAACAAATTTCTTGTCTTGAACAGCCATAAATCAATATTCTATTTGAGATAAAAATAGTGAATTATATTTTATTTGCCGTTTTTTGCTTTTTTTTATTTACTTTTCGTGCATAAACGTGCAGGTTGGTCATTTAACCAAGAAATTGTGTTCGCTATATGAGACTTATTGCTCCGATTTTTATTTTGATTTCGTTCAGGCTGGCTGCTCAAACAGCTACTGAAAAAGCATCTGCTTCTTTTGAATCACTTATTTTTCCTACACAAGCTCAGCATACACATGGCAGCAGCATCGTGAGTTTACCGAATGGCGATATTCTTGCAGCATGGTTTCAGGGAAGCGGAGAACGCAGTTCTGATGATGTCAAAATAATGGGTGCTCGCTTAAAAAAAGGAGCGAAGCAATGGTCTGATCCTTTTCTGATGGCAGACACTTATAATTTGCCTGATTGCAACCCGGTTTTATTTCTCAACAATCATAATAAATTGTTTCTTGTCTGGATTGCTGTGCAGGCGCATAAATGGGAATGCTCGATATTAAAATGTAGAACTTCTATAAATTATGAAAGTAATGGTGCACCTGTGTGGAACTGGCAGGATAATATTTTGCTTGCACCCAACGATAGCTTTGCTATTGATGCTGCAACAAAATTTAGGCAACTTCCATCCACGCATATTGGCTTTGCTTCCTATGGCCCGAAGTATGACGATATGATTATTGAAGCGAGTAAAGATTTTGCAAAAAGAAGTATGGGTTGGATGACAAGAATAAAACCATTGAAATTAAGCAGCGGCAGAATATTATTGCCTCTATATTCCGACGGATATAATTTTTCATTGATCGCGATTTCTGATGATGATGGTGACACGTGGCGTGCAAGCCACCCGATAATTGGCAGGGGAAATGTGCAGCCTGCATTGGCGCAAAAGAAAAATGGAAACGTGTTTGCGTTCATGCGCGATAACGGTGATGCGCCTGCGCGTGTTCAATATAGTGAATCAACAGATAACGGCGAAACATGGGCTGCCGCACAAAAAACGGAAATTCCTAATGAAGCAAGTGTGGAATTAATTGTGATGAATGATGGGAGATGGGCTTATGTTGGCAATGATGAAGATGATGGCAGATACAGGTTAAGTATTTATTTGTCCGACGATGAAGGAAAAACATGGAAATGGAAAAGAACATTGGAGAATGTTGGGAAGAATGAAGGAAGATTTTCTTATCCATGTCTTATTCAAACAAAAGATGGATTGTTGCACATTACCTATTCTTATTCTTTGGGAAAAAATGGAGAAGCGATCAAATATGCGGAGCTCGATCCGAAACAGTTCAATTAAATGATAGATGAAAATGAATCTTGCCATAAAATCAAAAGTCGTTTTAATGACATGCTCATTCATCATTGCATGTGTTCATACTAATGCTCAGCAACTTCCTTCTGAAAAAAAAATCGATGAATGGGTTAAGAAAAAAGAGTGGGCGAATGGTCTTACATTAAACCTGCACCCGTCAGTGAATAAAGATTCTTTTTATGTCGCTTATCACAGAAACACAAATTTGTGGGATGCCGCATTTGCATTTTTAAAAAATGTGAACCTGGAAGAACTTAAGCCTGGCAAATATCCGATCATCGGCGAACAGGTTTTTGCAAGCATTACAGAAGCGCCCTCACATAATAAAGAAGATGTGAAATGGGAATCGCATAAAAATTATGTCGACCTGCAATATATAATCCGGGGAAAAGAATTGATTGGTGTTGCAGATACTTCAAAAGCAGTGATCACCAAACCTTACACTGTGGATATGATCAATTATAATGCTGAAGGAAAATATTATACCGGTGAACAAGGCGAGTTCTTTTTATTTTTTCCAAACAATGCACATCGTCCAACTATAAAAATTGATGGTTTTGATGTGGTGAAAAAAATTGTGATCAAGATTCAAACAGCCAAAGCAGAATAAAATATCATGCAAACAAAAAATAAAATAGCAAGAAGAGATTTTGTAGGAACAGTAGCTGCGGGAATTTTAGGCGCTACATTGCCGGTAAGTGCAATGGCGAAAATATTTTCTGAAAAAGCATACAGTCGTTCTGTGGGTGATAAAAAATATGTGCCGGTAATGATTACTCCGTATAAACAAAACGGGCAAATTGATTTTGATACACTTTCCAAATTAATTGAGTTATATACAGCAGCAGGCGCAAAAGGTTTTTTTGCAAACTGCGCCAGCAGCGAAATGTATGCGCTTTCTCCTGATGAAAGATTAGCATTGACAAAATATGTAGTGAAACATGCAGGAAAAAATATGTCCGTTGTTTCAACAGGTTCTTTCGGAGAAACACTGAATGAAAAAGCCGAGTTTACAAAAAAAATTTACGAGTTAGGAGTGAATGGCGTCATCACAATCACCAGTCATTTTGCAAAACAGGATGAAAGCGATGAAGTGCTGATGAAAAATTATGATGCATTTTTTAAACTAACGAATAACATTCCATTGGGAACTTATGAATGTCCTTCGCCCTACAAACGAGTATTGACTCCAGAAGTTTTTACTTTTTTGTTGAAGAGCGGCAGAATGGTTTATCATAAAGACACAACGATTGATTTTGATAAAGTAAAGGTGAAAATTGATCTTGCTAAAAACACAAAACTCGAATTCTACGATGCATGCATCGCCAATACGATGTATTCGTTGCAGGAAGGAGCGAAAGGTATGTCGCCCATCTGCGGTAACTTATATCCTGAAATAGTAGGATGGATGTGCAACAATTCTACAAATCCTGACAAGCAGCAAGATGTAAAATATATTCAGGAACAGTTGACAAAGACTGAAGACCTGATCGGGCAGAATTATCCGCTGAGCGCAAAATATTTTTTGCATAAAAGAGGGTTGCCGATTGAAGTGATAAGC
>Ga0209060_10002273_pt1 | contig 18264 bp, 17 predicted proteins | sample Coa_R1_8_FD_187155 | JGI IMG/M metagenome (GOLD analysis project Ga0209060, IMG submission 187155) | Surface soil microbial communities from Centralia Pennsylvania, which are recovering from an underground coalmine fire - Coalmine... | ecosystem: Environmental > Terrestrial > Soil >...
CAGCGGCCCGGGCGGGCTCTCCGGGCAGTCCGGCGCGAACGCCGGCTAAGGCCGCTATCGTGCGACGAGGCGGGACACGAACAGCGCGCCACCGCCGAGCGCGATGGCGATGCTCAGCGCGCGGACGCCGCGGTCGCCGAACCAGGGGGCGCGGCGGACGGTGAGGACCAGCGGCAGCGCGACGGAGAGGACGGCCAGCTGGCCGATCTCGACGCCGAGGTTGAAGGACACGAGGGCCACCGGGACCTGCGCGCGCGGCAGGGCGATCTCGCGCAGGGCGCCGGCGAAGCCGAAGCCGTGGATGAGGCCGAAGGGGAAGGTGATACGCCAGCGCTTGCTGGCGTCGTGGACGAAGAGGTTCTCGACGCCGACGTAGGCGATCGACAGCGCGATGGCCGGCTCGACCAGTCGAGGGCTGGGGGTGAAGATCGAGAGCGCGGCGAGGGCCAGCGTGATCGAGTGGGCGAGCGTGAAGGCGGTGACCACGCCGATGAGCGACCGGACGCGGCCGCCCACCAGGATCAGGCCGAGCAGGAAGACCAGGTGATCGAAGCCGGTGAGGATGTGCTCGACGCCCAGCTTCAGCATCGCCCAGGCCATCTTCAGCGCGCTGGAGGCGCCGCCGGCGGGCGTCCAGCTGGCATGGGCGCGATCGAGCACGGTCGTCTGCGCCTTGCCGGCGCGGAAGAGCCGCGCCAGATGGCGGTGCCCCGGCGCCAGCGCGGCGAGCATCGGCATCGCCAGCGTCACCTGCCCGGGCGCAGCCGGGCAGGTGTAGCGCACCTGGAAGATGGCGCCGCCGTCGGCGTCCGAGGTCCAGGCGCGATCGAGCGCGCCGGCGCAGGGCTTTCCGTCGGCGCTCACCGTCAACCCGGCGATCAACGCCTGCGCCACCGCCGCCCGCCCGGGCCCGATCTCGTCGGCGTCGATCGTTCCGTCGTGGTTGGCGTCGACGGCGGGGACCCAGCGAGCGAGCTCGCGCGCGGCCATCCCCAGGTCGCCGTACAGCACGGCCCCTTCGAGGCGGTACTCGCCGCTCGAGACGCCGACGGCGTGGGCCGCGGCGCTGCCCTCGACAGCGACCGCGGCGAGCGCGAACGTCAGCGCGACGAGGGCCGCGCGGGAAGCCCGGCTGGCCATCAGCGCGCCGGAGTGGCGGCGATCGTCGCCGTGTTGGCCGTGTTCGCCGTCGCGCCCGGCAGGTAGCGTGCGTCGGTCAGCGTCCCCAGGAAGGCGACCACGTCGTCGATCTCTTGCTCGGTCATCGGCTGGGGCGCGCCCTCCGCCCGATTGTAGATGGGAGCGTGGATGTTCACGTTGACGCGGTACTTCGGCGGCACGTCGTCGAACTTCCGACCCGCCGGGTAGATGCGGCCGGGCGCCACCGCGCGCCGGGCGTAGAACGCCACCGCGTCGCGCAGGCTCTTGTAGATGCCGTTGTGCCCGTAGCTCTCGAGCAGCGCCACGTTGCGCAGCGAGGGCGTGCGGAAGGCAGTGCAGAAGCGCTCGTCGCCCGACGGTGTCTTCGGGTCCTTCCGCTCGCAGAGCCCGAGATCGAACGTCCCCGGGTCGCGGTTGGGCGGAAGCTCGCGGTTCCGGGGGAGCGCGAGCGCGTCGTACCCGTAGTCGGTGAACATCGACTCGGCCGGGTTGCTCGACGTTTCGGCCATCCGGTGGCAGCCCGCGCAGGCGCCGCGCCGGCGGTCCTTGAAGACCTCCAGCCCGCGGACCTCTTGCTCGGTCAGCGTCGCCTGGCCGCGCACGTAGGCGTCGTACTTCGAGGTCGCCGGGTTCATCTCGTCGCTGTCGAGAAAAGCCTCCAGCGCCTTCCCCAGCCCCCGCAGGACCGCCTCCGGATTCGGGGTCGCGCCGAGCGCGGCGCGGAACTCCTGGGCGTAGGGGCCGCGCGCGATCTTGCTCGCCACCAGGCGCGGCGTCCCGGCGTTCATCTCGTCCGGATTGAAGAGGGGCTGGCGCACCAGCTCGGCGAGGCCGTCGGCGCGTCCGTCCCAGAAGTAGCCGCCCCGCGGCTCGGGCGCCGGCGCCTCGTCGTCCTCGAAGTAGTGAAACTTGGGGACGTAGCGCATGTAGAGCACCGACGGCGTCGAGCGCCGCGCGTAGTGCCCCGGCCGGCTCCCCAGCGGGACGCCCAGCGCCGACCCATGCCGGCCCGAGAACGCGCGCGCCGGATCGTGGCAGCTGGCGCAGCTGGTCCCCGCCGGCTCCGAGAGGCGCTCGTCGAAGAAGATCTTCTTGCCCAGCGCCACCAGCACCGGATCGTCGGGCGGCCCTGGCCGCGGCGGCACGGGCAGCACGTTCGTCCGGTGCGCCGGGATGACCGGCCCGCGCGGCGGCTTCGGCAGCTTGGCCGCCGCCCAGGCCTGCTCGATGGTCGGCTTGGGCGCAGGTGGAGGTGGAGCCTTCCCGCAGCCGCCGGTCAGCGACAACACGAGCGCGGCGCCCGTTGCCAGGCGCCGCGCGGATACTGCTCTCTGTTTCAGGTTACTGCTCGACTGTCTGAGCGACTACGGGATGTTGTCGTAGGTCCCCACCACGTTGCCGCTGCCGTCGGTGCAGGAGATGCGGCTGCCCGGCGTGCTGTCGCAGGTGCCGCTGCAGGCCTGGGCCGGCGCCATGGTGCAGACCGCGATGATGGTCCCGTTGGTCCGGTAGGAGGTGAACTTCCAGTTCTTGTCCCCCACCTGGCCGACGCGGTCCATGATCATGAAACCGAACTCCTGCGAGAAGGCGAAGGCGTTGACCACCGTGTTCGGCGCGGGCAGGTCGTTGTTGGGGTTGAACCCGGTCCCCGCCGCCGGCAGCGCGTTGTCCAGGTTGTCGCCGCCGTTGCCGGCCACGAACGTCGCCGGGTGGTTGCTCGAGAAGTCGAACGCCTGGAAGTCGTGCACGTGACCATGCATCGCCAGCCCGATGTTCGCCGGGTAGTAGTTGTTCGGGTAGGCGGCGTTCATGACCGACTGCAGGCCCGGGCTGCCCAGCGTCGGCGGGTTGGCCGCCGAGTAGCCGAGCACCGGGTGGTGAACCGCCCAGATGTTGAGGAGGCTCGGCGTCGCCAGGGCGGCAGCCTCGGCCAGCTGGGCCGTGTAGGGCTGGAAGGCGGCCGGGCTGTAGGCGCTCTTCGACACGTTCGACGAGTCGAACGCGATGAACTGCGTGTCGCCGAACGAGACGGCCCACGGGTCGTTGTAGTTACCACCCGTCGCGGTGCTGTCGTTCGCCGAGTTGTCGCAGGTCTTCACGTCGGTGGTGTCGAACGGGTTGATGTCCAGGTACCGGAACCACCCCTGGCCGGCGCGGTTGCAGACCTCGTGGTTGCCGCGGACCATCACCCAGGGCGCTGCGGCGAGCAGCGGCGCCGACGGGGTGAAGAAGTCGGCCATCCAGGCGTCCGAGCCATAGCCCCAGGGCTGACCGGCGCAGGCCGTGTTGCCGGGCGGGCAGGGATTGTCGCGGTACTCGTAGTCACCGACGTGGAGGACCAGGTCGGGCTGCATGGCGGCGGCGGCCGAGGCGATGACCGGGTACGGCCACTGCGTCGGGTCACCGCAGGCCTGGTAGACGTTGCCGATCGAGATGCGGCAGCCCGTGTCGCCGATGATCGCCACGCGGTTCACCGCCGCCTTGGGAAGTGGCAGGCTGATGCCGGCCACCGTCGCCGCCTTGGCGCCGGACGGGATGGCGAACTCGCAGGTGGTGGTGGTGAAGACCGAGGCCTTGGTGTTGCCCGAGGTCATCGCCGCCGCCAGGGTGGTGTCGGTGCTGCTGGTGCGGAGCGGCTCGGCGCCGGCCAGCACGCGGACCGTCATCGGGCTCGTCACGCCGTCGACTGTGATCGACGGGCAGACGTTGTACGGCGTCAGGAGGCGGGCGATGGCCTGGTTGTTGGCTCCGATCTCGACCCAGGCGGTGTCGCCCAGGGAGGCGTCGGAGGGACAGGTCACCGGGACCGAGAAGCTGGTCGCGCAGCCGGCGTCACCGTCGGAGACGGTGAGCGTCAGCGTGGCGGTTCCCGGCGCGGTGCAGGTCAGCGTCGGGTTCTGCGCGGTGGCGCTGCTCAGCGTGCCCGAGCTGGTCGTCCAGCTGTACGAAACCGGCTGCGGCCCGCCGTCCGGGTCGGAGGCGGAGCTCGCCAGCGCGATGGTGTTCCCCACCGGCGGGTTGGCGCTGACCGAGTTGATGTTCGGGCAGATGTTGATCGTGCCGTTGACCGCGACGCTGCCGGTCTTGCCGGGGGCCTTGCAGTCGATGACCACCGACACCGAGGTGGTGGCGCCGGCCGAGACGCTGAACGACGCCGAGGCGCCCGCGCAGCTGGTCTTCCCGTCGGTCGAGGCCCCGGTGATCGAGAGGGCGTAGCCCGAGCCGGCCGCGATGCCGCCGATGAGCGCGCTGACCGTCGCCGAGTTGGCGACGTTGATCGACCCCGAGTAGCTGTTGGGGCCGGTGATGGAGTAGCTGAAGGCGTTGACGACGCCCGCCCCGCCGCTGAGGACCAGCGCCACCGAACCGGCGCCGGCAGTCGGCGCGTTGCCCGAGACGTCGTTCGGCGTGCTTTCACAGCCGACGAGGGCCGACAGTCCGAGGACCGCCGCCAGGTTCACCGCCAGGTACCTTCGAGAAAAATTCAGCACGCGAGCCTCCGAGTAAAAGGTCAGCCGTAAAAGCCGAACGCACTCTTACTTGGACGCGCGGAACCCCGCGTGACGAATCAGTTACATCCTGACCGCCGCGCTCAGGTCGAAGCTCTCCTGACCGTCGGTGACCGTGGTCGAGACCGACGCACGGCGGCGGAGGCGCAGGTCGAGCAGCGCCGGCGCCAGCACCAGCGCCGCGAACACGCAGGTCAGCTCGCCGATCAGCGCCGACAGGCCGAACGAGCGGATCCCCCGGTTCGCCGAGAACAGCAGCGACGCGTACCCGACCACCGTCGTGAACGAGCACAGCGCCACCGCGGGTCCGGTGGCCGTCAGGATCCGGGTCGCCGAGCCGCGCCCCTCGGCCCGGTGGCGCGCAGCGACGTTCACCGCGTAGTCGATCCCGATCCCGATCGTGATCGGCAGCGCCACGAAGTCGAGGAAGTTGATCCGGATGCCGAAGAGGCCAGCCGCCGTCAGCAGCAGGCAGACGCCGACGGCGCCGCACCCGATGGTGATCGCCGCCTGGCGGGTCATCCCCAGGATGGCCAGCACCACCAGGATCGCGCCCAGCGCCGCGACCACCGTGGCGCGCGGACCGTCGTGGTCGACCGACCCGACGATGTCGTGCTGGACGAAGGCGTTCCCGCCGACGACCAGGTCGGACCCCAGGCCCAGCGCGCGGAAGCCGGCCACGAACCGCTCGAGATCGTCGGTGCGCCAGAGATCGAAGCCGGCGCCCGTCTTGGCCACCAGCAGGCGCCCCCGCGTCCCGTCCTGCTCGGTGAACGGCCAGGCCAGCTCGGCGGGCACGTCGGCGTCGGTGATGCGGGCGACGTCGGCCGGGGGGCGGAGCGCGCGGGCGATCCGGCGGTCCTGGTCGCCCATCGAGGCGAGGGTCGCCGGGATGAGCAGCCGGCGGATGTCGCGCAGCAGCTCCAGCTTCTCGTCCTGATCGGGCGGCACCAGGTCGTCGAGTGAGGCGACCCGCGAGAACAGCCGCTCCCGCGCGGGCCTGGCGGCGTCGGCCGCGCGCAGCCGCTCGGCGACCTCGTGGGCGCGCGCGCGGGTCGGCAGCGCGATGACGGTGCCGCCGGAGATCCCGCGCCCGAACGCGCGGTCGATCTCGGCGTTCCAGCGCAGCGTCTCCTGCATCGCGGGGCCGGTCGAGCGCAGGTTGTTGAAGTCCCCCTCGAACGGCCGCCCCCCGAGGTAGCGCACGGCGCCGGCCGTCGACCCGACCAGCGCGAGCGCCGAGAGCCCGACCACGATCGGCCGCCGGTACGGCACCAATGACGCCAACCCCCGTCCCATCCGCACCGGCGACCGGCCGCGACCGAGCCCCCACTTTTCCAGCACCGCCAGCGCGGCGGGGAGAATCACGAACGTCGCCGCCCAGCAGCAGAGAATCCCGACGCCGCCGATGACGCCGAAATGCTTGAAGCCGCGAAACTGCGTGGTGAGCAGCGAGGCGTACGACACCGACGCGGTCAGCGCGGCGGCCAGCGTCCCGCCGAAGCTGCCCTCGAGCGCCGCCGCCAGCGCCGCCGTTGGGTCGGCGGCGGTCTTGCGCTCCTCGAAGTAGCGCGCCAGCAAGATGATGCCGAAGTTGATCCCGTTGCCCACCACGATGGGCGCCAGGAACGCCGTCGCCAGGTTCAAGTGGCCGATGCTGAAGAAGGCGAAGGCGAACGTCACCAGCGCGCCGACCGTCAGCGCGCCCAGCAGCGCCCCCACGGGCGCCGCGGCGCCAAAGAACAGCAGGAGGCCCAGCGCCACGATGGCGGTGGTGAAGACCGTCGCCCGCACCATCCCGCCCAGCAGCGCGGCGTGCTCCTGGGCGGCGTTGGCGACGTCGCCCGTGATTCCGACCCGCACACCCGGGCCGCCCAGGCGGCGCGCCTCGGCGGCGGCGCGCTCGGCCGCCTCGACGACGGCCACGTTGCGCGACACCTCGTCGGCGGGGAAGCGGGTCCGGGCGACGACCAGTTGCAGCCGCCCGTCTCGCGAGACGATGGGCGCCGGGTGCAGCGCGCCCGCCTGCGCGGCGTCCATCTGCCGCTGGAGCGCCCGCAGCCGCTCGCCGATCGGCGGCCCGCCCGCGGGCGCGTCGTCGTCCAGCGACACGTAGAGCGGGTTCAGCCGCGCCTTGCGGGCGCGCAGCTCGTCGCGCACGCCGGCCAGGTCGGCGGCGGGCGCCAGCAGGTAGCGATGGGCCCAGGCGAACCGATCGCGCGCGCCGCTGTCGTAGTCGACGCCGATGACCAGGCTCGGCGGCAACGCCTGCAGGCGCGCCCGCACCAGCTCGGCGGCCGCCTGCCGGCGGGCCGCATCGTCCGACTGGACAGCGACGATGACGGTCCCGAACACCTGCGCCCGCGATTCGAGCGCGTGGAGGTCGCGGACCGAAGGGGTCGCGGGTGGCAGCAGGACCGACAGGTCGCCGTAGAGCGGCAGGTGGGCGGCGATCGGCGCCGCGACAGCGGCGGTGGCGAGGGCGCTCGCCAGGATGGCCCACCGGCGGCGGGTGGTGAAGCGGGCCCAGCGCGCGCCGGCCGTGAGCCGCGCCCCCGGCTGCCCCTCAGCCCGCATGGGGGATCCTCAGGCGGGCCAGGCCCGGCAAGCTGTTGGCGATGGCCAGCACAGTGAGCGCCAGCGCGAACAGCGACGGCGCGGTCGCGGCCAGCGCGGGGAGCAGGTTCACCAGGAATCGACGCATGCAGCCCCCCAGTGCAGTCGACGTGCCACGGCCGAGCCGCGGAGATTCCCGGCCCCGGCCGCCCGCCGACCCCGCGCGCGGTGTCGAATTACGGACGCGGCCTGTGGAAACCCCGCACAGGCCGGCGTGCTCGGGATCTAACGCGCCTCATTCAAGTAAACGGCCGGGCCACCGATTTCAGTTTTTGGGGGGACCCAACATGATCAACGGCCTCATCAGCGCACTCTTCGTCGTGGCAGGGGGCGCTTGCGCCGTGGCCGGCTACATGGTCGGCGCCTGGCACCAGCGGAAGGCGATGGACGCCGACCTGGTCGGTGAGCTGTTCGCGGCCGACCGCGGCTTCGACCTGCTCGACGAGCCCCTGTCCCGCCGCGACCAGCGCCTGAATTAGCCCCAGGAGCTCGGCGCGGCCTACGCCAGCCGGGCTGTCTTGAGGGCGGTCAGGATGATGCGCGTCGCGGGGGACTGGTTCAGCGTGTAGAAGTGGATGCCGGGCGCGCCCCCGTGCAGCAGCTCGACGGCCTGCGCGGTCGTCTGGGCGATGCCCAGCGAGAGCGTGGCGGCCTCGTCCTCGCGCACCCGTTCCAGCTCGGCCCGCAGCGCCGGCGGGATGCTGGCGCCCGAGAGCTTGGTCATCCGTTCGATCCCCGCCACGGTGCGGATCGGCATCAGGCCCGGGATGATGGGGATCTGGATGCCGGCCGCGCGGGCGCGGGCCACGAAGTCGAAGTAGAAGCGGTTGTCGAAGAACAGCTGGGTGACGACGAAGTCGAGCCCGGCGTCGACCTTGGCCTTGAGGTGGCGGACGTCCTGGTCGATGTCCCGGCACTCGAGGTGTCCCTCGGGGCTGCCGGCGCCGCCCAGACACAGCTTCTGGCCGTAGCGCTTGCGGATGAAGGCGACCAGATCGGCGGCGTAGCCGAAGCCGCCCGCGACGCGCTCGAACCTGGCCTGGCCGGCGGGCGGGTCGCCCCGCAGCGCCATGACGTTCTCGATGCCCGCGTCGACCAGCTTGTCGAGCACACCGGCGAGCTCCTCCTGCGTCGCGCCGGCGCAGGTGAGGTGGGCCATCGCGCAGAGGCGCGCCTCGCGCTCGATCCACTGCACGAGCTCGACCGTCTTGGCCCGCGTGGAGCCTCCCGCGCCGTAGGTGACGGAGACGTAGGCCGGCGACAGGTCGGACAGCTCGCGGATGGTCCGCTCGAGCGACAGCTGGCCCGCGTCGGTCTTGGGGGGGAAGAACTCGAACGAGAAGAGCTTGCGTCCGCTGGCGAAGAGGCTGGAGATCTTCATGCGGCGGGGTCGTTCGCCAAGCGCTCGGCGACGAAGTCGGCGTCCAGGGTGATGGTCTCCCCCTTGCGCTCGGGCGCGTCGAACATGATGTCGTGGCAGATGTTCTCGACGATGGTCCGCAGGCTGCGGGCGCCGGTCTTGCGCTGGATGCAGTGCCGGGCCACCAGCCGCAGCGCCCCGTCGGAGAACTGCAGGTCGACGCCGTCCATCTTCAACAGCGCCTGGTACTCGCGCACCACCGCGTCGGGGGGCCCGGTCATGACCAGGTGGAGATCGTCCTCGGACAGCGGGTCGAGCTCGACCCGCACCGGGATACGCCCCAGGAACTCGGCCAGGAGGCCGTAGTCGAGCAGCTCCTTCTCGGTCACGCGCCGGCTCTTGAGGGCGCCGCCCTCGCCGGCCGCGCCGAACCCCAGCGGCTTGCTGGCCTCGGTGAGCCGCAGGTCGGAGAAGGTACCGGCCGCGATGAACAGGATGTCCTGGGTGTCGAGCACCACGAAGTCGTGCTTGTTCCAGTGCTGGGTCACGTTGAGCGGGGCGAAGATCTCGCGCCCCTCCAGCACCTTGAGCAGCGCCTGCTGCACCCCCTCGCCGCCGATGTCGCGGGCGCCGGCGCCCGTGCGGGCCCCCTGGCTGCGGCGGGCGATCTTGTCGATCTCGTCGATGAAGACGATCCCGCGCTGCGCCAGCTCGACGTCCTGGTCGGCGTGGTGCAGGAGCTCGCCCACCATCACCTCCACGTCCTTGCCGTAATACCCGGCTTCCGTGTATTCGGTCGCGTCCGCCACCGTGAAGGGGACGTCGAGGCACTGCGCCAGCGTCCGGGCGATGTGCGTCTTGCCGGACCCCGTCGGCCCCAGCAGGAGGACGTTCGACTTCTTGATCAGGCGCTTCCCCTGGGGGGTCGGCTGCGCGCACCGCTTCAAGTGGTTGTAGGCGGCGATGGCGATGGTCCGCTTGGCCCGCTCCTGCCCGACGACGTAGCGATCCAGATAATTGAATATCTGGCGCGGCGTCATCAGCCGCTTCGGCTCGGGGCGGGGGTTCGTCTTCATGGGAGATCTTCTTGGAAGCGGTCCGGGAGTATCCCACCGGGGGCGCGACCCCGCTAGCAGGCCCCGTGTTTTATCTGGCGCCGCCCTCGGCAGGTGCGCTAGAAACCGGCCCCATGAGCTTCACGACCAAGGCCGTCATCGAAAGCGTTCTGGCCCGCGAAATCCTCGACTCGCGCGGCAATCCGACCATCGAGGTCGACGTCATGCTGGACTCGGGCGCGGTGGGCACCGCGGCGGTTCCGTCGGGCGCGTCGACCGGTGAGCACGAGGCTCTCGAGCTGCGCGACGGCGACAAGAAGCGCTATCTGGGCAAGGGCGTCCAGAAGGCCGTCGAGCACGTCAACAAGCAGATCAGCCAGGCCGTCGCCGGGCTCGACGCCTTCGATCAGGCCGGCCTCGATCACACGATGCTGGCGCTCGACGGCACCCCCAACAAGGGGAAGCTGGGGGCCAACGCCATCCTCGGCGTCTCGATGGCGGCGGCGCGCGCCGCGGCCACCGAGCTGGACGTGCCGCTCTACAAGTACCTGGGCGGCCCGGCCGCTCGCGTGCTGCCGGTGCCGCTGATGAACATCATCAACGGCGGCGCCCACGCCGACAACTCGCTCGACTTCCAGGAGTTCATGATCGTCCCCAAGGGGCTGCCGCGCTTCTCGGAGGCGCTGCGCGCCGGGGCCGAGGTGTTCCACACGTTGAAGAAGATCCTGCACGACAAGGGGGCCTCGACCGGCGTGGGCGACGAGGGCGGCTTCGCCCCCGACCTGCCGGGCGCCGAGGCGGCTTGCGCGACGGTCGTCGAGGCGATCGAGAAGGCCGGTTACAAGCCGGGCAAGGACGTCGCCCTGGCGCTCGACGTGGCGTCGAGCGAGCTGTGGGACAAGACGACCAAGACCTACAAGCTGGAGGGCGAGAAGAAGGAGCTCGACGGCAAGGGGATGGTCGAGTTCTACAAGAAGCTCTCCGAGCAGTTCCCGATCGTGTCGATCGAGGACGGCATGGCCGAGAACGACTGGGACGGCTGGGTGGCGCTGACGCAGGCCATCGGCAAGCGCGTCCAGCTGGTGGGCGACGACCTGTTCGTCACCAACACGCAGCGGATCAAGGAAGGGATCGCCAAGGGGGCCAGCAACAGCGTCCTCATCAAGGTCAACCAGATCGGGACCCTCACCGAGACGCTGGAGTCGGTGGAGATGGCCCACCGCAACGGCTGGACGACGATCATCTCGCACCGCTCGGGCGAGACCGAGGACACCTTCATCGCCGACCTGGCGGTGGCGGTCCGCTCGGGGCAGATCAAGACCGGCTCGCTGGCGCGCTCGGAGCGCGTCGCCAAGTACAACCGCCTCCTCCGCATCGAGGAGGAGCTGGGCGCCTCGGCGATCTGGGGCGGCACGCTCGGCAAGCTCTAGCGTTCGATTCACGCCGTACCCGCAGTGCCGTGAAGGTCCGATCGGTCCGACGCCATTTCACTGTCGTGACCATGCGCGCAAGGCCGGTCGGATGGGCGTTGCTCCTCGTGCTGGCCGGATGCGCCACGGCGCCGCCGGCCGCGCCCGACCGCTACTCGCCCGCCGAGATGAAGCACGGCCCGTCACTGTACGAGACGGGCCACATCGCCGTCGTCCCCCCGTCGAACGCCGGCCTGCGGATCGACGAGGGCGCCATCGACCGCCCGCCGGCCGCGCGGCCGGCCACGGCCGAGCGCGCGCGCGGCAAGCGCAGGGTGCGCGCCCGCGCCTCGCAGGCGCGCTGACGCCGGCTACTTCGCGCGCCGGACGCCGTACTTGACGATGGCGTAGACGGCCCGCACGCCGTCCTTCCAGCCGATCTTCTTCCCTTCTTCGTAGGTGCGCCCGCGGTAGCTGACCGGCACCTCGTAGATGCGCAGCCGCATCTTGGCGACCTTGGCCGTCAGCTCGGGCTCGACGCCGAAGCGGTTCTCCTCGATGACGATCGCCTTGGCGACCTCGCGGGTGAACGCCTTGTAGCAGATCTCGATGTCGGTGAGGTTCAGGTCGTTGAACATGTTGGAGAGCAGCGTCAGCCCCCGATTCACCACCATGTGCCAGAAGTAGAGGACGCGGTGGGTGGCGCCGATGAAGCGCGACCCGAACACCACGTCGGCGTGGCCGTCGAGGATCGGCTGGACGAGGCCGGGGATGTCGCGCGGGTCGTACTCCAGGTCGGCGTCCTGGATGACGACGATGTCGCCGCTGGCCGCCTCGAACCCCGCCCGCAGCGCCGCCCCCTTGCCCATGTTCCGGGGTTGCAGGATGAGGCGCACCTCGTTGGCGCCGCGCGCCGCCCCCGGACTGGGCAGCCAGCGCGCCAGCCCCTGGTCGCGCAGCTCGGCGAGCAGCTCGCGGCTGCCGTCGGTCGAGCCGTCGTCGACCAGCACCAGCTCCTTGTCGAAGTCGACCGCCGCGACCCGCTGGATGATCTCCCGCAGCGTCGGGGCCTCGTTGTAGACCGGAATGACCAGCGACAGCTTCACCGCCCGGGCCATTACCACGCCGTTCGAAAGCCGGTCAATGGAAGGGCGCCGGCGTCAGCGGGCGCGCCGGCGGCGGCAGCGAGGCGCCTCGACGGCGTGACCATGGACGCACCACCATGGCGCAACCAGAAAGCCGTCCGTCGGTCTCGGATCCGGCCCTGCTGCGCCGCGCGAGTGACAGATTGCCGGTCGTTTGTTTACAGTGGCACGTGCGTTTTTACGCCTTCGCTTTGTTGGCTTTGTTCACCGGGGCCGCCTGCACCGAGAGCGGCACGGCCGGGGCCGCCGGTCAGATGGGGACGCAGGGCCCACCCGGACCGCAGGGCCCGCCCGGGCCCAAAGGTGATCCGGGGACGGTGACCGTCGCCGACGGCGGCGCCATCGTCGGGCCGGCGGGACCGCAGGGGCCGGCCGGCGCCTCGGTGCAGATCCAGACGCTGGCCGCCGGCGACGGCTCGTGCCCGCAGGGGGGCGTGCGCCTGACGGCCGGAACGTCGGTGACGATCGTCTGCAACGGCGCGCCCGGCGCCACCGGGCCGCAAGGGGCGCAGGGCGCCGCCGGCCCGCAGGGTCCCACCGGCGCGCAGGGCGCCGCCGGGCCGCAAGGTCCCGCTGGACCGCAGGGAGCGAAGGGCGATCCGGGGTCGGGGACGGCCTCCGACGCCGGGACCGCTCAGAGCGCGCCCGTGAAGATCACCCCGCTCGGCGCCGGCGACACGAACTGCGCGAACGGGGGCGTCAGCCTGGTGGCGGGGACGACGACGACCTATGTCTGCAACGGCGCGCCGGGCGCGACCGGGCCTGCCGGGCCGCAGGGCTCTGCCGGGCCGCAGGGCTCGACCGGCGCGCAGGGGGCTGCCGGACCGCAGGGGCCTCCGGGCGCCACCGGACCCCAGGGTCCCGCCGGCGCGCAAGGCGCGACCGGACCGCAGGGCCCCGCCGGAACTGCCGGGACGGCGGCGGGCGTCGGATCGCTGGCGCCCGGGAGCGCCGCCTGCCCGTTCGGTGGCACCATGATCAGCGCGGGCGGCAGCACCAGCTACGCCTGCAACGGCGGCCCGGTCAACTCGGGCAACCTGACGCTTCAAGGGGGGATCCCGCCGGTGACGTTCGCCGGGTACACGCCGACGACCTACCCCGGGAACCTCAACGGCCGCGCCGGCGCCCACGCCCTGTGCGGGGTCGCCTTCCCCGGCAGCCACTTCTGCACCGACTGGGAGATCGACCAGGCCACTCCCCCGCCCATGAGCGTCAACGCCTGGGTCGACTCGGGGAACAGCACCTCGTCGAGCCGTCTTTTCCGCAACGCCACGTCGACGAACGATCCCGGCACCTGCGGCGGCTGGACATCGTCCTCCGCCGGTTATGCGCCGGGCGGTAACCTCGCCACCGGCGAGGTCTTCACCACGGTCGGCGGGATCACCAACAGCTACGTCGGCCTCGGCGACGGCGGCTGCGAGAATCCGCTGCCGCTCGCCTGCTGCCAGGGAGGCACCGCGGTCCGCTTCCGGGGCTTCACACCGTCGACCTCGGGCGGGAACCTCGGGGGCCGACTGGGGGCCCACGCCGCCTGCAACGCGGCCTTCTCCGGCAGCCACTTCTGCGCCTCCTGGGAAGCGGACCAGGCCGCCATCCCTGCCCCCATTCCCGTCTCAGGCGCGTGGGTCGATCAGGGCAACGCCGATAGCACCACCCGCCTCTTTCGCGTCGCCGCATCGACCGCCAGTCCCGGCACCTGCGGCGACTGGACGTCATCCTCCGCGACCTTCGCGCCCGGCGGAAACCAGGGCTCCGGCCTCGTCTGGAGCCAGCTGGGTGGCGGAACGACCAGCAGCTACGTCGGTCTCAACGACGGCGGCTGCGAGAACCCGCGCCCGATCGCCTGCTGCGACGGCTACCCGCCGCGCTGAGGCGCCTGTCCTACCCGACGACGGCGCGGCTCAGGACGACTCTCCGATCGCTCCGGCGGAATCCGCGGCCGAGGAAGTGCGACTCGGCGGCGCCGCCCGCATCGGTGAGCAGGTAGGCCCGGACGACGTCGTCCCGGCGGCGCAGCTCCGACAGCAGGTGGGCGAGAAGTCGCTCGCCGATGCCGGCGCGCTGGCGCTCGGGGAGAACGCAGAGCTCCTGCAGCAAGAAGAGATTTCCCTCGGTCCACCCTTCCAGCTGGCCGAGGGCCAGCGCCACGACGCGTCCCTCTTCGATGGCGACGGCACCGCGAAACGACGGTGCGGCGGCGAACATTTTCAGGCGTCGAACCGCCGCCCCGTGCGACCAGGGCTCGCTCCAGGGCGGGCGGGAGAAGCAGGCGACGAAGACCTCGGCGGCCGCCTCGACGTCGGCGGCGGTCGCCTCGCGAAACAGCAGATCGCCCGCCGCCACCTATCCGCCCAGGACGTTGCGGGCGATGACCATCCGCTGGATCTGGCTGGTCCCCTCGTAGATCTGCAGCAGCTTGGCGTCGCGCATCAGCTTCTCGACCGGGTACTCCTTGGTGTACCCGTAGCCGCCGAAGATCTGCACGGCGTCGGTCGAGCAGCGCATGGCGGCGTCGGCCCCGTACGCCTTGGCGTAGCTGGAGACGATGCTGTCCGGCTTGCCGGCGTCGATGCCGGCGGCCGCCTTGTGGCAGAGGAGCCGCGTCGCCTCGTAGGCGATCGCCATCTCGGCGAGCATGAACTGCACCGCCTGGTGCTGGGCGATCGGGACCCCGAACGTCTTGCGCTCGAGCGCGTACTTCTTCGACTCGTCGAGCGCGCGCCGGATGATCCCGGCGGCGCCGGCCGCGATCCAGGGGCGCGTGCGGTCGAAGGTCTTCATCGCCACCTTGAACCCCTCGCCCTCCGCGCCGACGACGGCGTTCTTGCCGACCTTCACCTCCTCGAAGATGACGTCGGTCGTGTTGGAGCAGCGCTGCCCCATCTTGTTCTCTTTCTTCCCCACCGAGAGCCCCGGCGTGTCGCGGTCGACCACGAAGCAGGTGATCCCCTTGTGGCGCTCCGTCCCCTCGGCGCGCGCGAAGACAGTATAGAAGCTGGCCTTCCCCCCGTTGGTGATCCAGCGCTTCTGTCCGGTGATGACGTAGTCGTCGCCGACCTTCTTGAAGCGGGTCTTCATCCCGGCCACGTCCGAGCCGGCGTCGGGCTCCGAGCAGCAGTAGGCGGCGAAGATCGGCTTCGCCAGCAGGCGCCCGAAGTACTCTTTCTTCTGCGCCTCGGTGCCGGCGATGATGATCGGCATCGTCCCCAGCATGTTGGCGGCCATCGTGGTGTTGACGCCGGTGCAGCCGTAGGAGATCTCCTCGAGCACCAGGCAGTGCGCGAGGCAGGAGAGCCCCAGCCCGCCGTAGGCCTCGGGCAGCTCGCAGTTCGTGAGGCCCGTCTCCCACCCCTTCCGGCAGATCTCCTCGGGGAAGGTGCCGTGCTCGTCCAGCTCGCCGGCGACCGGGATGATCTCCTTGCGCGTGAAGTCCCGCGCCGTCTCGCTGAGCTGCTTTTCCTCGTCGGAGAGCTCGAAGTTGGGCATGGCCCAAGGATATCGCTATTCGGGGACTATTTGGGGTCTTGCGCCGAGGTCGATGCGCCGGAGGCGGCCGATTGCGCCGAGGCCTGCCTCCGCGCCTTGCGCTCCTCCCGTTCGGCCGCCTTGCGCGCCTCGAGCGCGATCGCGTCGCGCGTCGCCTTGGCCCCCAGCACGAACCCGATCACGATGCCCAGGATGAAGATGACCGGGATGTAGATGAAGTGCGACGACGGCGGGACGCCGATGCCGAGCACCAGGATCATGGACGCGGGCCCGCGCGATCGAGCTTGCTCTTCAGGTCTCCGAGGTCCTTGCGCACGCGCCCGAGCCCCCGCGCGATCGAGACGACGTAGAGCAAGACCGCGATCCAGATGAACCCGTAGGCGGCCGCCACGAAGCGGCCGGCCGGCAGCTCCTCGCGCACGGCGCCGCTCACCTTCTGGAACTCCTGCGCCGCGGCCAGCGTCGGGGCCAGCCAGCAGAGCAAGGCGAGCGCGCCCGCCAGCAGGGCGCGGGCCGAAGAGCGGATCTTCCGTTTCATGAGGCAGCCTCCAGGATGTCTTCGGCGTCGAGCTCCAGCGCCGCCAGCTCGGCCCGCGCCGCCTCCAACCGCACCCGGAGCGCCAGCAGCAGCGACCAGACGAGCAGCATGAGCAGGAACGCGCTCCAGAACGCCGGCCGCATGCGCGGGTCGAGCGTGGGGACGACGGTGGTCTTGGGGTGGACCGTCCGCCAGATGTCGACGCTCTTGTACACCAGGGGGACGTCGATGGCCGCGAACAGCGCCAGCGCCGCCGACAGCTTGCGCCCCGCCGGACCGCCGTACCGCCGCGCCAGGAGGTAGGCGATCATGATCAGCTCCAGCAGGAGCGCGCTCGTCAGCCGCGCGTCCCACTGCCACCAGACCCCCCAGGCCTTGCGCCCCCACAGCGGCCCCGTCACCAGCGTGCAGAGGCCGAACAGCACCGCCAGCTCGCCCGCCGAGGCCGCAAGGCGGTCGCCGCGCTCCGACCCTCTGAACAGGTAGGCGACGCTGCCGCCCGCGCAGACGAAGGTGGAGAGGAACAGCATCGTCGCGCAGGGGACGTGGAAGTAGAAGATCTTCTGCACCAGGCCCATCACCGGCTCGAGCGGCGCGCCCACGATCAGCGTCGGGACGATCAAGAACCCGACGGCGACGGCTATCGCCGTGGCGACGAAGGCGGTCCCCAGGGATCGCATCGCCGGGATACTACCTCGAAAACTCCCGTCCGGCGGCCACCGTGAGGGCGGAGGTCGAGTTGAATGATGAAAGTGGACCGCAGCGACGACAAACGGTCATGCGCACAACCAACTTTCCGGCCGGCCATCCAACGACTCTCGGGGCGCCGGCGGCGACTTCGGCGGGTGTTACACTGCCGCGGATGCGCTGGTCGGTCGTCGCGTCGGTCCTCCCGCTCGCCGCCCTCGGCGCCGGCTGCCTGGGCCCGGTCACCGAGCCGGTCGACCAGGTCGAGAGTGCGATCGGCGAGCCGACGAACGGCTTTCCGTCGGCGGCCGAGCGCCTGGGGCTGATGGCCATCAACCGTGCCCGCTCCGATCCCGAGACGGTGAAGGGAACCAGCTCGAAGAGCTACCCCGCCCGCCCCCCGGTCATCTGGTCCCTGCAGCTCAATCAGTCGTCGCGGTTCCACGCCACCAACCTGGAGCTGTCCGACGTGACGCTCATGCACACCTCGCCCTGCACGCTCAACACCAACGTGGCGACCAGCGGCTGCAGCGGCGATCCGAGCTGCGCCTGCGCCACGCCCGTCCCGTCGAGCTGCGCGATGTGCGCGCAAGTGGCCGACATCAACACGTGCGGCACGGCGATCGCGACGCGGCTCGGATACTTCACCAGCGGGACCGGCATCGGCTGGACCGGCGAGGTCGCGGCGGCCGGCTATGGTGATCCGATCGCCGTGGTCAACGGCTGGATGGACGAGGCGGCCGGCTCCGACGGCCACCGCATGATCCTCACGGATCAAGGCATCACCTCGAACACGATGGGCTACGGCCACGCCACCGGCACCAAGGAGTGCTACTCGCCCTTCGACATCGCGGACACCGGCAGCATCAAGGGGGCGACCATCCCCAAGATCCCCACGGCGGCGGTCAGCCCGGCCGGCGGCGCTGCCGGAACGTTCACGTTCTACTCGTCCTGGGCCGACCCGTCGCTGGGAGCCCCGGCGTCGATCGACGTCGTGGTCGACGGCGCGTGCACCCCGCTCACCCGCGAGCTCGGCACCGACACGCTGAACGCCACCTACAAGGCGACGGCCACGCTGACCGCCGGCTGCCACAACTACTTCATCCTGGCGCGCGACGCCTCGGGAGCGGCCGTGACCTACCCGACCACGGGCGCGATCACCTTGCCGGTCGGCAGCAGCACCTGCAGCTCCGACTATCTGGCGACGGCGCCGACGGCGGCGTGCGCCGATGACGGCGGCGTGACCGTCCGCCACCTGCTGACCGATACAGTGCTCAGCCAGGGCGCTCGCTCGGTCA